>Ga0008836_100494_pt1 | contig 24122 bp, 18 predicted proteins | sample HotLakConsUCCR28_FD_62214 | JGI IMG/M metagenome (GOLD analysis project Ga0008836, IMG submission 62214) | Hypersaline microbial mat communities from Hot Lake, Washington, USA - Hot Lake Consortium UCC-R28 (Hybrid Assembly) ... | reverse complement strand
ATTAGAAAAAAGAACAAACGAGATTATTAAACTACATTTGTTTATGAAGAAATAAATAAATAAATAAATATGGCAGCTTTGTTTGATTTGAACAAAGAATGTTTTGTTGATGAATTATCACCAATATATTAGTTAGAAGTTTGTCTTTCTATTGAATCTATGTGATATTTAAATATTCCACGAATATTTTCATCCACTTCTTTTTCAGTATTAAAACGATGCAAACCTTTTAAATATGCGTTTTCATAGTTCAATGCCGAACCAAATTTTTCAAACGACTCCAAAATGAACTTATCTTCTTTGCTTAAAGATGTGGATGGTTTTTTAAGTATCCATTTATTTAAATAACGTTCCACATAAAACCAGTTTGCATAAATATTTAAACCAAATCGACATGTATGTAAATGTTCTTCAAATTCTTCGTGATTTTCAGTATCCAATCGTTTATAAATATAAAAATATAAGGCTGTCATGATTTGTTCCAAAGATAAATTCAATTTTAATTCATTGATACAATATGATAACGCTTCTTTAAATGTAATAGCACCATCTTTAAGAAATCTTTCTTGATAATTGTAGATTGCTAAAAATTGGTAAAAATGCATTAATCCCATCCCTTGCATAGAATGGCCGCCTAAAACCACATCTTTGTCCCATTCGTCTAGTTTTGCAATCACACTAAACAAAATCCTTTGTTCTGGTATGTTTAATCTGATTTGTTCCATCAAAACTTTATTATCAACTAAAATATGTTCCCTGTTTTTGAAAAATGGTTTAGCCATCTCTTTTACTTCTTGTGGTGAAAACCCTTCCCCAAATATCATCGTATTGGTTTCGCCATTTTCTTTGGTCACGAGAAAGACATCTCTACTTTTGTTTTCCATTGTTTGAAGTTTTTACAAAAAAAAAAAAAGCTTAATAAAATGAAGTAAGGAAAAAGGGTATTAATAGCTTATTTGTAAAATATTTAATGTTAAATTTTTTAAATGCTTATATACTTCAATTTGTTCAAAACTACAAAGTATTTAAGCTTTTTAGATTGAATTACGTCTCATTTTCTTCATCATGGCGCGACGATGTTCATCGTATTTAAGTCTTCTAACTTCCCGCTTTAAAACTGTACACACTTTGTTAAGTTCCCGCGACAAGTCTTTGTAAAATGACAGGTTATCTTTCAATTTGTGAAGTTTACGTTTACAAACAGGGTTGTCACATTGACATGGTTTGGTGTGACCTTGCTTTTGTAACGCCGAAATGGCGCCTTTTGAAACTAGAAACAAGTTTGGTGACGGTGGAAAGATGTCGTCAAACCACCTGACAAGTCGTGTAAACATGTCGTGCACAAAGGCAAAGATATCTTCTTTAGAAAAGGCTGTCTTCATTGTTGTAGTTTATAGTTTGTTGTTTTAAGTTTAGAGTTTGGGATTGAATTTGAAATTGAATTTAAAATTTTTGGTTTAGCTTCGCGATTTTTTTTTATTTTTTTTGTAGTCAGATTTGCTATGTAATTTTTATTTTAATAATATAATAAAAAAAAAACATTTTTTTTGTTTAACTATGAAAAGTGTATAGTTAAAGAAATTAAAAATTAATAAAAAAAAATAATAACAAGATAATAATTATCAAAAAATTTTTGAAACCAAACAAAAATTCAAAACTTCAAAAATTTTAAAACTTCAAAGAAATAACTTTGGTATCAATTTGATCTCTGTACAATTTTTTTGAACTACATGCTGAAAAACCCTTAGCAGTGTAACGGACAAGATCAACTTGAAAAAATGAACACTTACAATAGAAACCGCCTATACCGTCGCAGTGGTGAATCTGCAGAGTCCATGGAGTCAAATTCTTCACGTGGAAGTTCGAATGGAAGCCGACGTTCAAACGGGTCAAAAAGGTACAGCACCTTAAAAACAGCCAAAGTACGTGAATACCCAAGAACCTACAAACAGTATCGCAAAAGCACAACAGATGTTAAGCCAAATGAAATTATCTCAGCGCGGGAATTTATCAAGCCACAACAGTTTATTAATTTTACTGCTCATGCTAAAAGTATCATTGGTGGTGTAGATGCCGATATGCGTGGTTCATTGAAAATTTGTACAAGTGGAAAACGGTTTTTTAACTTGTTCAATACAACACATAATTTCGTGAAAGCACACAATGCTAAGATATCAGTTTATGCATCAGAAGACGACCAGGAATATGAAGATGAAGCATTATTGGAAATACCATACGTTGAATTACGTTCATTATTCTATAGTGGTGACCGTGAATTCAGAATTGTGTTTAATTCAATGGGTGAAAATGCCGTTGCACAATATTTGCCACATACGTTAAAGTTTTTAGCACCTACCAAAGAAATCGCAGAAGATTGGATTAAAGCTGTATTTATTGGTTGCATTAATACTGCAATGTTTTTGGAAAGCACGATTGAATTTTTGAATCAACATAACTTGAACACTAATGAAAAGAAATTGTCCCTATTACGACAAATTGTGGATTTATATGCTATTGGATATGGCTTGACAAATAAGAAAACCATAAATGCACAAGTAGAATTGGGAAAAACATTAAGTGAAAAGGAAGAGCAACAAGAAGAAGCTGAATTTTGGTTAAACATGGCAACAAACAATGCGAATAGTCGTGATAGTAATACTTTACTAAGTTCTATTCAAAAATCGCTCGTTGATTCTATTAAACGAAGCAATACCGTTGAACTGAATAATGATTATGAAGATGATAATAGAATACGACGAAATGGTAGTTTTATGTTAGCTAGAATGTTTTTCTAATTTTAAGCATTTAATGTAAAGAAAGATTGATGAGATAAGAAATATAACAAATGCAAAGTCATATTCCACCTCGAATTGCTTAATTAATTCGCATTGTCCAATTCCCCTACAACTTCCTAAAGTTATAAATCCACACAATAATACAATGAGTTAGAAATCCACACAATAATACAAAGTACAGAAATGACACAACATAAACAAACATGGTACATTTTTTTATTTTTTCTTCTTCGGTTCTTTCTTCAGCCGGGTTTGTGTCAGTTTTAAGTGCAACGTAACCTTCGAATGGATCCATTATTTTTTTTAAAAAAACAATAACGATAGTTAAGTTGAGCTTTATATAATTTAATTTGTAACTATTTGTGTTAAACGTGTAATAAGTCTATCGCATTTCTCTTCAATAGGCGACAATGGGCATAAACAGTTATTGTTTTGAGTTTCCAGCTTTGAAATAACCTTTTGATTCTTTACTTCCTCCTGTAATTTACGTTTTTCTAACGAAACGCTTTGTAGACGTTTAGCCATTAATAATTTTTGTTTAGATATTTCTTTCACTTCAAGCTCCAACGCATCTATACGCTTAGCCATTAGCAAATTTTGTTCAGATTTTTTGGCAATTTCAGATTCCAATTCTTCAACACGATTGAATAATGTATATAGTGTTTCATTTCTGGTACGATCTAAGTAATTCTTTCTTTTCTCTTCTAATTTTTCAATACGTACTTTTAACATTTCAATTATTCTTTTCAAATCTTGATTTATAAAAGGATGGGAAGTTATTTTGGACCTGTATTTACGCATTCGTTCTTTCAAGTCCTCAATAACGTTGGTTAATTGATAATAATATCTGATATGCAAACACTCGCTTTCAAATTCTATATCATTGCATTTTTGATTGTTTTTATCCTTAACGTTTTCCAAATATGTACCCAGTTCTAGTTCCACTTTAGGAAATCTATATTCGATGTTGTTTTGGTCCTCTTTTTTCTCTGAATTTGCTTCAACTGTCTCTTCTTCCTCTTGATTTAAGCGGTCCAACTCTTGTAAAAGAGCTTTAAACTCACAATGATATACCCTTTTAGTCCTTATCAAACCACGTTTCTCTCGTTCTGTTTCATCCATTGTTAGTTGCTTCAATGATGCTTTGAATTCTTCAGAGTATAACGTTGAATTTCTCTTAAACCTAAAGTTCGATAGTCCTACACCTATCTCAATTTTTTCGTCGATCGATGTATTGAATTCGTACTTCATGGTTTGAGTGAGTTTTGAAGTTTTAAATTTTTGAAGTTTGAGTTTGTTTTGATTTGATTTATAAAAATTTAAAAATTTAAAAAAATTATTATTTTTTTAATTTTTTTTGCTTAATTTTTCTAGATTTTTTTAAAAATTCCTTACGATTTTTGTATTGAATATATTCATCTTTTATAATCTCATTGATTTTTCTAGTTTCATTGATATCCCATATCGCTTCATTAGTTTTTTCAGCTACACTCTTTACTATTTTATTTGAACGAAGGTACTTGATTGTTGCCGATTTTATATCAAAATGTTGGTCTTTCAATAAAAACTTTAATATAAAAATATTAAAGTCATAATTATTTTTATTAAAATCGAATTTTTTCCATAAGTATGATGTGAATACAAACTTCCTTTGAAGTATATCAACTCGTTCATCAGAGGTAAAAATGCAAGAACAAATATGAGAACATTCATCTTTAATATTATCCATTTTTAAATGGAGTTCTTCACTTATAAATTTGAGCAACGAATATCGACGTACTTCTGTAACGACTTCTTCGCCAAAATAACATTTGTAGTATTCGTGTGAGTTTGCAAACTCGCGCCATGCTTCTTGCTCATCGAGTTCTGGGGCTTCTCGACGAATGTAAGTCAAAAAGCTGTCTCGAAAGGATTCTGCTTCATACATAGTTGATTTTTCTTTTGTTTTAACAATTTGTTTTTGAATTGATTTATAATTTTAAAAAAAAAAATTAAAGATTACAAAACAAAACAAATTAAAATAAAAAATAAAAAGAAAGTAAAATAAAAATAATAAGTTTATTACTCAAAGGAGTACCCATCTAACTTCAAGTTTTTAATAAATGATGCCCTTGCTTCTTCCTTTTTAGGAAAATAGATTTTACGAAAGACTTTTCCATCATGTCTTACTCTACCTTCCATTACTTTAAACCCGTCGATTACTTCTTTAAAGACATGCCATAAATTCTTTTCAATTATATGATATCGACCAGGGTTTCTTTTTAAGTATTCGTCGTATACCGGAGACCGTAAATACTCCCCTTCTAATTCATCTTCGTCGTCGTATTCATTATTTGGATTATGTAATTTGTATTGGGCAATGATACCAGGTGTAAACAAAACGTCGTGCAAAAACCGCTTATCGCTTGCAAAACTCAATACAATTTGTTCAGAACGAAATCTACTTCGCGGTACACCACTTCCATCATAATTTTCCAAATCCATACTATGAAAATAATTCGATAACAATTGCTTATCTGTATTTGCCAATTCAGTAAAATAATTTCTGGAGTCAGTCTGATTTTTATTCAATGGTGTGTACTTGTTATCCAGTTCCAATACTAAAAAACGTCTTGTATCATGGTCAATATTAATAACATGTGCCTCATTTGATGCGATGATAATATTTGCAAACACATCAATAATTTTATCGTCACAATATTTCTTACTAATAGAAGTTTGTCTATCAGTAATTTTTGTTTTTAACAAGTTCTTCGTACTTTTATTTCCACTAAAAAAACATTCATCTAAAAAAATTAACAATGCCCGTTCCCAATATGGTGCGTTAAACCCGGAAGTTAATGCTTCTAAACTATTTGGTTGTGATTTATATTCTTCGCCTAAAATGTCATTGATAATTGATACAACGATTCCTTTCCCAGCACCTTGTTCGGACTTTAAAACAATCGCACTTTGTAATTTCACATGAGGTTTTACAATAGTTGCAGCTAACCATTTCATTACAAAATCAAAAACATGTTGTTCTCTTTGACACCATACTTCAAATATGTGATTAACAAAACGGTAAAGCGGACCCCCATCTTGTTTTACCAAATCGGCCATTTCTTCAGGTGTATAACGTTCACTAATATTTGGTGGGTACCGTATTCCAGTAAACGTATTTAAAATGCGACTGTTTGTTAATGCCAATCCTGGGTTAAACTGACAATCCTCAAATGATAATTTTAATTTACTATCTAGCCAAACGTTAAACAAAGCAACTTTTTCTTCACGTTCTCTTTCTTTTTGGTCTTTATACTTAATAGTTACTTGGTGAACTGATTTCGTATCTTTCATTCGTCTTACATCAAAAAAACCTCCATATTCTTTGGCTTTTAAAAAGATTTGAGAATTACATTCGATAAATGCCATACACTGGTTCATCAATGGTACACACGTATATGCTAAATCGTTTAATGCTTCACCTTTGTTTTCACTATACTTATCATTTGTCGATAATTCGTATTTCGTAATACATTGAAACATCACAAAAGAAAAATCATATAATTTATTAAATGGAGTAATTTTTTCAAAATCTTCATGTGTGGGTTTTAACGATTTTATTATGAACTTTACATTAAAACCAGTCTTTAAGAGAACATAGGTATCAAGTTCAGCTAAAAAGCCATCATCGACTATTGAATTTTTTTCAATCATAAATCCATCATACATGTAAACACCAATCGCTAATTTTTTTATTTCTTTCGTATATCTCATAGCACAATCAATAATTTTACGTTCCTCATCATTAATGATTAGCGATAAACAAGAATACTTTGAATTATCACGCGTTTCAGCAGCAAATTTAAAATGTCTGTATATGGGTAAATTGTATAAAAAATCAGCCAAATTGGAAATTTCTGATTTATAATGACGAATCATTTCAGAACTTTGAAAAAAACGTCGTTCTTCATAATTTGATTCGTTTGATTCTAAAGATTTACATCCAAATGTGATTTTCAAAATCACACTTTTAACTTGTGAATAAGATAAACCAGGAAAATTCTGTTGTTCTTTACGAATAACTTCATCTCTGTTTTCTACTATATCTCCTAATGTTGTAATGGAGCCAGTGTAATTTACTTTCTTTGCGATTTGATATAGTAAAGTCGGATAACAATTTTGAATATCTACGTCAATATAATATTCCTCCATTGCTAAACGTCTAACCCAACCGGGCATATTTTGCACACCAACATCTCTAGTATGAATACGACCATTTAAAGTAAATTGAGCCCCTAGTTTACTAGGATAATAATCTACAGTCAATTCATTGGTATTTTTATAACGTAAAAGTGTATAAGTCTTTAATAACATTTTGCGTTGAAACGGTGTAAGTTCCGCTGGTGAAGATACAAAAAACTTTAATCGTTCAACATTCCATTTTTCACGCAAAACAAGCGACACGACATCTCGTGGCCGTCGTCGCGGCGAGGTGTCTTGTTGTTCGTCCATTTATTTATTTTTAAAAACAACACACGTTTGTTTTGTTTTGTTTTGTTTTTTATTTTAAAAAAAAAAGTGATTAATTTTTTTTTTTTTTTCAAAGTGAGATTTTTTTTGACTTTTACTGTTAGTTATTAGTCAACTACAAAACCATTATATACTACATCATTAATTGTGTAACGTACCTCAATCGTTTGGTTTTATATCATTTGACTCTTAAAACAATATATAAACGACGTTATTTTGTTATAAAGAGTACTACTATTCCTTTTTTTAATTTTTATTACTTTTTTTTTACAATGGAGGAAATAACAAACAAGTTATGTACCCCAAATTTACAAATAATTCTATTTGTGCTATCTCTAATACAAATATTTAGTGTTGCAGCAGCAGTAGGATTTGAATTTGCGTTTTCTAAATGGGTTCAAACTACTATTGGTCAACTATTAACAGTCTTCTATTTTGTCTATTGCTTTTATGATGTGGTGTGTAGGTCATATGGAAGTGATTGCACTTGCATTGATACGTATTATGATGCTGAAACTAATTCTAACTATGGCATTTCTTATGTCATTGTTATTTTTTTGGCAATGATTGTTAAAAATAATAAATGTATTCAAATGAGTATTTTCTATTCTACATGTCTCCATTTGTTAGTTTACATGATTACTTCATATTATTATGAGATTAGAAGTGAAGACATGGAGTTTTGTGATGGAACGATTATCTTAGTTGAATGGAGAGTCACTATTATCTACATTATTATTATATTAATTTCCCAATATGTCGATTATATGCTCAAAAAGAAAGATGATGAACGTGCAGGTGGTGATGACGATGGCGATGACGACCTTAAAAAAAAATTACTAGATTCGTTTCATTACACAATTCTATAATGTTTTTAATAATATATAATATAAACAATATTAGATCATTTAAAGTAATCATAACTAATAATAATAATTAATAATAAAAAAAATGGATGGGTTTACTAACTTTACAAACAATACAAACTTTACTCACTGTAACGATGAGATTCAAGGGGACATTGTCATTGTAAATGATATAATTTACATAACACTGGTTGTTCTAATTTGTGTATTTGGTGTTCTTGCTTATTTAACCGGTATTCTTTCAATTAGTCGCTTTACGAAACCATTGATAGAATCAAGACATGATTTTACGGGTATTTCGTTCATATTAATGGTTTCGTCCATTTTAGTATTTATCATGATGTTTAAGTTAATCACGTTGCAGAATATGGATGATAAAATCTATGTTAAAGCACATTTGTTTACAGCATTAAGTATGACAGTATTAGGTATACTGGCAATAAATTGTAGCAGTAATATTAATGGTAATTACACGACAAAAAAAAATTTATCCATAATTGCACTACACGGGTGTTGCATGACTATAGCAATGACGAATTATGTAATTTACTTCATATTGTTTTTCTGCGATTGTTATATTTCCGGCTTTAATGATTTTTACATGTGGTATATAATTTGGTCTATATTGGGATTTATTGTACCAATCATTTTTTTATTTTTTATTCCATTCTTAATTATTATACAGTATTACCCTGTTAAAAAAGAAAACAAAAATAAACTATTTAACATGACAACTACACCGCCGGCGTCATGGTTTGTTTAAATTTATTATTAATAATTTATTAAAAAAATAAAATATTAAAAAATAAAACGAAACTAAAAATCAAAAACCAAACTCAAACAACAAACAACAACTTTAAAAAAAAAAAAAATGGAATCTGCAAAGTACTTTATGGAGCGCATGCATGGGGAAACTGTAACGCAATACCTTCTTCGACTTCGTCGTCGTAAAAAGTATGATTTATTTGAAAAAGTTGAACAAGTTACTGAAGAAACCTCTGAGGAAGAAGTTTTAAACCTGTTGTATCAAATAAGGTCAACATCAAGTTGGAATATGCTTTCATTATTATGGAATAAAATGGATATTAGACTACGAAGCAGCTATCATGTAATTGACGAGTTTCTTTCAATGAATTTTGATGTTCCGTTACAATACGTGAAGCAAGCGATGGAGGAATGTCACGATGACGTTGAGTTGTTAGTGGAACTTGTAGCCAATACTCCAAATAAGGATAAGGAAATGGTTCTTATTGCGTTACACTATACGAATGAATACGAAGGTTTACTATCTTGGTCTTCAATTCCCAAAGAATTGCAAGAAGATGAAGATGTTATAATCGCGTATATGCAACAAACAAAGAATGCAAATATCTTCAAAAAACTACCCGACCACCACCGCATCAACCCTAGCATATTTAGCCTTGCACTAGAACTAGATAGTCGCAACGCAAAGCATATTCCATATAAAAAAGCTATTAATTAACTCATTCATTTTCGAACAAAAAAAGGTGGTATCGTCGTCGTCGTCGTCTTTTTTTTTTATTTAGTTTTTGATTGTTATAACAAGAGAACATAATTTAAAGATCCACAACCCTACTAAAAATTTCAACCCTAGCTGTCACTAATACCCTTTCTCTATTTTTTTTAGAAGAAGAATAGAAAAAGAAAGAGAGAGCTGTCACAAAAATACCAAATTAAATAAGTATAGGAAAAACGATACAGTGTAAAATTTAGAGAAAAAACGACCATGTTAGGACTCGAGGTACGATTCAAAAATTGTTGCACCTAAAAAGTCTATGATGTTAGGACGTGAGGTACGATTCAAAAGTTGTTTACACCTAAACTTCAAATAAAAAGTGTTGTGACAGCAGGACAGGATTTATAATTTGGTGTGGAGAGAAAATTTTTTTTAAGTCCAAGAAAAAACTTTTTAAAAATTGTTGATTCCTGGCACAAGGGAAGAGCCACGGTACCGACCGCTATGGAATGTTCTAATGTTTGGTTTAAAAGAAAATCGAAGATTAAATGGTTTTGATAAGGGTTAAAATTACTTACAACATTCATTCTATAAAAAATTATAGAATGAAACTAGGTTTAACTTTTAAAACAGGATGTTGTTATTTATATATAAAAATATTATTTAATAAAACCCTTAACTCCTTTCAACGCACGAATTAAAAATAACACTAAACCCTACCTGACACAGCAAAAGCGCCAGGGTGCCGCCCAACATTTAAATGTTCTATTGTTTTAATTAAGTTCATATGATATTTCATAAATCTTTTTTTACTAAGAGTTTCAATACTATCGTTAGGGTCTTCGTCGTCAACTACATCGCACGAAAACACAGGTGCAACAGTAGGTGAATTTGTTGGTCGCGCAGTGGTAGGCACCGGTGTTGTTGGAAATGCCGTTGGAAATGCTGTTGGTAAAGGTGTAGGTTTTAATGTTGGACTAAAAGTGGGTGAGTTTGTTATCGGCCAAACTGTTTTGTTTTGTACAAATGTCGTATTTTCTAAGGCGTTGATTGCATTTACCCATAAATGGTCTGCTTTTATACTAAATCCTCCTTGCTGATGTACATGTATATATCTACTTGTATCAAATTCATCCGTTTGAAATAAATTATCTTGACCACAAAGGCGTTCTAAATTTTGTAAATAACGTCCATTGATATTCGTTCTTGTATAATAATTGGGGTCATTACTTTGTTGAATACGTCTAAACCATTTCGATGCGCCACTATCTAAAATTGCATTTTGTGAAAGTGTTGCATAAAACCCTGCATTTTTAGCTTGGCCAGATAAGTATTCTGCTATATGATCATTTGCTACTTTAACAAAAGCACGAATGAACGAACCTGGTGTCGACGCCGAACCGCTTAACCCTCTAGCTAATCGTATTGCCCCACAGTTAAGACAACGTAAAAATTCTAAAAAACTAACTTCTAAAAAAGCATCGGCTATGCCAACCATTGCATAAAAATAATTGTTTTCCATACTATGTGAATTATCTGATAAAAAGCGGTTTCGACCTCTACAAATATCACCAATAGAAGAACTTTCTGTCCAATATGGTGAAATAAGAGCAATAAATACTTTAGAATTCGGGGCAAAAAAAGTATTTACAACTTGTAAACCCGTATCCAAAGCATTATTGGATTGACTAGCTAATAAACCGATTGGTAAGACATGTTGCGAAATTCTAACGGTAATAATAATACTATTATGTGTTCTCCACGGGGGTAAGGGCACGATTACCAAGACATCGTCTCCGTACCGACATGCCGACGTGTCCGTTGCGTTTACCAGTGCTTTTACATTTCTCCAATGTTGGTTTTTAATGTGTTCTCCAAAAGCTTTCCAATAACGTTTTTGTTCATATGTAGGTCTTACAAATTCACCCGGATTTCTTGGTCCAGAAATGCTTTTGGAAAAAACATATTCTTGTATAGTGGTAACAACAGGGCATGGTTCAAACGCATTTGTAAACGTTAATTCTGGATTTGAATTATTAATAACAATAATATCTTCAAAATCATTTGGTCGACAAATGTAAACATGTTCAGCGGAGTTTACAAGGTAAGTTTCACAATCAGTATTTGGAATCATCGCATTTGTAAATGTACAACTCCCTGTTGTTCTACATTGTTCCATGACTTGAGGATAGTTGTTTTGTATAGATAGACATGGTGTAAACCGAAAATTTTGAAATTCAAGTGTTGTGTTAATGGGACATTGAATGGTAACCGCCCCATTTACTACTGATACTACTATTGCAAACAAGCTAAATAAAAAATTTAGTAAAAACATTTGTACTTATTATAAATTACTAAATTATTTATAAAAGATAAATTATATATCATCATATTAAAATCTCTTATTATTATTATTATTATTACTTTCGTTTGGATAGACTTTAGTAGTCATACCATTTCTTCTAATCATAACAGCAGCACCAACACCAACTGTAATAACAACAACTGTACCAACAGAAGCTGTTATGATAATTTCAATGTTTGAATCATCACCACCAGTACCATTATTTGCCAATGAAGGTGGTGGTGTCGTTAGTGGAAATGTCGGTTCTAGTGTTGGTGCATTTGTTGGCAACATTGTAGGTTTGTAAGTCGGTGATGTCGTAGGTGAATTTGTAGGTGCATCGCTTTCCAAAAAAACCGGCTGAGGCCATATTGTCTTATGTTCTTGTACAAATACACTGTTTTCCATTGAATTAATAGCAGCCTCCCAGTGCTGGTCAGCCTTTATGCTAAAACCCCCTTGTTGTTCGACATGTAAATAGCGCGACGTCTCTTCTGTCGCTGCTTTCGTTAGCGGATCTCCTCCACACACATGTGAGTAGTTTTGTAAATATCGACCATTTACGTTAGTTGTACTTATAAAAGTACCACCTAATGACGAACGACTAGGGAGTTGTTCGAACCACTTTCCAGGACCATCATCTCTAAGTAATCCCAATTCGCGTAATATAGAAGTGCTTATAGCCGCATAAAACCCTTTTGATTTAGCTTGACCAGATAAATTCGGAGCAATGTGAACATTCGCAGCTTTAACGAATGCCCTGATAAAAGAATTTTGAGCAGAAGCAAAACCCTCAACGGCTCTACCAATACGCATTGTGCCACAACTTGCACAACGGTGTAGTTCAAGGTACGAAATATTTGGAAATGAGTCGGCCAGACCCACCATTGCATGGAAAAAAGTTGTTTCTAAGCTATGTGAATTATCCATTATCGGGCGCCTGCCTGCACGACAAGGATCAAATTCATCTGTACAATGCACCTCTTTACCATTGCGTTCTCCGCATTTACGATGAATAGTCGAAATGATTGCCGTTGCTACTCTTGACCGCAAAAACACTTTGATAGCTTGCTGGCCGGTGTCAAGGTCTTCATTTGCATGTGCAGCCAGCAAACCAACCGGTAAAGCATTTGTGCTGAGCCGTACAAGCATGATAACACCTATGCTGGTGGACCAAGGTCCTTTTGGTCCAATAACTAGTAGGTCTTCATTTTCGTTAACAATGTATCTACAGGCTTCCGAATTTGTTGCTTCCGCCAATATTTTCACATTGTCCCAACGTTGATGGCTGATTTCTTTTGCCATTCGTCGCCAAGACTTTCTTACATCAAAACTCGGACGGCGATAAGAGCGGTCTCTCACACCTGACAAAGATTTCGAAATTAACCATTCTTCGATATTAGGTTGAGCCCCAGATATAAAACATATATCAAAAGCTTCGCGGAAAGGAATAAGTGCTTGGTTTTCTGAAGTATCAATAATATCTTGGTAGTCACTTGGTCTGCATTGAAACATTTGGTCGGGGAATTCTTGTAAATACTTCAAGCAGACATCAGTAAGAATCATCTCGTCATTAAAAGTACACGACCCGGTTTCGAGACATTGTTCGATGATATCAGGCCTTATGCCTAGGCGGTAGCAAGGCGTAATGCTAAAATTTGGGACAAATTCTAATTTTGTATTAGTTGGACAATTTACGCTAAATCGTCTATTTTGTGCGTTTACAAAACATAATGTAATTAAAAATGTTAATAATAATAATAATAATAAAAATAAATTTTTCATTTTTTGAATATGATATGTAATATGTAATATGTATTATGTATTATGTATAATAGCAGTATTGTCATTATATATGTACTTTCATATAGAAGCAAAGCCAATAAATTTAAAATCTTTTCATACCAGCACTAGGTCTTATCCTTCCTCTACCAGAACTGCCGCGTTGAAAATAAAAGTAGAGTCCCGTAATACCAACAATTGCTATAATCACTGCTAAAACTATAATAACAATTACTATAATATCAATATCAGCTGCAGCGGCTGTTGCAGCAATAGTCGGCATTAAAACAGGCGGGTTTGTTGGGCCTTGAACGGGCGGGTTTGTTGGGCCTTGAACGGGCGGGTTTGTTGGGGTCAAAGCAGGTGGTAAGCTTGGTGGATTTGAAGGTGGTGCTGACGGGGCGAACACTGGCGGGTTAGTTGGTGTGGTAGGTGCAAGAATTGGCGGCTGAGTAGGCTGACCGCCCCCGCCAAGATTTTGACATTGACTACCCGTGTATCCCCCTACGCAAGTACACGTTTCACCGTCGTTGTTGATTAAACCATGGTCATTACATGGCTTTGTCGCCGAAATTTGATGCTTTAATTTAATCATCATCGATAATTGGTTCACTACTTCTTGAGTTTGAGAACTCCATGGCTGAATCACCTCTAAACCGTTGATGAACAGTGTCCGTTGCACTGGTGCTGCATTCCAATTAGTTGATGTCGTTGCTGGGTCGATTTTCCAGTGGATATCGCATAAAAGCCTGTTTTCTGTAAACGGTCTCCATTCAATATATTGGATTTTATCGATTGTTTGGATAGAATATCCCATATACGTAATAGGCAATCGGCCTCGATTAGCGCCTTGTACGCAACTTCCATCGTTTGCGTATTCTTGCGCGGTAATACAATCACGATGTTGGACTTCGTTTATGCTTTGGCACCTCGGATATTGTGAATACGATGCATACTGTGAGTTTTGTTGTGATGAACCTGAGCTTAGTGTCAACGGCATAAATGAATTACCATCCAATGTTGGCAACAATGCGTTATCGCTGCCGTCGACCATATGTAATAGTGTAGGAAAAATATCGATAAGATTTATCATAGCGGAATCATCCTTTACATTTTTCTTAAAGCTTTGTTGTTGAATAGTCGAAGCTGGTTTTATCACTAGCGGTACACGTATACCTTCATCCATTAAAGTATTTTTACATAAGCTTTGGCGTTCTCCGTGCAGCCAGCCGTGGTCGGAAGTGAATACGATGATTGTATTATGGTACAATCCGTTTAGTTTTAATGCATCAATTGCTCTACCCAGTTGCCTATCAACAAACTCAACGGCTCCGAAATAATTTTGTCTTAATTTACGAACAGAATACTCTTCTTGTTGAATATATTCCAAAGTGTTTTTTCTTGAACCGGAAATCATATTCTGCCATCCTAAAAAGACATTATTTGGTGATTTATCATAAATTGGCATTTTTTTAGCAAACATCTTATCACACTGGTAATAATCTAAACCAGTTGGTTTCGGTGAATCTGGTAAACTGCTTTCAAAAGGAATTTCATTGATTAAGCCATTTGGTAAAGCCAAATTGATATGAGGTCTTTTGTAACCTAACATTGCCATGAACGGCTTATCTCTAGGTCTTCTATTAAGAAAGCTTAAAAATTCAGATGTAGATACGTAATCAGTTAGGGTTCTTTCGTCGTTCACATAACAAAAGTATCTATTCTCAGGGCACTCGTTGTTCCCATTATCTTCAAAGTTTTTTAGTGGTTCGCTCCAATGGTTTAAATAATAATCAGCATTGCCTTGAAATGTAGTGTGTGGATGGAAAACTTTACCGAAACCTACAGTATGATATCCAAGTTCGTCTTTGAAATACCGTGGCATTGTCCAGGTTGTACTGTTAATTCGTTCATCAAAATTGTATATTTTTAAGTGGTCGGGTGTTCGTGATGTTAAAAAAGAACTTCTTGCTGGACCGCAAACAGGGAATGGCGTAAATGTATTTTGAAATGTAATACCATCAGCTTGAAGACTTTTAATATTTTGTAACAAATTTGGCGTTTCAGTCAAGGGTTGCATGTACTTAAAATCTGACAAGTCATCTGCTATTACAAACAAAATATTAGGGTTAGCCAAAGGTATTGTAGGTGGTAATGTAGTAGGTTGTGGAGTAGGTTTTTGTGTTGGCGCTGTTGGCGTCGTAACCGGTGGTGGTGTTGGATTTGGTGTTGGTTGTTGAGTTGGGTTAGGTGTTGGTTTTGGGGTAGGCGTAGTATAACATTGAGGGTCTAGCCATGCATATCGGTCGTCAATATTTCGATTTTGTAAAAACTGAACGTTTTGGTCTATGGGACTACATGTAAACAGCCTGCATCTGTATTGTCTTGGAGTTAAATAGACTTTCATAAATGAACGACAGCCTTGTAAAACACTTGAAGTACATAATTCACCACAAACATCACGCCAGTTACCATCTGATCCGCTAAAATATTTTCTATCAGCATGTGGAACAATACGTTGATTTACGCCTACGCATTCTACTGCATTCCACTCGTCCCATATTCTTTGTGAAATTGCTGGGTAATTTATCCAATGGACTACTGGGCAAGTTGGTAAACTGTAAGTAGTAGTTGCTGGTAAATCAATTTGTGTAGTAGCCCCTGGTGTTGGTGGCGGTGTAGGTGTTTGCCTATTACATTCATTTAAAACAATCCATGCTGATCGGTCATTTGCATTACTACTACTTGATGTAAATCTAATGCTTTGTTGCTGTGATTGTTCATATGGATTGCATGGGAACAATTTGCATTTATATTCTGATACAGAAACTTGGATTTTACTAAATGACCTACATTGAGGGTTATCCAAACATCGTTGTGCACACTGGGTATTCCAATCTCCACTATTTATACTTATCGCTTCAGATTCGCCTAAATTTCCTTCGTTTGCACATTCAATATTTGAATATAGCGCACGTTCATTATCATTTGGTAACAAAAAATAATCTACATGTTGAAATGTACACGTACCATAAGTAAATTTAGTTAATGGTACATTTGCATCGGTTAAACTTGATAGAAACGTAAGACCATTCGGAGGGGGTGTCGGTGCTCCAACTGGCGGGAATGTTGGTTGTCCATTCTGAATTGCACGCTGATTTAAACGTTCTCTACATGTTGCAGGGTCAAACCATCCACTTCTATCAATGGGTTTCGTCTGAGTAAAATTATGCACAAATTCGTTATTGCAATCTAAAAATTGACATCGCCATTTATTAGTTTGTGAACCTGTAGTCTCTCTCACAACACCATGGCAACGTGGCATAGAAAGACATGCTTCAAAACATTTCGCTTCCCAATTTTGTCCAGCAGTAAATTTGTATTCCTTTGAACGTTTTAGATGCCATTGTGCATTTGGATTTTTACATCTTATTGAGGAATATTCTTGTCTTTGTTGTGCATTTAAATTCTCATAATCAGCTGCTCGAAATTTACAATTCGGTTCAACACCACCTGATTCAAGGGGAATGTCTAATAACACTTGCGGTGGGAAAGGTCCTAATGACATCTTTTAGTTTTTGTTTTTTTAAAATAATAATGTTAAATATTGACTTAGTTTATATACATTTTAAAATCTAGAAACTCGTGGAGTTACCCGTCTTGTATTTTCATAAGAATTTCGTGTTGCAAAATAATAAGTAAGAGCTATCACTATGCCTAGTAAACAGGCCGCTGCAACCGCGATTAAAATAATTATTTCGATAGACAACCCCCCTGCCGTCGCCGCAGCTGTAAGTGCCACTGTTGGCGACATTGTTGGTAAACTTGGAGCTAAACTTGGTGGCAATGTAGGAGGTTGTGCTGTAGGGGTGCTTGGTGGTGCGTTTCCTAGAAATTGACATATTGAACCGTGATATCCAGGCATACATTCGCAAGATACACCATTTGATTCAATTAAACCTCTATCACTACAAGGTTTAGATAAAGGACTTTGATTTTTTAACCTAATCATAGTAGAAAATCGCTGAACTAAAGCATTTCGTTCATTACTGTACGGTTTTTGAATTACATTATGGTTGAAAAGCAATGTCTGTTGAATAGCTGGAGAGTTCCAGTTCGTCGATGTTGTTGCCGGGTTAACTAACCAAGCACCATTCGAGGCACACCCGCTTCTGCCTTCAGTAAAGTTTCTCCATTCAATATATTGATATCCATCAATTGTTGTGATGGAATATCCCATATATTTCACAGGTAACCTACCACCGCCTGATGTACAGCTTCCATCATTAAATTGTGCTTCTTGACAATCTCTTGTCATAACATTATTAATATCTTGACAACGTGATACTTGTGAGTAAACAGCAAATTGATGTGATGCAAATGATGAAATTGTCGGTTTAGTTAAATTGAAAAAAGAATTCCCATCCAATTCCTCTAACAAATCATCTCCGGGAGCAATCATATCTACTAATGTAGGAAAAACGTCTTTTAAACTAACAACTGTATTATCAATTCTCACATTTCGTTTAAAATTTGAACCCACACCTTTAATTATTAATGGGACTCGTATTGCTTGGTCTAACAACGTATTTTTACAAAATGCCATGTTTTCACCAGTTAACCAACCATTATCTGAAGTTAATACAACAATTGTATTGTCATATACTCCCCTGCTGACAAGCGATTCAATAATTCGCCCAATCTGTCTATCAACAAATTCTGCTGCACCCGTGTATGCTTGTCGCAAGCGATAGATTGTCTCTCTACCTTGAAATATAAACTGTTCAGTCGAACTTCTGCCAAATTGTGCATCAACAGCATTCTGCCAACCGTCGAGCTGCCCGTTTGAGTTTGCGATATAAATAGGAACTTTTGTTCGACTTAATTCGTCACGGCAATCAAAATAATCTAAACCTTCTAAGCGATTATTTGAAGAAGGTGCTGGGCCTCTTTCAAATGGGATCGAACTTATAACCCCTTCCCCTACAGCCAATTTAAGATGCGGTCTCCTAAATCCTACCATTGCCATAAATGGCTTTGCATAGTTATGTTTTTGGATAAAATTTATTACACCATTACTAATCTTTACATCTGCCAATTGTGTTGGATTGTTTTGATTACAGAAATAACGACTGTCAGCACATTCTTCATTCGCATTTGCATCATAATTTTGTAATCGTTGGCTAAAATGAAGGTCATAGTGGTCGAAATTACCTTGAAGATTAATATGTGGTTCAAATACTTTACCAAAAGCTGCTGTGTGATATCCTAGTTCATCTTTAAAATATTTTGGTATTGTCCATGTAGAATCATCAATTCGACTATCAACATTATAAATTTTGAGTGTATCAGGTGATTTACCAGTAAATAATGAACTACGTGCAGGTCCGTCAGATGGAAAAGTTGTATATGTTTTTGAAAAAGTAATTCCATCAAATTGAAGTCTTTTCATGTAATTAAAAAGATTCATATCATTTAAAGCCGATTGTTGCATATATCTGAAGTCAACCAAATCATCTACAACTATAAACAATACATTAGGTTTTTCACTTTGTACAACTGGTGGTGGTGTTGGCGTTGTAACGGGAGGTGGAGTAGGCGCTGCGACTGGCGGCAACGTTGGTGGTCTATTTACGCATGTTTCATAATCTAACCAAGCATATTCGTTGTTTCGAGCACTGCCCGCTGCTTCGACAAATACAACATTGTTATCTTGTGGATGACAATTGAACAATCGACATCGATACAAATTTTCAGCACCTTCGTAAATTTTCATAAACGATTTACATTCAGAATTAGATTGCACGCAAATGTCAGTACAAACAGTTTTCCAATCACCTACAACATTCGAATCAATTACATTTGTCGTAGTAATCTCGGAACCTCCACTAATGCATTCCATGTTAGAATACAATGCAGGGTTTTCAATTAAGTAATTGATATGATGTACTAAAGAGCATGTCGAAGAATCACGGTGGGTTAAAAACAATGGAATTCTAAACGTAGGAGGCGATGTAGGTTGTCGAGTTGGTATAGGTGTCGGTTTTGGTGTAGGCTGTTGTCCTGTAGGTACTGGCGTTGGTTTATGTGTCGGCGGTGGTGTAGGCATGGTTGGTTGCGTTGGTGAGGTTGGTGGTGTTGGTTGGGGTGTTGGTTCGTTTGTAGGTTGTGGAGTAGGTTTATTTGTTGGCTGGTTTGTAGGTTGAGGTGTAGGTTTGTTAGTTGGTTCGTTTGTAGGTTGTGGAGTTGGTTTTGGTGTTGGCGGTGCTATTGTTGGGGGTATAACGTCCTGTTCCACTGGTAAACATTGATCTGGATCTAGCCATCCATACCTGTCCGCAGCAGAATCTCCTTCATCGTCAAAGTTAAGATTTGGAGTAAATGGACTACAGCTTAATAATCTACATCGATACCTTCCAGCACGTTTTGTATTGCTTACTTTTATAAAAGATTTGCATCCGGGCATATTAAGACATAAACCAGGGCATATGTTTTTCCAATCATCAGCTACACTAAAATATCTATATTCTTTAGAAGTATCAAGAACACCTTCATTAGGTTCACCGGTACATCTTGGTCCACTATAACTTTTTTTTATCTTATTTGTCCAAGTTGGGTCATCAAAAAACATAAAATGCACGAGCGGGCAAGTCGGTGCTTCATTCCATGTCCTTGTTACTAACTCAAAAGGCTGCCATGCTGGAGGTGGTGTAATTTGATTTCGGTCACAATGTTCTAATACAAACCAAGCAGATTGGTCATTGGGATTTGGATTATCAGATAATGGCGCAAAAGCGGTAGTTCCTGGTTGAGTATAATCAAAAGGATTACATGGGTGTAATTGACAACGGTAATTTGTGTCTGAGACAGTAACTTTGGTGAATGAACGACATTGCGGGTTATTTAAGCATTGTTGTGTACAATGGTCGCGCCATAGTCCTACAATATGCATATTAACCTCTGGTGTTAATCCTAAATTCCCTTCCGTACATTTAATTGTAGAATGTGCAGCTTTATCAGTAATTGTAAACAATTGACTGTAATCAACATGCTCAATAAAACATTTATTTGCATCATTTGCAGTATCGGCACCATAAGCATATCCTATTAAAGGAAATTGGACAGGTGGGTTGAAATTAGCCATGCTATTTTTAATAAATAAAAAAATATGTTAGACTTTAAATTGTTTTATATAGTTGCAATTAATACGTGTTAAGTGACATGTTCACTATTATACTATACAATTCTTTTGATTGAAATTTTATTAAGTTTGATAATAAATCAGTTAATGCAAGCCTATATTCAACGGTAATACGCGGCGATTGAACTAAATATTTTAATACAAATCTGCCTTCAAATTCTATCATGCGTTCAATTTCATTGTTACGTTCATTATCGTCTAAGTTAAATAAGCTTTCATATTCACTTGTATTTTTTGAAAGATATGTTGACAAGACCCATTCCATATCTTCTATTGGAAATTTATAATAAACTAATTTTATCAAAAACATTTCTTTATCATAATAGGATAACATATTTTTATCTTGTAAAATTTGTAATATGTCTTCCTTTATGCTATTTTCGTATTGTAGTAATGCTTCATTTAATAAATAGCCACCAATTTGTTTCTTTAAATCTAAATAATCAACACTTGTTTTATCAATTAATAAAAAATCAAGCAATGTTAAGACATCGTTAAAAAACCTTGGATTACCATTTATTTCGTACCAACTTATAGTATCATCGTTTTCGTCTTCTTCATCTTCCGAATCATAGGATGGATTGTTTTCATTCGTAATGATAAAATTATCGATTAAAGCATTCTGTTTTACAGTTAACTCAATATTTTTTAAAAACCCAGTGTTTTTTTCTTCGCTATCTATTTTTAATAAGACCATACCAACTGAACGGTCACGTAATGAACGAATATTAAAATATTCAGTTACAAACCTGACTACGTTTTTACCATATTCACGTTTCAACTTAGACACAAAATTGTCAATCCATTCATTATCATAATTACATTTATTATATGCTGTTTTGCAACTAAATATTTCAAAGTGAATTATCCAATAGTATTGATTGATTTCATCAAATAATCTTTTTCTAGCTTCTATAGGAGCAATGGTTATATCATCATCATCATCACTACTATTTGACAAATTTTTACCAGAAAAGAACGATTTGAAAAACTTCATTTTATTTTGTAAAATATTATTAGTAATATTACATTAAATAAATTATATAGTAAATTTACTAAAATTCATAGTACGATTAGTAGAATATAGTACAATTCCAAATAGAGCTACTATAGCCACAAAACTTCCTACCGCAATCAAAACATAAACCCACCATTCAGTCACACCAGCATCTGCAGAGTCGTCAGGGGCTTGTCCTACAGGTGCAAGAGTTGGAGAAGTGGGTTGCATAGTTGGCAAGGCTGTAGTTGGTGAACTTGTCGCTAAAGTAGGGGGTGGTGTGACGACATTCGTACCGTAGTAACAAAATCCCCAACTTGTACCGCTATCTACATCATAATAAGGACTTTCTTCAGTATCATCATCATAATAAGTTGTTTCATTTTCTTCAGAATACGTATCCGGTGGGTCCACAAATTCGATTTGTAAATTGTTTTTAACTGAACACCATCGTGTTTTATCAACACGTGGGTGTGTGAAATCATAAAAGCTTGGAACATAAGACAAAAACGGGGCTACATTGGCTATGCTCATACACCCGTCTTCATCTGGAGGGATAATTGTACCATCTTCTAACCTTACAGACCAATTACCATCACATTTTATTCCAGTGGGATTCGTATCTGTGTTTACAAAAGCACCATATGCACGTGGATATTTATCTTCAGGTTCTGTTTCATTTAAAAGATCTTCAAAAAGGTTTTCTAAAGAACCTGTAATGGATGGCTGGTCTAACCAGTTCAATGTGCCTTTAATAGAATTCACAATATGAATAAATTGGCCACTCAATGGCCCTGAAGACCCTTCAAATAAAACGATGTACAATGCATTCAAAGCCGAAACGCTGCGTTCTGACAACATATCTGTACTTGTTATATTATAAAGGGTACTTAGGAAAAGTGAAGTAAATAAAGTGCCATTAGTCAAGGAAGATAATTCAAGCAAGTTATTAAAAGCATAATGTTGTGGATTTTCATCAATTAAATCTAATACAAAGTCATTTACAACAACATGTTCATTAAAGCATATACATTGACCACTGTTTGTAACATTAACGAAATCCATCTCAAAGTCCGTTACTATTTTTTTATTTTATTAAAATTTTGTAATTATATTTATATTTATATATTGCAGAGTTTATTTATATAACTAACAGTATATTTTTACATCCCGCTTTATATTAGATAAAATGGTATTTATACTTTCGCGCTTATCAGGAAAGTAGTAATTGTAAATTTTAGTCAAAGGCAGCTCTTTAAATCCATCAATGGAATTAAACAAGTTTATGCGTTGCATTGTACTTTCAATATCGTCATACAATACATTATTCTCGATAAAAAAAATTAACGTTTCATTCATGTTATACCATAAAACGCTTAATTTGTGTTTATGATATAAATATTTGAAATTATATTCATACGCAATCTTACAACCAACCTTTTTTATTGCTTCTAAAACTTCCCTATTAAAATATTTTTTCCATAATATTTCCCGCTTTGGATGCTTCTTAAAACATCCTTGTAAGCTATGCAACGGGTTGACACCATAAAAATGCTTGGACAAAACTAAATGATAGGTAATTTCAGTACTCAAAAACCTACCAGTGGATTCAATATAAGGAACATTAAAGGCTATCAAATCGTCCAAGTTTTCAAAACCATAGAGTGGTAAATAATACAAATTTATTATATGAGATGATATACAAAATCGATGTGCATAAATATCAAAGTACTCGTAAACCACACCATTGTATTCATCGTGGCATATCATACATTTACGTTGCATTATACACTTTAAGAAATAAGTATTTGGTTTGGGATCAAGTAAACGTTTAAAATTTTGACCTAAAATTTCCATAAGTTTTTCATTTAAAATCTTTTTGTTATTATTAATAACATCACTCGCAAGTTGTTTTGATGTACAACATAAGGAAATGATGTCAACATAATCAAGAAATGACGCAACTGATGATACAAAGTCGTCGTGACAAGCTTCAAAGAGATTGAGCGCACTAGAACACTTGTTACGTTTTACAGCCATTGGTTTAAAGTTTGTATTATGAATTGCTTTTTGATTTATAAATTATTATTATTATTATTATTATTATTAGTATTAGTATTATTAAATTACATTTTATTTTATTTTATT
>Ga0008836_100490_pt1 | contig 24250 bp, 19 predicted proteins | sample HotLakConsUCCR28_FD_62214 | JGI IMG/M metagenome (GOLD analysis project Ga0008836, IMG submission 62214) | Hypersaline microbial mat communities from Hot Lake, Washington, USA - Hot Lake Consortium UCC-R28 (Hybrid Assembly) ... | reverse complement strand
AATGAAGGGCTTCGATATCGGTAGAGGAAAACGTGAGCTTAATCATGTTGAAAAGCTGAGTCAGAGCTTCTCTAATTCTGACTCAAAATCCTAAACTTACTTCCTGTCGCCGTATATCCAGCAATTCTCATTTTGATGCCTTTGTACTGATTTTCGGGCTTTGATGGCACTCGACATATCATCCTTCGAACGAAGGAACAAGCCTTTCAGGACTCATGATGAGCCAAAAATGAAAACTGTTCTCACACTGAGCATTGCTGTTAATTATCTGGATATCTTGACAAATCTCGATTCAGTAAATCTTGATGCGCAGATTTCCGCATCGTCTCGGCTAGCATCCCATGGCGGAGTATTCTAAACTAATCTTAAGAATAGTTAAGTTGACTGAGATTGTTCAGTGCTTTCATCAAGGATTATTTGCTGACGTGCCCCACCTTCCACTCGAGCTATCGACGACTGCGATCGCCTTAATCATTTCTGGTACCAGCTTTGTCGCCTGGTTCTTTAGCATGCTCGCGGGGGGCGGCAGTCCATTCATCTTAATCCCGTTGCTGTCGCTGCTCTTAGGCTCTCAAGCGGTGGCTCCGGTCATCACCACTGGCCTGCTCATTGGCAACACTCAGCGGAGTCTCTTCTTTTGGAAAGCCATTGATTGGCAGGTGACGGCCTGGTATCTGCCGGGATGTATCACCGGAGCGATGCTGGGGGCATTTATTTTTTCCTGGGTGCAGGCTGACTGGCTACAAATCCTGATCGGCGTCGCGCTCTTGGCCATGGTATTGAACTACTGGCTGAGCAAGGTGTTGAATTGGAGCGATCGCCGACTCCCCGTTAAAGCCTGGTATTTTCTTCCAGTTTCCTTTCTCAACTCGGTCGGTTCGGCCCTCATCGGTAGCACTGGCCCCATCATGAACCCGATGTACTTTTCCTACGGGCTGGAAAAAGAGGCCATGATTGCCACCAAAGCCTCCAATAAAGCCTTTTTGCATATCTTCAAGCTGCTCAGCTATGCTGCCGTCGGCGTTTTAGAACCCAGTCACATCGGTTATGGCCTGCTCATCGGTCTCGGTGCAGTACCCGCCAACTGGGCTGGCAAGTGGGTGCTCGAACGCATCAGCAACGAGCAATTTCAGCAAATGGTGTACGCTTTCGTCGCGGTTAGTGGCGTCGTCATGCTCTGGGAGCAACGGAGTTGGTTCCTCGCTTGGTAAATTGCTCTGACGCTCCTAGACTTAGGCTGAGTGAGCAAAACGCTCACTCAGGTCCGCCGGTAGCACGTGACTCCCATCATTGTGAGTGTGTCAGCCTGTAAAGCGGTTGCTATGATTGGAAGACCGAATTTTTTGCAGCGACCGGGGGAGGCCCGACTTGACCTTTTCGACTGAAGATTTTGCCCGCGCCCTAGCCGACCATGACTACAACTTTCAAACTGGCAGTACCGTCAGGGGCACTGTTATTGGTTATGGTTCCGAAGGCGTCATGGTAGAAATTGGCGGTAAATCTGACGCCTTTTTACCCCTGAAGGAAGCTTCCTTAGAGCGGATTGAAAACCTGGAAGAAACGCTGCCTCTGGGCGAAGAATTCGATTTTCTCATCATTCGCGATCAGGACATGGACGGTCGTGTTGTTCTCTCACTGCGACGGCTAATGGTGCAGCGGGTCTGGGAACGCCTGCTGGAAAAGGAAGCCAACAAAGACATTCTGGATGTCAAAGTGACCGGCACGAACAAGGGGGGAGTCATCGTTGATGTGGAAGGCTTGCGGGGATTTATCCCGCGATCGCACCTCGCTCAGTCCGATGATCTCGACTCACTCGTGGACAGTACTCTCTCCGTCGGCTTTTTAGAAGTCAATCAGGAAGCCAACAAGTTGGTACTGTCTCAGCGGATTGCCGCGCGATCGCAGGCCATGTCAACCTTAGAAGTTGGGCAACTGGTTCAGGGCAAAATTGCTAGTCTCAAACCCTATGGCGCATTTGTGAGCTTTGACGGCGTCACCGGGCTGCTACACATCAACCAGATCAGCCAAAACTACGTCGACTCTCTACCCAACCTCTTGAAAGCGGGACAAGATATTAAGGCGATCATCGTGAGTCTGGATGAGCAGCGGGGGCGCATTTCCCTATCCACCAAAGTGTTGGAAAAATACCCCGGAGAAGTGCTGAAAGAATTTGATGCCGTTATGGAAGACGTTGACAACCGGCTGCAGAACGTCGGCAAAATGCTGGCTAATAGTGAACTTTAATCGGGATCGGGTCGCTGCTACTTCTCCGTATCAGTCAGGAACGTGGGACACACACGGCTCAAAGCTGCTGACAAATTTTGCCTAACCCTCCATTCAAGGAAAAAGGTGGGGCCGTCATTGCTTTAAGCTTAAAAGTGGTTTGCTCGTTGAGCCGCGATCAATCATGGTGGCTGGAGAACGGACCAAACCTGATCCCTGCCGGAGATGACGTTGGGGATCTGCACATTGCAACACCACAAAGTGAACAACGACCTATGGGTACCGTCTGGGAACTCGATTTTTACTCTCGCCCCATTTTGGATGAGAACAATAAAAAACGTTGGGAAGTCCTCATTAGTGAAGGACTGCAAACTGTCGATGCGAACCCGGACGAACTGTTTCGCTTTAGCAAGTTTGTTGCCAATACCGAAGTCAACTCCATTGAGTTAAAAAATGCGATCGCCGAAGCGATCGCCCAAGCCCCGGAGCCCCCAAGTCGCATTCGGTTCTTTCGGTTTTCGATGCAAAACATGATCAGCCGCGCCTGTGAGGAGTTAGGCATCGCCGTTCAAGCAAGTCGCCGCACCCTCGCCCTGCAACAGTGGATGGCCCACCGAGAGCGCGAAGTTTACCCCAACGAACCGGGCTACACTGACAAGCCATCGCCTCGCATCGGCGCACCGCCCCCCGCGCCCAAGCCCTTGCCAGATGCACTCATTGGTCAACAGTGGGCGCTAGTGTCATTGCCCGCCCAAGATTTTGCCGACATGCCCGAGTGGCCCATCGATTTTGGTGAAGCGTTTCCTCTGGCGCTGGCGGGCGTCTCTAAGGAGGCAATGGTGCCGGGGTTGGTGATCTTCTCCTCCCGCGCTCAACCGATGGCGGGTTGGCTATCCGGGCTGGAAGTCAGTGAGTTGCGAGTCGAAGCGGGTAAGACGCCGCGACTCATTTTAGAAACCGGAACTGCTGATAGTTGGGTGATGGCGGTGCTCAACACGCCGGAGTTGCAGAAAGAGGCAGAAACCTTTGAGGCGACCAAACAACAGGCTAATCAGGTCCATTTTTTGGCAATTCAAGCGGATCCCAATGCGGAAGCATTCGCTGGATTCTGGTTGATGCAGAGTGTGGAATTGGGGTAAATCCATGAAGGCCACTGCCAAACGCTCCCCGATCGTGACTCGCCCACCGGCTGCCTGGGTCAGGCTAACTGTAACTTATACCGTCTTGAGCGCGATCGCCCTCGCGATGTTGCTGCCCCTGCTGTGGTTAATCAGCACCGCCTTTAAATCCCCCGAAGAAAATATTTTTGCCTTCCCGCCGCAGTTTATTCCTGCCGCGCCGACGCTCAACAACTTCATCACCGTCTGGCAGCAAAATCCCTTCGGTCAGTATTTCGTCAACAGCATTATCGTCGCGGTCTTGACCGTTAGCCTCAATCTGTTGTTTTGCTCCCTCGCCGCTTACCCGTTGGCTCGTCTGCGGTTTGCGGGACGGCGACTGCTGTTTGCGCTCATCGTTGCGACCATTCTGATTCCTTTTCAGATTGTCATGATTCCGCTGTATGTGCTGGCAGTTCAGCTAGGGTTACGCAACAGCTATTTGGGCTTGATATTGCCCTTCATCGCCTCGGCCTTTGGCATTTTTCTCATGCGTCAGGCATTCTTAGGCGTCCCCAAAGAGTTGGAAGAAGCCGCTCGTATCGATGGCTGTTCGGAACTGGGTATCTGGTGGAATGTCATGATTGCGTCAACTCGCCCGGCGCTCGTCACCCTGGCGATTTTTGTATTCATCGGGGCCTGGAGTGACTTTCTGTGGCCCTTGATTTTGCTCGATCGCCCAGAGTATTACACACTCCCGCTCGGGGTTGCTAAGCTGGCGGGCAGCTTTTCGCTAGACTGGCGGCTCATCGCGGCAGGTTCAGTCATTTCCATTCTGCCGGTCTTAATATTTTTCATTGTCATGCAGCGATTCATTGTCCCTACAGAATCGGGCAGTGGTCTAAAGGGATAAAACTATGTTGTCGATCGCCACTAATGGCTAAACTCAATACAACTCAGTGGTTATAGAGTACACTATAATTTAATTATTGGTTAAGCTGATCCGACAGATTAAAGTCGACACTTTCTTAGGAACTCTGCATTATGGTAACGACTCCGCAGGTGACTCACAAAAATACCCCGGTCATGAGTGACTGTGAAGACGATTGCATGTTGTCCAAACTTTCACCGGCTGCTCTGCAGTTGGTGGCAGAGTTTTTTAAGGTGCTGTCGGAGTCGAGTCGCTTACAGATTGTGTGTCGCCTGCGCAAAGGCCCCAAAAATGTCTCCGAAATTATCGAGTTGACGGGTCTCGGTCAGGCTAACGTTTCCAAGCATCTCAAAATTTTGGCTCAAGCAGGCATTGTCACCCGCGAACAGCAGGGAGTCTGTGTGTTTTACCAGATTGCCAATCCCTTTGTATTTGACCTGTGTGAGCTAGTTTGCAATTCCCTAGCGAAACAAATTGAGCAGCAATCTCAACATCAGGCCGCGCTGAACGAGTTGCGTCAAACTATCAGCTAGCTGGCGCTGCGGATGTGCCCGCTATTCTTGGGAATGGCGGCTTTTCGGCATAGCGTTTTCACACCATAACGAAAAGCCCCAAGAGATAAGTCTTGGGGCTTTTGAATTTTGGTCAATCCGCGATCGCTACCGGATGTATTCTTTCAGCACACTGTTGCGATTGGGGTGCCGCAGCTTACGCAGAGCTTTGGCCTCGATTTGCCGGATGCGCTCGCGAGTCACGTTGAAGGTCTGGCCGATTTCTTCCAGGGTCTTCATGCGGCCATCGTCTAGACCGTAGCGCAGACGCAAAACATCGCGCTCACGGGGGCTCAGGGTGCCCAACACGCCTTCTAAATCTTCCCGCAGCAAACTCTTGGAAACTTCATCTTCGGGCGTTTCGCCATCCGACTCGATAAAGTCACCCAAACGAGAATCTTCTTCTTTACCAATGGGCGTTTCCAGCGAGATCGGCAGTTGTGCAGACTTGGCGATGAAGCGCAGCTTCTCGATAGTCATTTCCATGCTGGTGGCGATCTCTTCTTCAGTGGGCTTACGACCCAATTCTTGAGAGAGCAGCTTGGTGGTTTTCTTAATCCGAGAAATGGTTTCGTACAGGTGAACCGGTAGACGAATGGTCCGAGACTGATCTGCGATCGCTCGCGTAATGGCCTGGCGAATCCACCAAGTCGCGTAAGTCGAGAACTTGTAGCCCTTCTCATGGTCAAACTTTTCAGCCGCCCGAATCAGACCCAGACTGCCTTCCTGAATCAAATCCTGGAAAGACAACCCGCGATTCATGTATTTCTTCGCGATGGAAACGACCAGACGCAAGTTGGACTGCACCATCTTGTCTTTGGCGCGGCGACCCAAGTGCAAGCGCTTTTGGAACGCTTGAAGGGGCATATCCACCGCCTCAGCCCATTCAGCGTCAGTCGGTTCGTGGTCGAGACCATCCATCAAGTCATCGCGAATGCGCTCTAGCTCTAACAAGTCGGCGATTTTACGAGCGAGTTCGATCTCTTCTTCAGCCCGTAGGAGGCGAATGCGGCCAATTTCTTGTAGATAGAGGCGGATGGAGTCTTCGGTGTAATGCTTTTTCTTGGCTGGAGTGCGACGGGTCGACTTGCCTTTGGCTGCTTTCGCAGGAGCTTTGGCTGCAGCAGCGTCGTCAGAATCATCAAATTTAGCCGAGTTACTATCGCTGTCGATGAGAAGTTCTAACTCATTCTGTGGCTTGATTGCTCCGAGCAATTCTTTAGCTTGAGTCATGCCGCGTTCCTCGTGCTCCTTCGTGCGTGATGCTTTCAATGTCAAAGGCTCGTTCAGCTTAACACCTTGCTTTTGTTGTCACCTCAGGGGGGGAATGTCAAAAAATGTGCACTTTGACGCCCATACCTAGAGGCCGTTAGGGCAGTTAACCCGCTAGCAAGTCATCTCTTTAGAACTGTTCGAAAACCTTTGGGGTGGATAGCAAGTCAACCAGATTTATCTAAGGTTTGTGACCTACCTCACACGATTGTAGCTTCATAGACAAGTTAGCTACCACTCCTTTGCCGGATCAATCCGCAGGAATTTACCTGAAAAACATGGATTTGTGTAGTTTCGATGTACCAGAAAGTGAGAGATCGCGGTTCTCTCGCATCTATCAAAAGCCTAATTTTCAAAGGTCTCCGCCCAGGCCCAGCCGCTTTGAAGAAGCTATACGTACAATTATCAAGAACTTATAAGTAAAAAGTTTATACATCAAAAATCGTGATTCGACTTCACCCTCAAATCATTGCGAGAACCGCCACCCCCTCCTAAAGTACGTCCTGCTGGCTTGGCTATTCGTAACGGCAGCGATTTGCGACGGGCGATCGCTGCCGACCTCGTCTCTTGAATGTGAACAGGACTCGATGATTTCCCCTCCGGATCCGAGATCGACCTGGCTTGCCCCCTTGCAGAATGCTCCGTGACATCGAGCGGGGCTTGCCGGAACAGCCTATGGAGCCTAATCGCGGTTAAACGGTTTACTAGGCGGCATCTATGCTCAGCCACTCCACGCTAGAATCAACTCGTCGCAATCACGACAGAATCAAAGATTAGGGAGGTTCAACGGTTCCTTATGAATCCAGAGACGCTGACTGAGACCATTCAGAAAGGATTTCGCGTCACGCTTGGGGCCACCGCGTCTCTGGTGGATGCGTTTCGCGATCCCCAAGCTTCTCAAGAGAAGTTTGGCAATATCTCTGATTTTGAATTGTTGGCTCAAGAGTTAGAGGCCAAAGGCACTGATGCCGAACGGGAAGCCCGCGCCGTCGTTGACTCCTTGATGAGCCAAATGGGGCAAATGCCCAATCCCTTTGCGCCGTCACCCGCCTCAGAAGCGACGGTAGATACCTATGCAAGCCCGGTCGCCGATGCCTCGGTGCAAGCGGATTTAGAGTCACTCACTCAAGAACTGGCAACTTTACGCCAGGAGATTGAGCTGTTGAAGTCTCAACCCAGCAGCGATTAATCGCAACTTGAGGCAATTGCATCTAGAGCCGGCAGGATTCCGGCTCCTTGAGCCCCAGATTTGGGGGAAACCAGACTAAAGTTTCCTCGATAGCTAGGGGGCAAGGCCTTAAGACGAATCTGCCGACTGCGGTTAGATGAGGTGAAAGGATCGGTCAAAACCGATGCCTCAGCTAAGGGATCAGGCAAATGAGGAGCCTAAGTCATTTGGCACGTCCTGCCACCGTCCCGGACCAACTGCTCGCAGGGCTTCTTTGAGCACAATATCGCCGGTGTAGAGCGCTTTGCCGATGATGACTCCATTCACGCCGAGTCGTTCAAGGGTGAGCAGGCTGAGCAAGTCGGTCACGGAACTGACTCCCCCCGAGGCAATGATCGGAATTGGTGTCGCCTCAGCGATCGCTCGCAAGGCTTCCATATTGGGGCCTTTTAGAGTGCCGTCTCGTTTGATGTCGGTATAGATGATGGCGGCGGCCCCGCGCTGCGCCATGTCTTGAGCTAGCGCGATCGCTTCTAGTTCTGACGTTTCTAGCCAGCCGCGAGTCGCCACTTTGCCGTCGCGGGCATCGATCCCCACGATGATTTGACCGGGAAACTCGGTGCTCAGAGCATTGACCAGGTCAGGATTTTCGACGGCAGCGGTCCCGAGAATCGCGTATTGGACCCCCAGATCAAAGAGCGTGGCGACCCGATCGCGATCGCGCAATCCCCCCCCCACTTCAATCGGCACATCAACGGCGGCAGCGATCGCTTCAATGGCCTGACTATTTTCGGGTTTGCCAGCTTTTGCCCCATCCAAGTCCACTAGATGCAGCCGGGTGGCTCCCTCGTCAGCCCAGCGCCGAGCCACTTCTACAGGATTTTCGTTAAAGACTTCCGATTGGTCATAGTTGCCCTGATACAGACGCACACAGCGACCTTCGAGCAAATCAATAGCAGGGATGACTTCCATGGGGGCGATCGCTCTCAGCAAAAGCTCTATTGTATCGGCTAGCCTGCGCGCCCTCAGCGTTTGCCCCTCAGGTTTTTGTCGGCTGCTCAACGGTCAGCAGCACTTCGCTCCCCTGACCGCCTCCCCATCGTCTAAATGGACTCAGTAAGATAGTCAAGATATCGCTTCACCCGTTCAAAATCACCTTGGGCAATGCAGGCCATTTTGAGACTGGATAAGGCCTGCCGCTGTAACTGGGTATCTTGCAGGCGGATGGCAACTTTAAGGCGATCTTCGCGGGCTTGTAGAGCTTTCGCAGTGTCTCCCAAAATGTCGAAGTTGATCGCCAAACTTTCCAGGGTTTGCGCTTCGCCGCGATAGTCTTGCAAGCGGCGCACCAGTTGCAACCGCTCCTGAAGATAGACCACTGCGCGAGTGTAATCCCCGATCGCATAACAAGCACTGTGCAAATTACGCAGGATTTTGTTAACTACACTCAATTCCATGCGATCGCGGCAGAGCCGGAGCAGGTGATCGTAGTACTCAATCGTTTTGTGCGAGTTCCCAAGGGCATGGTAAGCATTGCCCAAATTCCTCAAGATTTGCTCTACAGCAGCAACGTCTTCCTGCACTTCGGCAATGCGGAGACTGCGTTCATAGAGGGCCGCCGCTTTTTCTGACTGGCCTTGTACCCGGTAAATGAGGGCGAGGTTGCCCAGGGAGCGCATTTCTGCCTCCTGATTGTCAGTTGCCTGGGCCAGGCCCAAGCTCTGAGCCATGCAGGTTTCAGCTTTGTCTAATTCCCCCAGGTGGCGGTAGCTGTTGCCCAGACAGCTCAAGGCCTGATGCTGCAAAGATTGATCAGCCAGTTGACGGGCCAACTCCAGGCCATGACGCGCATAATCGGTTGCCCACAGGTAATCGGCCAGACTGTAGCAGAGATGAGCCATGACCAGCACCACTTTGGCTTCAGAGCGGGGCTGCGAGATCGTCTGAAAGGCCTGCAGTGCTTTCTGAAAATCCGCCAATGCTGCCACCGTATTGCCTTGCCGCTGGTGGGCGGCCCCTTGCTTGAGCCACTGCTTCGCCTCAGCCGCTAAACATTTCTGCTGCTCTGGCGTGAGCGCTTGTTTGGCTAATTCTTCGCGGGAAGCGACGACAGTCTCTTCCATCAGGAGCCGTTCGACGAGTTTGCTGGGGGTCTGTCGCATGACGTTCATTCTGCCTCTCTGAGCAGGAAAAATTGCCCAGAATCGCTGTAAAAGGATTTTGGAAACGGGAGATTAACCTGTGCTCAAAGCGATGCCAGCGGGTGGGGGATTCGCTTCGAGATGAAGAAAATATGTCTTTAGTGTCATCCTAGTTAAAGCGTCTATAAAGCGTAACCGTGCATCTAACCAGAGTTTGACGTGCCTGGCTTGAGCACAGATCCGCGTATTTCCGTGGTTTCAAAAGTTTGTTCTAGGCTTTTAAAGCAAGCATCCATGCTCATACCGGATGAATTGATTGAAAAAGGAGACCATTGTCTTTGCCTGCACCATTTCACTTAGAAAAACTGCTATTTACCCCGGCGGTGCCCTCAGAACAGGCCACGACGGTGATTTTTGCTTTCCCCAATGAATACAGTGTGGGGATCACGAGTCTGGGCTATCAAATCATCTGGGCGATGCTGGCACAACGCCGTGACTTGGCGGTGGCGCGGCTCTTTACCGATGGCCATGAGCCACTGCCTGACCAGACTGAGTTGTTGGGTTTTTCTATGTCATGGGAGCTGGACTACGCCAACATTCTGACGATGCTGGAAGCGTTGGATATTCCCATTCTGGCGAGCGATCGCGGCCACGAGCATCCGCTTGTTTTTGGCGGGGGACCCGTGCTGACGGCCAATCCCGAGCCGTTTGCGGCCTTTTTTGACGTGGTGTTGCTGGGCGATGGCGAGGTGGTGCTGGATGCCTTTATCGACACTTATCAGACCGTGCGAGGGTGCGATCGCGCCACCCAACTCCGCCGTCTGGCCCAGGTGCCGGGAGTCTATATTCCCGCCCTGTATCGCGCCACTTACAGCGATCCCACCGGGCCGCTGGCCGCGATTGAGCCGGTCGATGCCGATATTCCCCCTCGCATCGAAAAGCAAACCTATCGGGGCAACACACTATCGACCTCGACTGTGGTGACGGCAAAAGCCGCCTGGGAAAACATTTACATGGTGGAGGTGGTCCGCAGTTGCCCGGAAATGTGCCGGTTTTGTCTGGCCAGTTACTTAACGTTGCCCTTTCGCACGGCCCCCCTGGCTGGAGGGCTGATCCCGGCGGTGGAAAAGGGCATGGCGGTGACCGATCGCCTGGGGTTGTTGGGGGCGTCGGTGACTCAGCATCCCGAGTTTGATGCGTTGTTGGACTATTTGAATCAGCCACTATTTGACGATATGCGGCTGAGCATTGCGTCGGTCCGGACGAATACCGTCAACCAAAAACTGACGGAAACCCTAACTCGCCACGGCACGAAGTCCATCACGATCGCGATCGAAAGTGGCTCAGAACGGGTACGGCAAATCGTCAACAAAAAACTGGCGACCGAGGAGATCGTGGCGGCAGCGGTCAACGCTAAGGCGGGAGGCCTGAGCGCCCTGAAGCTCTACGGCATGGCGGGGATCCCCGGTGAAATGCCCGAAGATTTGGAAACCACGGCGGCATTAATGGTGCAGCTCAAACAAGCCGCCCCCGGCTTGCGGCTGACGCTGGGCTGTAGCACATTTGTCCCCAAGGCCCATACCCCGTTTCAGTGGTATGGGGTGGATCCCCAAGCCGATAAAAGCCTGAAGCTGCTGCAAAAGCGCCTGCGCCCCCAGGGCATCGACTTTCGGCCTGAGAGCTATAACTGGTCGATCATTCAGGCGATGATTTCGCGGGGCGATCGCCGGTTGACTCCGCTACTCTTGCAGGCGCGGGAGTTTGGCGACTCGCTGGGCAGTTACAAACGCGCATTCAAAGCCCTGAAGGGAGAGCTGCCCCCCCTGGAATTCTACGTGCATGAGCACTGGCAGCGGGACCAACCGCTACCGTGGGATCACTTGCAGGGACCGTTGCCCAAACCGATGCTGCTCAAGCATTTGGACGACGCGACCACGCATTTTTCGGCGGCGGCACAAACGCCGATATTGGCTTGAGAGGTGGATAAGTGGCTGCCGTGGCTGGCTCCCATCCAGCCGATTTGGGGGTGAGGGGTCGTAACAGAGCGATCGCCCTCGATAATGAAAGCTGAGCCTTTGCACGACTGAATGATGACATTGCCGACGGTAATTATTCCCGGTTATTTGGCGGGAGCCGCCCCGTATCGTTTGCTAGAAACGGATTTGCACCAGCGGGGCATCGTGACCCAGGTGGTGCCCCTCACTCCGGCCAGTTGGCTACCGACCGTCGGTGGGCGTTCGGTGCAACCAATTTTGCAGGCGATCGCTCGCACCGTTGACCAAGTCATGGAAACGACAGGCAGCGATCGCGTCAATCTTGTCGGCCACTCAGCCGGGGGATGGATTGCCCGCATTTATTTAGGCGACACCCCCTATGATGTCCATCCGATGGATCGCGATCGGCCCAACTGCTGGTCCGGCCACCGCTATGTCGAGACACTGGTGACGTTGGGGACGCCCCACCGCAGTCAAGAAAGATGGACTCGCCGCAACCTCGACTTTGTCAACCAGACCTACCCTGGCGCTTTTCACGACACTGTCCGGTATGTTTGCTTTGCGGGCAAAGCGGTTTTTGGGCAGCGCTGGCAGACCTGGTTTACCTACAACAGCTATCAGTTAACTGGCGGCCAAGGAGCCTGCTGGGGTGACGGGATTACGCCCATTACGGCGGCTCACCTTCCAGGAGCCAAAAATTTGGTCTTGGCAAACGTCTTTCACTCTCCCAAACCAGCGATCGCCTGGTACGGTACGCCCCACGTTGTCGACCAATGGGTGAGCTATCTCAGTTGAGGCTGATCGGTCGCCGCGTCCTGACAGGCCTCCCTTGTCTGGACGCGGCATTCGAGGTTTCGCAAGTCAGACACCCCCGGCAAAGCCGGGGGTGTCTGACTCATTCGGATGTGGCCGCGATCGCGGAAAAATTATCTCAAGCGATCGCGAACCCGATATTGATGGCGGCCCAAGAAATTCAAATTTCGGCGAGTGTAGGGATTGCCATTTATCCACAAGATGGCCGCACCCCGACTGAATTAATCAGCCGCGCCGATGACGCCATGTACATGGCTAAACGACCACAGGCGACCGGAGGGGTATTTTTTCAGGCACAAAACTTTCAGGCGAAAAGCGATATTCCGGCGTGAACTAACGCTATTTTCCGGCGGGTTTCCCTAGCGGTTTCCAGCCATGACCAAGGCCTGATCTCAGGCGCGATCGCTCAAGCGCTGTAGGGAAATGCGCGCCGCCTCAGCCACTTGCGGATGCGGGTCTTTTTCCAAAAAGCGCAGGGCTGACTCGGTTTTGGGAGAAGGCAGGTTAGCCAAGGCTTCCGCCAAGCGTTGACGGATCAGCCAGTCTTCGGCTTGCGCAAACTCCAGGATTTGGTCAACCGCTTGAGTATCGCCGACTTCACCGATCGCCGCGATCGCCGCCTGCTGAATGACCACCTCCTCACTGCGGAGGGCTTCGACCAGCACATCATGAGCCCGTGGATCCTTGAGGTTACCAAGGGATACCGCAGCGCTAAAGCGCACCAGCCAATCAGTATCCTCATAAAAGGCGTGGACCAGGGTTTCAAACGCTCGGGGATCTTCTAAATAGCCCAGTGCCCCGGCGGCATCGGCCCGGATCCCGTAGTCAGGATCGGTTTCGACCAGCTTGACCAAAATATCAAAAGTTTCTTCATCCGGCTTGATGCCCATGGCAAACACGGCCATGGAGCGCACCTGCAAATTGGGGTCGTACATGACTTTACGAACCAGGGGAGCTGCCGTTTGCGCATCCACATCTCGCAGCATGGCCAGCGCCAACATGCGGTCTTTAGAGCTTTCACTTTCTAACTGAGTAGAAATGTGTTCAAGATCCAGAGCAGCCATCACGAACCCCCTGAGTTCATAAAACTTTACGGTTTCTCTTATTATAATAACGTGTCTTACAAAGGGCAGGCTTATGGCTACAGTTGGAGATGCTACTTCCTTCCAGATCGGCGTCTGGAGGGCGATCGCGGCACCATTTAACCGGTTATGGGAGGGTTCGACCGAGGCCCCCTGGCGAAATTTCGAGTCTGATCTGTGGATGAGTTGCTGCCACTGGCATGACCGGCAGAGGGAACAGGGGTTGCGAGTCGGAGTGCTCAAAATCTGGCCTTCCGGCCATCGGCTCACCACTTCAGCACTCAGACTGCTTTTGCCAACCTGCCGCTCAGATTTTCAATTTTTTAGAGATATGCTGTGCCCAAGGCAATTGTCATGGAATGGTTTGATGATGGGCCGATCTGCTCATGAATCTGGCTTCTCAGGGTCCACAGTGCATGGGGCATCTTTTTGCCGATAATCGGTATGGGTTTAGCTAGAGTTAGCTGGCTGATAGCGCTATGAAGTCCTGGTCGATAGCGTCTGGGGGGTGGGCGGCAATTTTGTTTGCCGGGGCGGGGGCGATCGCTCCGGTGGTGGCTCAGGCTGAAACTGTGCAGGTCGGCATTTATCAGAACGGACCGAAGATTTTTTTAGATGAAACTGGGCAGCCCACTGGATTTTGGGTCGAGGTGTTGGCGGCGATCGCTGAGGCAGAAAACTGGACGATTGAGTATGTGCCCTGTGAGTGGCACAACTGTCTGCAAGCAGTCGAAACGGGACAACTCGACCTGATGCCCGATGTGGCCTATTCCGAGCTGCGCGATCGGCGCTTTGACTTTCACACAGAACCCGTTTTATCCAGTTGGTCAGTGGTGTATCGCCATCCTGACCTTCCCCTCGATTCGTTGTTGGATCTGGATCAGCGGCGGGTAGGAGTCGTGCAGGACAGTATTCAGCAAGCCAAGTTGGCCGAGCGCACCGAGCCCTTTGGGGTCGAGCCGACGTTTGTGGAGTTCGATGATTTTGATACGCTGCTCCGGGCTTTAGAGCAGGGGGCGATCGATGCGGCGGTGGTTAATCGCTTTATCGGCCAACAAGCCGAAGGTGAATACAACATTCAGCGCACCAACATTTTGGTTTACCCGTCGCAGCTTTATTTTGTGACGGCGGCGGGCCAAAATGCTGCCCTGTTGACAGCGATCGACCGCCAGTTGCAGCAGTTGTTCGCGGATTCAGACTCGGCCTATTATCAGGCAGAAAACCAATGGTTAGCCCCTTACGACCATCCCCAGCGAACCCTCATCAAGCATCTGTTACTCGACTTGCTCCTTTATCTACCGCTAGTCGGGGTGGTGCTCTTTGCCCTGTGGAACCGATCGCTCTGCCGTGAGGCCAAACAGCGGCTCAAGGCCGAGCATCGTCTCCAAAATCTGACCGACAATACGCCGGGTGTCATTTTCCAATATTTGCTGTGCGACAACGGCAAGGAATTCCTGCGCTATGCCAATTCACGCTGTCAGGAAATTTGGGGCGTCGACGCGCCCACCGCCACGGCTGATGTCGAGCAATGGTGGCGACGGGTGCATCCTGACGATGTGTCGACCGTGCGCGCGACCCTGTTGCGATCGGCCCGCACTTTGACCCCCTGGAAAGCGGAATGGCGCATTTTGCATCCGGATACTGGTGAAAAGTGGGTGCAGGTTTCTGCCCACTGTCAATCCCAAGATAATGGCGACATTGTTTGGGACGGGGCCATTTTCGATATCACTGAGCGCAAAGCCGCTGAGGTTGCTCTCCGCAAGAGTGAACATCGGTTTCAACGACTCGCCAGTAACATTCCCGGCATTCTTTACGGCTATCGTTTGCGGCCTGAAGGCACTGACGAATATACCTACATTAGTTCTGGCTTCGAAGAAATTTATGGTTTTCCGCCCGATACCGCGTTGACCAATAGCGACGTTGTCTGGCAAATGACCCACCCCGATGATCTGCCGCTGCTTAGGCGATCGGTCACGGAGTCTTATCAGACGATGCAGGTTTGGCAGGCGCAGTATCGCGTGATTTTGCCCACGGGGCAACTCAAATGGTTGCAGGGCATTTCGCGGCCTGAGCTGCAGCCCAATGGGGACGTGATTTGGGATGGGCTCGTTATTGACATCACCGAGCGCAAGCAGATCGAAGCAGCCCTCCGCAAAAGTGAACAACGCTTTCGCAATACGGCGGCTAATTTGCCTGGAGCGATTTTTCAGTATGTGTTGCGGACGGATGGCACCGACAACGTCAATTTTATGAGTGCGGGGTGCTATGACCTTTGGGAGATCTCCGCCGAGCGGGCCGAGCGTGACTGCCAGGTGCTCTGGGAGATGGTGCATCCTGACGATCGCGCAGCGATGGTGCAGTCCGTTTTACAGTCAGCCCAGACGCTGGAGTTTTGGTCGTGGCAGTGGCGCATTATCACGCCTTCCGGCAAAACCAAGTGGCTCGCCGCCGCCGGACGCCCCGAGCCGCAAGCGAACGGCGATGTGGTGTGGGATTCGCTGGTGATGGATATCAGCGATCGCAAGCAAGCCGAAATCGCCCTGCAAATCAGTGAAAGTCGCCTCAATACCTTAATCAGCAACCTCCCCGGCTTTGTCTTTCGGGTCGCCAATGACCGCTACTTTACGGCGGAGTTTGTGAGTCAGGGCGTGGTCGACATTACCGAATACGCTCCCAGCGAGTATATGTCAGCGGCCACAACCACCTTAGGCGAGCAGATTCACCCCCATGACCAGGCGCGGGTGTGGAACCAGGTGCAGCGAGCTTTACAACAACGGCAACCCTATGAGTGTGAACATCGCATCGTGACCCGCTCCGGCCAAACTAAATGGGTGTGGGTGCGCGGTCAGGGCATTTTTGATGAGACCGGAACGCTGCACCATTTGGAAGGATTTGTCACCGACATCAGCGATCGCAAACAAGCGGAGCTGGCGCTGCAAGAGAGCGAACTGCGCTATCGGCAGGTGGTGGAAGCGCAAACCGACTTCATTTTGCGATCGCTCCCCGACACCACCATCACCTTTGCCAACGACGCCCTGTGTCAGGCGCTCGGTTTCACCGCCAGCGAAGTCGTGGGCAAAAAATGGATTGAACTTGCCGATCCTAATGATCTGGAGCAAAACGCTTTTGCGGCACTCGCTCACCTGACGCCCCAAAATCCTCGCTGCTTTGTCGAAAATCGTGACACCCGAGCAGGCGGTAAAATTGGCTGGACGCAGTGGCTCAATGAGGGCATCTTTGACGATATCGGGCAACTGGTCGAAATTCAGTCGGTGGGGCGCGACATTACCGAGCTGAAGCAGATTGAGCAGGCCCTGAGAAACAGCGAAGAACGGTTGCGGCTAGTGACCGAAAACATGAGTGACCTGGTGTGTCTACACCATCTGGATGGCCATTTCACCTATGCCACCCCCTCTAGCCAAGCGCTGCTGGGCTACGCCCCCGCTGAACTGTTGGGTAAAGATCTGTATGCGCTGATTCACCCGGAGGATGGTGAACGGGTCCGCAATGAGGCTCACACGCCTGTACTCGAAGGTAAATCGGGCCGCGCTACCTATCGTATGCGGCACAAAACGGCGGGCTATCTCTGGGTCGAAACTCTGGCCCAACCGGTGTTTGATGCCCAGGGACGGGTGTCACAGTTACAAACGACCTCACGCAATGTGAGTGATCGCGTCAAAGTGGAGCAGCAGCTGAAGCACGATGCCCTGCACGATAGCTTAACGACCTTGCCCAACCGCAATCGCCTGATGCAGCGTTTAGATTTGACCCTCCAGCGATCGCAAACTCACCCCACCTTTCAGTTTGCGGTGCTGTTTCTCGACCTCGATAACTTCAAAGTGGTGAATGACAGCTTGGGGCATCTCGTCGGCGATGAACTGCTGATTGCCGTGGCGCAACAGCTCCAGCAGTTCATTCGAGAAACGGATATTGCTGCCCGCTTGGGAGGCGATGAGTTTGTCATTTTGATCGAAGAAATTGACGGCATTCAGGATGCGGTGATCATCGCTGAGCGTATTCTGGAGGCGATGCAGCGATCCTTTATCGTGGCCGATCGCGAAGTCGTCATGAGTACCAGCATTGGCATCGTCGCGGGTAGCAATCACTATCAACGAGCGGTGGATCTGCTGCGAGATGCTGACCTGGCGATGTATCGCGCTAAGCACAGCGGTCGCGCCCAGTACGCCATCTTTGATCCATCTATGCACTTCCGAGTGACGCAGCGCTTGCATCTTGAGCAAGACCTGCGCAAAGCCCTCGAACGCTCCGAATTGTTGCTGTACTATCAGCCCATCGTCGCCCTGGAGTCATTGCGGGTCGTTGGGTTCGAAGCCCTCGTCCGTTGGCAGCATCCCAGTCGCGGCCTGGTGTCGCCCCTAGAGTTTATTGCGATCGCCGAAGAAACGGGGCTGATCGTGCCCATGGGCCAATGGATTCTCACCGCCGCCTGCCAGCAACTCGCCCAATGGCAGCAGCAATATCCCCAACACCGCTTGAAAATAAGCGTCAACCTGTCGGTGCAGCAGTTGCACGACGCCCTGCTCACTCACATCGCAGACGCCTTAACCACCAGCCAGATTTCTCCCCATAGCCTGGTGCTAGAAATCACCGAAAGCATGCTGGCGCGAAATATTGAAGCCACCCAAGACCTCTTAGAACGGGTGAAGCAACTCGGCATTCGCCTCAGCATTGACGACTTCGGCACTGGCTACTCTTCCCTCAGCTATCTGAGCCGCTTACCCGTCGATAGCCTCAAGATCGATCGCGCTTTTGTGAATCCGAGCGAGCCGGATACGCGCAATCAAGTCATTGCGGAATCCATCGTCGCCCTGAGCAACTTGCTGGAGTTGGGCGTTATCGCCGAGGGCGTGGAAACTCCCGAGCAGCTGCAGTGGCTTAAACAACTGGGCTGCAAAGAGGGACAGGGCTTTCTGTTTTCAGCCCCCGTGCCTGCCGATGTCGCTGCGCAGCTCTTGTGTCAATCCGTCTCCATCCGTTCCTGAGCCGTTTGGCTCACCCCGCTCCAAGGAATGGAAATTCAATCAGTTGGGATCACCGTCGCGGCTGTCCCTGGTCCGGTCAGGTCTATGCTTCGCGGAAATTGGACTTTTAAATGATCCTCATCCTGAAGAAGCGTGGACGAATATCCTCCTCCCCTTTGATGTTTCCGTCAGGGCGCACCACGGTGCGCCCTGACCCAAGTGATGGATTTCGTTGAATCTTGAGGCCGCACGGGACCGCGATCGCCCCCTCCTGCCCGTATCAATAATCGTGACATTCTGCCCGATCCGTTCGTGCTGAACTCTTCTGTCACCTGGTGAAATGATACGTCTCCAGGGAGATTTTCATTCATCAAGACCCATGGGCCGCACCGTCAAGGCTGATCCTTATCCCTATCCCTACAATGGCGATTTGCGCCCCGACAATACGGCGCTCATCGTGATCGATATGCAAATCGACTTTTGCGGCCAAGGCGGCTATGTCGACAAAATGGGTTACGACCTCTCGCTCACCCGCGCCCCCATCGAGCCGCTAAAAAAGCTGCTAGCGGTGATGCGATCGCTGGGCTACACCATCATTCACACCCGCGAGGGCCATCGGCCCGACCTGTCCGACCTGCCGGAAAACAAACGATGGCGATCGCGCCAGATGGGGGCCGGCATCGGCGACCCTGGCCCCTGCGGCAAAATCCTCGTGCGGGGTGAACCCGGTTGGGAAATCATCCCGGAACTGGCCCCCTTACCCGGCGAAGTCATCATCGACAAACCCGGCAAAGGCGCATTTTACGCCACCGACCTGGAACTGGTGCTGAGTCGGGGCGGCATCCAAAACGTGATTCTCACTGGCATTACCACCGACGTCTGTGTCCACACCACCATGCGCGAGGCCAACGATCGCGGCTATGAGTGCCTGATCCTGTCGGACTGTACGGGCGCGACCGACTACGGCAACTACCTCGCGGCTCTCAAGATGGTGACCATGCAGGGCGGCGTCTTTGGGGCGATCGCCACCGCCGCCGACTTCATTGAGGCCATTCACTCATCATCTAAGCAGATGTCTCGCGTTGCCCCATGACTGCCCCCGTAACCCCATTTCACCGCTAAAACCTAAACTGATATGGACACCGCCACCCTCCAAACTCGCCCCTCTGTGCTCGACCAGCCGCCCCAGCTTGACGTCGTCAACATGACCAAGCGCTTCGGCAGTTTTACCGCCCTTGATAGCGTCTCCATGACCCTCAAACCCGGCACCCTGCACGCCCTCCTCGGCGAAAACGGAGCGGGCAAAAGCACCCTGGTGAAATGCGTCATGGGCTTTTATCATCCCACTGCGGGTCAGATTTTGATTGACGACCAGCCGCAGGTCATCCGCAGCCCCAAAGATGCCCACGCCTGCGGCATCGGCATGGTGTATCAGCATTTCACCTCCGTCCCTGCCATGACCGTTGCCGAAAATCTGGTGCTTTCCCGCTACGACCACAAGACCCTGATCAATTGGAAGCAAGAATTCGCCGACCTCCAGGTCTTCATGGCCAACGCCCCCTTCCATGTCGATCTGCAAACCCCGGTGGGGCAATTGGCCGCTGGACAAAAGCAAAAGTTGGAAATCCTCAAGCAGCTCTATCTCAAGAGCCGTTTGCTTATCCTCGACGAGCCGACTTCGGTGTTGACCCCCGATGAAGCTGACGAGGTGCTCGGCCTGCTCAAGGCAGAAGTCGCCCAGGGACATCTCAGTGTCTTGCTGATTACCCACAAGTTTCGCGAGGTGCAAGCCTTTGCCGATGAGGTGACGATTTTGCGGCGAGGCAAGTTGGCCGGGCAGGGGCACGTCAAAGCGTTGTCCATTGAGGCGATGGGGGAGATGATGCTGGGCAAGGAACGCCAGCACAAGTCGGTCGCTAAGTCTGAAACCGGAGCGCCAACCCCGGTTTTGGAAGTGATTGATTTGCACGCCAACAAAGATAACGGTCTCCCTGCCGTCAAAGGGGTGGATCTACAGGTACAAACTGGGGAAATCGTCGGCATTGCCGGGGTTTCTGGTAATGGTCAGCGGGAATTTGTGGAGTGCCTATCAGGCCAACGAATTCCCACGGCAGGCCTGCTCCAGGTCAACGGTGAGCCCTACACTGCCACGCGCCCCGAAATGGCGAAGCACTGTGTCTACGCCCTCCCTGAGGAACCGCTGAAAAATGCCTGCGTGCCCAACATGAGTGTGGCTGAAAACATGGCCCTGCGCACCTTCGATCGCCCTCCCCAGGCGAAATGGAACTGGTTGCTCATGCTCAAAGCTATCCGTAACGCTGCCGTGGGCCTGGTGGAGTCCTTTTCCGTCAAAACCCCCTCGGTGGAAACCCCCATCAGTCACCTCTCTGGGGGCAACGTCCAGCGCACCGTCCTGGCTCGTGAACTGTCCTCCGATGACGTACAACTGCTCATCGCCGCCAACCCCAGCTTTGGCCTCGATTTTGCTGCCGTCGACTTCATCCACGACATGATTGTGGAAGCCCGCAATCGTGGTGTCGCTGTCCTCCTGGTTAGCGAAGACCTCGACGAACTCCTTGCCCTCTCCGATCGCATCATCGTCATGAGCGATGGCAAATTTGCCTACGAAAGCGCGATCGCTGACGCCGACTTGAAGATGATTGGTCAACGCATGGCGGGACATTAGGGTTTGAGGGTGGTTGGGTGTGAGGGTACTGGGTACTGGGTACTGGGTGCGAGGCATAAAGCTTGGCCGCATCACCCAAAATCCAACACCATCCACGATTTCTCCTACCCATCCACCCAACTACCCATCTACCCAGCCACTCCCTCCCCATGACCTCTCCCCTCGTCATTCCCGATATCTGGTCGCTGGTCGATCGCGCTGACACTTTGCCTTGGCAGTCCTTTCGCCCTGGGGTAGAAATCTATCGGTTGTATGGCGATAGTGAGGGGCCGTCGGCGGCGCTGTTGCGGTATGTACCAGGGGCGCAGGTGCCCCACCACGATCACACCGGCTATGAACACATTTTTGTGCTCTCAGGGTCGCAGCGCGATCGCCACCAAACCTATCCGGCGGGCTCGTTGGTGATCAACGCACCGGGCACTGACCATGCGGTGGCTAGCGATGAGGGATGTTTGGTGCTCGTTATCTGGGAGCGCCCCGTCGCCATTCGCGAAGGTTGAAGACCACCATCTCCGCCTAGATTAGACGAGCGATCGCAGGCTAGAAACTTGCGGTGAGGTGGCCAAAGTCAGGCATTCTGTCCCGATACTGACCTCAACTTTACCGATTCTTTCCGTGAATTCACTCGATCTGGGAAAAGCATGAGGCCGTTGATTTGCCTCAGCGATGGCAAGTTGTCAGGGCGCATTTGCCGCTCCAAAATACCCGCATTATTCACCAGAGCAGTGACCCGACCCAATCGCTGGTCTACGGTTTCAAAAAGCTGGACGATATCTTGCTCGGAAACAACATCAGCGGCAACGGCGATCGCAGGCAGCCCTATCTTGGGGATCCTGCTTACGATATTGTCTGCAGCGGCTGGGTGATGCCGATAATTAACACAAACGGCATACCCTTTTTCGGCAGTTAGCAAAGCAGTTGCGGCTCTAATACCCCGGCTGCCCCCGTTACAATCATGACTTTTTCCAACTTCTCAGGTTTTCAAAAAACTGTCATTCACTATTGCACCGTTTCATACCACTTAAAAACAACAAATCTGCAAACCAATGCTCACAAATATATTATCTCCAACCATCAATAAAATTTCACTTGTAAAAAGTCTATCTTTGGAGATCTTACGCTCACTCTAAGGATAGACAATGATGCTAGTGAGTTGCTTTTATAGTGAATATGTATAAGTTTTTAGGAAACCTAAAACCGTGTCCAATAAAGAAAGCAAAAAAACCGACAGAGCAAGCAACCAAGAAACAGAGGACTACAACACTCCGATGGATCCGATGCAGCGTCACACCGGCATGTACGAAAAGGGCGACGGTAAGGAGGAGGCTAAGCCCGAGAGTGGCACCAGTAACACTGGTTTAGAAGGCGCGCCTAACCAGGGCACAGAAAAGCGCTAAATCGTCCCATTGGCAATGCAATAGGAGTATTTCCCTACCAGAATGGAGGTCACTTTTTATAGTCCTTCATTCTGTTTTTTTGGCACTGTCTATAAACTGCCATCAAACACGAGATTAAAAACAATTAGCCTCGTCATAAAGTCCTTCAAATTAATATTTCTAATCTTGCTTTTTTCCTGTCCTAATTAATAGACCCAAGGGAATTCGTCAACGCTTTGTCAAACAGTTTTAGATAGATCAGCCCCCAGAATCCTCAAAGGACCCTGGGGGATTTTTTTAAGAATTGGGCTATCTCGAACTGACGTTAAACCCAACCTACAAAATTAAAGTTTTCAGAGTATTTAGGGATGCGTTTGCAATTAAAGTACCTACTCTCGACTCGAAACTGACCCAGCTACCCAGCCACAGCCATTGCCGGGATATTATTTTCCCGCCGATCCCTTCCCCCCTCGCAAGACGTTGGGAGGCTTTGCAGCGTCAAGTATCTCCTATCCAAGTTCAGTGATTAGCGCAGCTTGGACAGCAGGGCAAGCCGTCGCCGTCGCCCTAGACGCTGGCCGCCATTAAGTCGTCAGCCATGTCGAAGTTAGCGGTGACCGATTGCACATCGTCGAGGTCTTCGAGGGCATCCATCATTTTGAGCAGCGATCGCGCGTGGTCAGATGCCGTCACGTCAATCGTGTTGCTGGGAATCCAGCGATTTTCGACCTGCTCAATGGTGTAACCAGCGTGCTTTAAAGCATCGTTCAGGGCTTCTAGATCGGTCGGGTCGCAGTAGACATCAAAACCGTCGCGGTCTTCGTCGATTTGGGTGGCTTCATAGGTTTCTGCCCCCCCTGCGATCGCCGCTTCCAGCAAGACCTCTTCATCGACGGGGCCGACGATAGTCACAACGCCCTTTTGCTCAAACATCCAGCCGACGCAGCCCGTCTCCCCCAGGTTGCCGCCGTTTTTGCTAAAGGCCGCCCGCAAATCGGCAGCAGTCCGATTGCGATTATCCGTCAGCGCTTCAATCAGCACGGCGACCCCACCGGGACCATAGCCTTCGTAGCGAATGGCCTCAAGGGTGTCATCGTTGCCTAGTTGACCGGCACCTTTAGCGATCGCGCGATCGATGTTGTCATTGGGAAACCCCGCCGCCTTGGCCTTATCGATCGCCGTGCGCAATTGAAAGTTGCCCGCCGGATCCGGGCCGCCGGTACGAGTCGCCACAATGATCTCCCGCGACAGCTTGGCAAAAGTTTTACCCTTGACCGCATCGACGCGAGCTTTTTGGCGCTTAATGTTAGCCCATTTACTATGACCAGCCATACCAATAACAGCAGAACCGTGAACAGTGGGGACGGAGTCGGTGATGAGTCTGGGCCGTCCGCTTGCCCCAGCGGCACGAGTTGTCGGTGCACACTCGCAGCCTCGTTGAACCAGGATACCCGATCGCTGAATTCAGCGGGTTGATTGAGGCTCTCCTGCACCTGGTAAAACGGGGGTTCGATGAACAGCCCTAGCCTGGGTTTCTGGGTTGAGTTCCTCATGCTTGCTAACGGAAAAATCAGGGTTTGAAGCCTTTCTCCCCTTGGGAGCTACTAAGTCCACACATCTCGAACTAGACTTCAAAATGCTGTATTGGCCCCCCTTCGTCCCCCCAATGCTGGGGGGAAACCGGAGTTCAAAGGCTCCCAGCATTGGGGCTTAAAGCCCTTCGGGCATACAAGCAAAGGGGGCAAACGCAGAATGCCGATGTCCTGGTGCAAGATGTGAGTAAGTCATGGGTGTTGTGACGCAGAGTGGAATCTCACTTAAACCTCATCCAGATTCAGAAGTGGAGTTTTGGCATGTGGGAAACCTCACCGCCTGCGGCACCTCTCCTTCTCAAGGAGAGGTTTGACAAGACTCTGGTTCCTCTCCTTTGAAAG
>Ga0008836_100484_pt1 | contig 24413 bp, 18 predicted proteins | sample HotLakConsUCCR28_FD_62214 | JGI IMG/M metagenome (GOLD analysis project Ga0008836, IMG submission 62214) | Hypersaline microbial mat communities from Hot Lake, Washington, USA - Hot Lake Consortium UCC-R28 (Hybrid Assembly) ... | reverse complement strand
GCTCCCGCAATCAGCCCTGAAGGGCCGAACGCCCATCAACGCCCTCAAGGACTGGCAGCGCCAAAGGCCCGACCTGTTCAGGAAGCGCGTCTACAATCACACGGGATGTGACACCTAGCATGATCAGGACGATGCCGATCAGAAGGGCCCAGACGCCTGACAGGACTTGCAGCATCGGCTCGATCTTTCGCATTGGGGTGTATACCGGTAACGCGTCACACGGACCGAGCGGAACCACCTTCGCTGCAGCGCCGCATAATCTGCGATTTGCGACATTTGTTGCGCAATATACCATGCCGGCTTGGGGGGGCGGCGATTGCACGCTTCGGTCCCGGCTGATGCGCGCGTCAGGTTAAGGGCCGTCGCTTACCCCATTCCGGTCATAATCGCGCCCGTTTTGCGCGGAAAATAGATGTCATTCCATTTCGGAGTGACATTATGCATTTTCATCGACGTCTTCTGAACATCGCGATTTTGGTCTTTTTTGCCGCTGCGGCACCCGCCCTCGCGAACGAAGAGGCCGCGATCCTCGCGAGCGCACCCCCGGCGGTCAACGTGGCGAGCACTGCATCGGTGCATGTCATATCTAATGATCGCGGCGGAAGCGTCGTGCGCTATGCGCAGGATGTCCGGCGGCTGCGGGATCAGAACAAGTTGGTGGTGTTCAATGGCCAGTGCGCTTCGGCCTGCACGATGTACCTCTCGCTCGATGCCAATCGCACCTGCATAGCGCCGGGCGCATCCTTCGTGTTCCATCGGGCCTACGGGGCCAGCGCGGACATGAACGCTTGGGGCACGAATTTCATGGTCCGCCAGTACCCGGCATGGGTTCGCGACTGGATTTCCCGCAACGGTGGTCTGACCGATCGTCTGATCCGAATGGATTATTCCTACGCAGCCAGATACCTACGACCCTGTCGCATGGCGTCCGCCTGAACGCGCAGCCTGACAGATTCCGATAGGTCGGCGCCATCCCAACCATCCCTACGCCTTCGAAGCGACGCTGTCGCGCTGACGGTCAAGCCGTGTCTGAGTGACCCGACAGTTGAGTTCAGTATACCGGCGTAGGCGTTTCCGGAATCTGTGCGATGGGCGACTCGCCGAGAAGCGCGACGATCAAGCCGATGCACTGTTCCTGGCACGATTCCCGTAGCTCCGGCGGCGTGTCGAAGCGGCAGGTAAGGGCATCGTCGCTGCCTGCAAGAAGCAGGTCGAGTTCCTGCTGCAGGGTGTTCCGGTCATCCCGGTTTTCCCAGATGTACTCGCACTGCTCGGTCAACTCGTCCACTTCCTGCGCGAGCGCTGCATGCGGTACGGCGATTTTGGCTGTGATGGCCGCAAGGGCCATGAGAGTTCCGAAATTCTTTTTCATCAAAATATGCTCCTAGGAGTGCTGCAACGACAATGTGGCAACGGCGCTCTTTCTGACAATTTGGCGCCCTGCATATGCCACCACCCAGCCACAAAGCTGCCTCAAATGGGTTCGTAATTCAAGCTGCGACCTCGCGCTGAGCTACACATATCGGAAACAAACATTTCACGCGCAGTGATCGGTAATGCGACTTCCGGCGTCTGTGCCGGGCGGTGGCGGGCCGCGCGGGGGCGCCCGGCCACACCCAGCATTGCGGTTTGCCAAGAGGCGGGCTTGGCGTTGACATCCGGCACCGTTTTCCCGACTTTCCATCCGGAGGCGGTGGTCGTTCTTGACCAACAATAACAGGCTGATCGGGACGTCGGTGGATCACTCAAGCGACAAGTTCGACGCAGTGCTCATCAGCGATATGACGCGTGGTGGCGATATCGGTCTGCGCATCCGCCGCGAGGTGCAGGCCCTGACGCGAAGCGGCTATCGCTGCGCATTTCGCCACCTGCCGCCAGGATCCAGGCAGACCATCTCCCCCGATATACAGCGCTGTGTCCGTGAGGGACTCGCCCTGCCAGTCCCAGCGGGTACTCCCGTCGCGGCCAAGCTCGCGATCGCGTACTCGCCCGGCACGCTCAATGCTCCGGTCGATCTCGACGGCCTCTCGGCGGAGCAAGTGGTGCTGGTCGTCGACAGCCCGCCCTCGCCGAAGCAGATGGGGTACTGGTTCGGCTTCGGTTTCGGCCCGATGACCTGGGCGCCGACGAACCGATGGGTGCGCGCGCGGCTGGAGGGGCTCGGCTTTCCCGTCCCAGTCCTCGAAGAAGACTGGCGCGCGATAGCTGTGCCCTGCCGGCCGCGACCGGAATTCGTCCCGGGCCGTATCGTGCCGGTCCTTGGTCGCGTAAGTACCGGGAGCGCCGCGCAGTGGCCGGTGACCGCCGAGACGCTGGACACGACCTATCCGGCCGGCGGCGCGTTCGATATCTGGATGCATGGCAGTCCGCCCGCCGTTCTGCGCAAGGAAAGTGGCGAAGCGTCCGCGTGGACCATCCTCGACCCGGCCGAGATGTCCGTTGAACGCTTCCTGGAGGCCATCGATGTTCTGGCCTATTTCCCAAGCGACAGGTCGACCGAACTGCCTGAGGCCAGCATTGTGGCCGCAATGGCGTCAGGCAAACCCGTCATACTGCCTGAAGGGTTCCGGCCGCTATTCGGCCAAGGTGCGGTTTACGCCGACCCGTCCGAAGCGCTGGACGTGGCGGCGCATCTTCTGGGCGATGCCCCGGCGCTCGACGCGCTGCGCCAGAAGGCCGCCGCGCACTGCCGCTGGTCCAATCCGGAGGCTGCGTACGTGGAGCGGATCGAGGCGTTGATCGGCCCCCCGGTGCGTCCCCCCGCGACAGAGATCGCATGCCCGGTCACAAGCCCGGCCAAAAGCGTGTCCAAGGGCGAGGCCCCGCGCGTCCTTTTCGTGCCCTCGAGCGGGATCGGTCTTGGCCATGTTACCCGGTTGCTTGCGATCGCGCGCCGCATTGATGACGCGGTCGAGCCGGTCTTTGCCAGTCTCGGCCAGGCCGGCGATGTCATCGACGCCTTCGGGTACAATTCGGAATATATCCCTTCACAATCAGACACCCGCGTGCCGATTTCGGAATGGGACGCTTGGTTTCGCCATGATCTGGGCGAGGTCATCGACCGCCACGAACCGGCGGTGGTCGTCTTCGACGGCAACAACCCCACTCCTGGGTTGGTGCGAGCAGCGCTCGCTCATGGTGCATGCCGCCTCGTCTGGGTCCGGCGCGGCATGTGCCCGGAAACGCCTTCGCCGTTCCTCGACAACGCGCGGTTCTTCGATTGCGTGATTGAGCCCGGCGAATACGCCGCCGAGCTGGACAAGGGGCCCACATCACGGCTACGGCACGAGGTTGTGCTGGTGCCGCCCATCCGCCTACTCGACGACGCCGAACTGCTGTCACGCGAGGATGCGCGCCGCGAGATGGGGCTGGCGCCCGACCGCCCGGCGGTGCTGGTGCAGCCGGGATCGGGCGCCAATCGCGATATCGTCGAGCTGACCGACCGGCTGGTGTCGGATCTGCGCCGCTTCGAGGGTCTGCAGATCATCATTGCCGAGTGGTCGAACGGCGCGATTTCATTGCCGCACTGGCCGGGAACGCGGCGACTGCGCGGGTTTCCCATCAGCCGTTGCTTCGCCGCCTTCGATTTCTCGGTCGCGGCAGCAGGCTACAACACGTTCCACGAGGTCATTGCCCACGGGCTGCCGACGATCTTCGTGGCCAACCGGCACCCGTCCATGGATGACCAGGGCGCACGCGCCGAATTCGCGCAGGAGCGCGGCGCGGCCTTCGACCTGAAGGAGCATGAGATGCATCTCTTCCCGACCCTGTGCCGCGCCATGCTCTCCCCCGAGGCCAATGCCGTCCTGCGCGAGGGCTGCGCGGCGTTCGACAGGGCGAACGGAGCCGCCGAGGCCGCCGCGATCATCAAGAGACTGGCAAGTGTTGCGCCATGAGCGGGTCCGATCGCAAGAAAATGAAGCCGCCGGGCATCTCCGGGAGCAGCATGAACGGGCGTTTCTACCGAATCGCGGATATTTACGAGCGCGCGCGGCAAGAGGCCGGCGCTGACGACACCATCACCCTGTCATGGTACGCCGGACGCAGGCCGCAACCCTTCGTCATGCCCGATCCTCTGCCGCCCGAGGTCGATGCAATCTGGCCCGTCCGCAGGATGCCGGCCAAACCGCTGAGGCCCAATACCGGCCATGGCGCGCCGCATGCAGGCACGACGAACGGAGCGCTCTTCGTCACGCTTTTCGGTCTGACCGAGGACCGCCTCAAGATGGCCGTGCACCGGATCGAACGCCAGATCCGGCCCGCGCAGGACATGCGGCCCGTGTTCCTGACCGACCATCTGGATACGACCGTCTTCCGCCACGCCGGTTTCACATATGAGTATTTTCCGCCGTCGGTGTTCGGGGCAGAAGATCAGGCGCCGCTATTTGCCCGCAGACTCGAAACCCTCTGGCGCAAGTGGAACGGGGTGCTAATGATCGACTTCAGCGCGTCGGGTTACTTGGCGCGGCGTATTCATAATCTCGAGGAATACATCAGCCGCGAGATGGTGGGTGTGGACCGTTATGATCCTCGCCTGCCCAAGGCGAAGCCGCGCCCCGCGCCAGTGAGTGACGTGGTCGCGCTGAGGGCCGAATACATGTCCGCCGGTCTCGACAAGTTGCCCGACAGTTTCGTGCTCTACCGCGTCCTTGGCAATGACCTGCCGCCGCGCCACGAGGTCGGGCAGACACTGACGAACCTGCGGTTCATGCTCGATCATGAGCCGGAACTCGAGGCCTGCGAGAAACGCTGGATCGTCAACCGCATCGTCGATCCCGCGCAGGAGGCCTTGATCATCGCGTTGCTGGAGGAGCGGGGGCAGAGCTACCTGCGCATCCCTTTCGATCTGGAGGCCTATGGGCGCGTCGGCTGGGATCTGCACAGTTTCCCGGACGAGGCGTTCTTCCTACGCGGGCGCTATGCGCAGATGAGTACCTATGACCAGCTTCGCGCGCAGGCCCATGTCCGCCGTTTCAAGAACAACTATGTGATCAACAACAACGGCGCGCGCAACGCGGCGCTGCGCGACGGCAAAGACCGCGCGAAATGGGTGCTGCCTTGGGACGGCAACTGTTTCGTCACAGCCAGCGCGTGGTCCGAGATCGTCACGTCGGTTCGCGCGCGGCCGTATATGAAGTATTTCACCGTTCCCATGGCGCGAGCCACTGACAACGAAGCGCTTCTCGACCCCGATTACAGGCCCGTGCCGGATTCCGAGCCTCAGGTCCTCTTCCGCTGCGACAGTAGCGAGGAATTCGACGAGACCCATTACTATGGACGCAGGCCGAAGGTGGAACTGTTCTACCGGCTCGGTATTCCCGGGACTTGGGACCGCTTTTACGACGATATCTGGGACCTTCCGCGCCCAGATCTGTCCGAGGATGCCGGGTCGGCAGGGCAGGCAGGCTGGGTCGCGCGGCTTTTTTCTGGGCAGGGGCAGCTCGAGTCCGAGGCCAAATCGTCTATGCGCGCCCGCGGCGAGGCGCGGATCGCGGCCATTACCGGGATGCTGGACCGCCTCGATGTCGAGGCGATGAAGCTGACCTACCGGCCGGAAAATCTTGTCAGCTACGATGAAGACGCCGTCGCGGCACTGGCCAATGCTGTCGAGGATACCCCGGAGCGGCGCCAGCAGGACCGCCTTGTGCTGGAGGCAGATCTGGCACTTCAGCGCGGGACCCATTCTGTCGTGGACAAGGCCGACCTGCCGCCGAGCGGGGACCGGCACGACTACTACCACCCAGCGCCCTACTGGTGGCCCAACCCAGCGACATCGAACGGCTATCCTTTCGTCTTCCGCGACGGAGAGCGGGTTCCCGGCACCCGGCTTTATGAACCCGAAAGCGGTCGCTACGACCGCACGCGTCTCCAGTTCATGTTCGACGACACCACCACGCTTGCGCTGGCGTGGCTGGCCACCGGGCAGGACGCCTATATCGGTCATGCCGCCGACATCATTCGGCGCTGGTTCCTCGACCCCGAAACCCGCATGGCGCCACATCTGACCTATGCGCAGGTCCGCGGGCGCTGGCCTGGCGACACCGGGACGAACTGGGGCCTCATCGAGATGAAGGACCTCTACTATTTCCTCGATGCCGTCCGGCTCGTCGAGCGCGCCGGTGCGCTCGACGAGGCGGAGCGAGAGGGCTTCCGCGCCTGGCTCCGCGACTACCTAGAGTGGCTGCAGACAAGCGAACAGGGCGTCGCCGAGCGCGCGACACGAAACAATCACGGGACGTGCTACGATCTGCAAACCGCGTCCATCGCCGCCTTCCTTGGCGATGCCGAACTGCTCGAGCGGACCTTCCTGACAAGCCGCGAGCGCATTTTGGAGCAATTCACCGCCGACGGACAGCAGCCCCACGAGATGACACGCACGCAGACGGCTCATTACTGCTGCTTCAACCTGCAATGCTGGGTGAACCTCGCCACGCTTGCGTCGGCCTGCGGTCACGACCTGTGGTCTTTCGAGGCGCCGGACGGGCGCGGCATGGCCCGCGCCTTCGGTTGGCTGCTGCCGCATATGGCGATGGAGGAGTGGCCATATGAGCAGATCGAACCCTTCGACCGCGGCCGGTTCCTGCCACTTTATTTCACCGCACGTGATATTGCCGGGGCGTCTGGCCCGCGTCTTCTCGATCCGATGGCCTGCGATCCGCTCTATTTTCCCCATGATGGCGTGAAACCCTACTGGATGCTGGGCCGAAGCCTTGGTCGCCGGTCCCCGGGCGGCGCATGGGACGAGGTGGCGCGCAGTCTCGCTGCGCTCGCGCCCACTGTCCTCGACTGGTTTGAGGACCCCGCGACATCCGGCGAACATCTCGACGTTGCCGACCTGGAGGCGCGGCTCTGGGGCGGATTCTCGGAAACCGCGCTTGCGGGTCTGCGCCAGATACACGCGGCAGCGGAGGCCGATCCGGACGAACGGGTGGCCGCGACGCGGGCGCTGGCAAAATGGGCGTTCTGCCACGGCGCGCACTCCGAGGCGCTGGCGCTTGTCGATACGATGCGACCACATTCCGCCATCGACCGCAGGCAGCTTGCGCTCCTGCGCTCGGCCTGCCTTGCCGCGACGGGTGAGATTGAAGCCGCCGCGCGGCTCCTGCGCGAGCGTTTGGAGGCGCATCCCCATGATCCGGATTTCTGCCTGTTGATGGCGAACGTCTCGCTCATCCGTTCCGGGGGGGAGGATGGCTGGACCGAATGGCTGAACCGCATCTATCGCCGCGCGGGTCTCGACGGTTTGCTGGGCGGCGCCGACGGATCTGTCGGCTGGCGTGTGCCGAAGGCGACCGAGGTCTACGGTCCCGCCGGCCCGGCGAAGGATGCGGGCCCGCGTGTCACGATCATCCTGACGCCGCCGCCCGGTGGCGCCTGCGCTGAGACCACACTGGCATCTGCACTGTCTCAGACATGGGGCGATCTCGAAATCATTCTCGTGGACCGGTCGGGCGACGCACGCATCCCGGTGGGTCTGGCTAAGCGCGCGGAGGCCGACGGGAGGGTCGACGTCATGACCTGCCCGACCGACATGCCGGAACACGCCGCGCGCAACATGGCGCTGGAGCGGGCGACCGGTGATTTCGTGACGCGGCTCGCGCAGGGTGAATGTGCCCATCCGATGAAGATCGCGCTCCAGTTGGAGGCCCTGCTGACGACGCGGGACGCTCCCGGAATTCAGGCCACCCTTGCGCGCCACGTGCGCATGACGCCGGAGGGCGAGGCGCTGGTGGGCTGGTCCGGCGAACCCGAGGTGTTGCAGGACAATCCTGCCAGCCTGATGATCGCTACGGATACGCTCAGAGGCGCCGGTGGATGGGATGCCGTAACAGGTGAGCCTGATCCGCTGCTGTCATGGCGGTTGGAGCACTCCGGCCAACTTTCGGAGTTGTGCGTCGTGTGCCCTGATGTGCCGCTATCGCTCACCGTCTTGGAGATGGACGAGACTGTGTCGCCCTGCACCTCGTATCGCCACGGCGCGGTGAGGGATGCCAAGATCATGCTCCGGCATCGCGTGCGGTTCGCCGTGCAAGCGCCCGCGGCCGGACCCGAAGCTGAAACGCTGCCCGACGCGCTGCGCGCCGCTCCTGTGTCTGCGGATGATGCGCTGGACGCTGTTTACGTCGGCGATTTCGCGACCGATGCGCCGGGGCTCGACCACATCATCCGTGCGCTCGAGGTTGCCATCAGCGACGCGGTCCAATTGGGTCTGTTCCATTGGCCAGACCACGCGTCGGACTGGCGGTCCGAGCCTGACGCACGCGTGCTTGACCTGATCGCAGCGGGCCGTGTGCGCTGGGTCCATGCTCATCAGCTGGCCACGGCCGCGCGCGTCGTGCTGTGCCAGACCCACATGATCGGCCACCCGATAGATGGGCTTCCCGAGTTCAATGCCAAGCGTGTCGAGGTCCTCGCGGGTCCGCAACTGCGGCCCCCGGTGCCAGGTAGCCCCAGTGCGCGGCAACTGCCCGAAGCGGCCGAGATCGTGTCCCTTTTCTCCGCTCCCGTTCGCTGGGTGGCCGTCTGAGACGCGCCGACAGCGGACGGTCGGAACCACGCTGGTTCGGGCGGTGCCTCCCTTATCGCACGCCCCGTGTCGCATGCGTGCAGAACCGATCTCTTCGGCCTTTGATGGTTACCGACAATTTTTGCTTCAATTTGGAAACATGGCGTTTCCGTGGCAAAAATGAGGTTGATCTGTATCGCATTTGGGGCGAAGAAAGAGGCGACGGGCTGTGTCGGATCCACGTAAAGGCCTGATCAACCGGAGTTAGAGTACCAAGGCGCTCGTGATTTGCGTAAGCCACTCGCTTCCGGGGGAAAATTTTGTGGCGACTGGCTTTTGGAAAGGGTTGTAAAGATATGAAACTTTTGAATTTTGGCGCCATAGCCTTGGCATTTTGCCTCGGAGGCGCGGCACAAGCATCGACCATCACGCTCGAAACGTTCACGACAGCGGGTTGGCTGAGCGCTGCTCAGGGGGGCGTATTCGAGGATTTCGAGGATCAAACGGACGATACCTTCGGGTTCGCAACGACGCCCGGAGGTCAGGCTATTCGCGGATCCGGTAGTAATCTATACGGTGAGTTGGACGGTGGTGGCTATCAGTCCGGTGTAGTTGGTCAGTTCCGCACGCTCGGAGGTATCGGCACGGGGTCGAGTTGTAGTGACCACCTTGATGTCGGCTCTGCGGATTGCGGCCAGATCGCTCTTCAGTACGATCCGGGCTTCAATGGGCAGGGAAACGCACTCCCGGAGAGTGGTGCTTGGTCTCTGAACTCCGCCGACACGGAAGGAATGTCGTGGATTGCGCGCCGCGGTGACGGTGGCATGTTTCAGCGCATCGCTTTCGCGCTTACAGACCCGGCAGACAACAACAAAAATCGCTTGGATATTGTTGTGAACGGTAGCCATTCACGAGGTTGGGACAACTTGACCAACGGTGAGACTTGGTTAGCAGTTATCACGCTTGACAAACCGATGGAGTTCGCCGTCATTGACATCAGAACGTCGCTTCGCGATGGCTTCACGCTGGACGGGGCCGCGCTGGCGCCCGTACCGCTTCCGGCATCGGTACTCTTCCTGCTGGGTGGCCTCGGCATGATGGCCGCGTTCCGTCGCCGTGGCGCGCAAAGCGCGTAACGCCGAACCAAAGCGTTGAATAAATAATCGCCGCTCGGGTCAGCCCGGGCGGCGGTTTCTTTTCGGCGGACGTGTCGGAGACGCGCGATCAGCCCCGACCTAGCCCTTTTCGGCCACCGCACCGTTCGACAGGGTGCCGACCCCGCTGATCTCCACGTCGACGACGCTTCCGGGCGTGATGAAAAGCCGCGGTTCGCGGTGGTTGCCCACACCGCCGGGCGTGCCCGTGGCGATCACGTCTCCGGGTTTCAGCGTCGTCACGGTCGAGGCATAGGCGATGAGCTCGGGGATGGAGATCGCCATGTCGCTGATCGGCGTGTGCTGCTCCACGTTGCCGTTCACGCGCGTGGTCAGGCTTTGCGCGGTGATGTCGCCGACCTCGTCCGGGGTGACAATCCACGGGCCGAAGCCGCCCGACGCCTCGAAATTCTTGCCCGGCCAGAACTGTGTCGTGTGGCTCTGGAAATCGCGGATGGAGCCGTCGTTGAAACAGGAATAGCCCGCGATGTGATCCCAGGCGTCGGCCTCGGCGATGTGGCGGCCGGGCTTGCCGATGATGACCGCAAGCTCGCCCTCGTAGTCGAACCGGTCGCTCGCCACAGGGCAGACCAGAGGGCTGCCATGGCCCACGACGCTGTCGGGGTAGCGGGTGAAGATCGTCGGTTTCTCGGGCTTGGCGCGCCCGGTCTCGAGGATGTGGGGCAGGTAGTTGAGCCCGATGCACAGGATCTTTTCGGGGTTCGTGATCGGAGGCAGAAGCGTCACGTCGGCAAGCTCCAGCGCGGGGCCCGCGCCTTCCAGCTCCGACAGCGCATCGGCGGCGATCACCGCGCGCAGGTCGGGATAGCGTTCACCCAGCACGGCGGATGCGTCATGCACGCGTGTCCCGTCCGTGGTGCCGTAGCCTGCGCTTCCGTCCTTCCGCATAAAGGAAACGAGCCGCATGTCCTGATCCTCCGGTCTGTTCTGTCGCGCCCCCAAAGACCGTTCCGGCCCGGAAAATGCAACCGGTCTTTCGCGCCGCGTCCACAGAGCCTGTGCGCGACATCACAGGACGTGGCCGCTATGTTGGGATATGACCATGCATTGCCCGAGGAGGAGCGTCCCATGCCGCAGAACGATATCCGCAAGATCCAGGTGCAGGGCGTGCATCACATCACGCTCAACGGCGCCGACCGCCAGACCTCGATCGATTTCTGGGAAGGGGTGCTGGGCATGCCCTTCATCTTCGATCAGCCCAATCTCGACGATCCGAACCAGGGACATCTCTATTTCGACCCCGGCGACGGTCGGCTGATCACTGTCTTCACCGACGAGGACCGAAAGCCTGACGCCGCGCCGGTGCCCGAGGCTGTCGGATCGCTGCATCATCTGGCGTTCAATGTCAGCCAGGCGAGTTTCTGGCAGATCGCCGAACGTCTCGACGCACGGGGCGTGTCGCATTCCGGGCCTGTGGACCGGGGCTTCATGGACTCGATCTATTTCCGCGATCCGCTGGGTCTCAGGATCGAACTTGCGAGTTATCGGTTCTTCCCACCCGAAGGCTGTCGCGAGGCGGATGTGATGATCGAGGCGCACCGGATCCGCGTCGAGCGCGGCGACCACCACATCGACAAGGTGCACCTGGCCGACGCGATCGAGCGTCTGATCGAGCGCCGCCACGCGTCGCTGTCGTCCGACCGCAGTCCCAAAAAGGGCTACTAGGCGGCGACCCTGCTCCGGCAGTAGCAGGAGGCGCGGATCGGAACCGTCGCGCGGGCCGCGGCCTTGTCGAGTTGCAGCTTGATGTGCCGCGCCTCCGTCTCCTCGCCACGGCGGGTGAGGCATTCGTGCAGGCCGTGCAGGCTCCAGACATTGCCCGGGTGCTGGCAGGCGCGCGCGAGCGTGTCGTCGAGGCCCAGATCGGCGCGATAGACGGCCTCAGCCTCGTCGAAACGGCCCGCCTCCATCAAGAGCGCGCCGAGCGCGTGGCGGGCGGGCTGCATCCAGCCCCATGGCTCGTCGTAAAGCAGACCGTCGTCGATCACGACGGACCGGCGCAGATGGTCCAGCCCCTCCTCGATGCGGCCGGCCTTGAAGGCCAGTTCGCCTTCCATCATCGCCTCGCCGACCTCCAGCACATCCGCCGCCGTGTTGTTGAACACCATCCAGTCGTCGGGAAGCATGGCGCGCGCCGCCACGGCCCTGTCGCGTTCCCCGGCCGCCTCGCCATGGCGCCCCAGATTGGCCAGCGCCACCGCGCGGGCCTGATGCATGGCGCAGGTGGTGTACTTGTAGAGATCGGGATCGCCGGGCAGGGCCATGTCGAGGATGTCCTGCCACATGCCGAAGCGGATCATCACATGCACTTTCTTGCCCCAGAAGCTTTCGAAAAGTTCGGGCAGGAAGCGCACGACGTCCTCCGGCAGCATCTCGATCAGCCGGTCGGACGCCGCCAGCGCCACCTCCGGCTGGCCGAGGAACATCGCGCCATAGGCTTCGAAATGCACGTTGTGGATGCGATAGACGGTGTAGAAATTCTTGGCGCCGTGCAGCGCCTCGTATTTCCGGTCGATCCGGGCGGCCTTGCGGTTGCGCGCCACCACGTTCTGGTAGTCGCCGCAGAGCACGTCGATATGGGTCGCCATGTGGATCAGGTGGCCGCTGTCGGGCACCAGCTCGGTCAGCCGGTCGCCATGCTTCAGCGCGGCCTCGGGCGTGGGCGACATCTCCATCAGGTGAATGTACATGTGCAGCAGGCCGGGATGGTCCCACGCGCCCGGCACGGCGGCGAAGGCGTGTTCCAGCACCGCCTGCGCCTCCAGCGTCGAGGCGCCTTCGGCCGGCTGGCCCGACGGCAGGTCCCACAACAACCACGGCGTGCGGTTCATCAGCGCCTCGGCGAAGATCGTGATGACGTCCAGATCGTTGCCGTGCCTGCCATGGACCTCGCGCATCGCGTCGGAAAACGCGTCGTTCCAAGGGCCGAAATCCTCGATCTCCGGGTCGGTCGGGTAGCGGCCCGCCAGCGCATCGATCAGGTCGTTCTCGACGGGGCTGAGCGTGTCGCGCAGAGCCTTGGCCATTTCCAGCGTTTCATGGGCCCGGGCCAGCGTCTCGCGCCGCTCGTCTTCGGTGAAGAACTCCCACGGCTTGTTGTAGTTGGGGCCAACGGCATAGGCGAGGCCCCACATCGCGGCGCCGCAGCCGGGGTCTTCGGCAATCGCCTCTTCGAAGGCCTCCGCCGCGGCTTCGTGGTTGTAGCCGTAAAGCCAGATCAGCCCACGGTCGAAGGCCGCCTGCGCCCTGGCGGAGCCAGTGGTCACGGCGCGCGTGTAGGGGCCGAGGTCGAAATCCCGTGTCATGGGGCCACCCTCCGAAATCGTGTCGGCCTGTCCCGGCCTTGGCGGGACGCTAGCACAACAGCGGGGCGGCCGCGCACTGTTTCGCGGTGGACACCGGACATGGCACTGCTACTTTCGCGGCCCGGTCAATCTGCGGAGGGTGTGATGGCGAAACTGGCGTTTCTGGGTCTGGGCGTGATGGGCTACCCGATGGCGGGGCACCTCAAGGCGGCCGGCCACGAGGTCACGGTCTACAACCGGACGACCGCAAAGGCGGAGAAATGGGCGGCCGAGCATGGTGGCGCCCATGCCGCGACGCCGCGCGAGGCGGCCGAGGGCGCGGAATTCGTCATGGCCTGTGTCGGCAATGACGACGATCTGCGGTCGGTCGTGCTGGGCGAGGATGGGGCGCTGGCGGGCATGTCCAAGGGGGCCATCTTCGTCGATCACACCACCGTTTCCGCGCTTGTTACGCGGGAGTTGGCCGATGTGGCGGGCGAAACCGGCATCGGCTGGGTCGACGCGCCGGTCTCCGGCGGTCAGGCGGGGGCCGAGAACGGCCAGCTCGTCATCATGTGCGGCGGGGCGGAGGCCCATTTTGCGGCGGCCGGGCCGATCATCGACGCCTATTCCAAGTTGACCGAGCGCTTCGGAGACGTCGGCTCGGGGCAGATCACCAAGATGGTCAACCAGATCTGCATCGTGGGCGCGATCCAGTCGGTCTCGGAAGGCCTCTACTTCGCCAAGACCGCCGGCCTCGACGCCAAGAAGGTCGCCGCACTGGTCAGTCAGGGCGCGGGCGGGTCGTGGCAGCTTGCCAACCGGGCCGACACGATGATCGACAACCATTTCAACCACGGCTTCGCCGTCGACTGGATGCGCAAGGACCTCGGCATCGCGCTGGAGCAGGGCAAGGAGATGGGCCTGTCGCTGCCGGTGACGGCGCTGGTGGACCAGTTCTACGCCGAGGTTCAGCAGCTGGGCGGCGGGCGCTGGGACACCTCCAGCCTGATCCAGCGCTTCCGCCGGATGCACGGCGAAGAGACCTGAGGCGCCCTTGACCTTCCGCCTGACCGACACCGCTGCGCTGGGTGCTGCGGGGTTCGACACGATCATCGACGTGCGCAGCCCGTCGGAATACGCCGAGGATCATTTGCCCGGGGCAGTCTCCATGCCGGTGCTCAGCGATACTGAGCGCGCCGAGGTCGGCACGATCTATACGCAGGAAAGCCCGTTCCGCGCCCGCAAGATCGGTGCGGCGCTGGTGGCGAGGAATGCCGCGCGCCATATCGAGGACCGTCTGATGGACCGCGACGGCGGCTGGCGCCCGTTGGTCTATTGCTGGCGCGGCGGGCAGCGGTCGGGATCTTTCGCCTCCATCCTGGCGCAGATCGGATGGCGGGTGGAGGTTCTGGAAGGCGGCTACCGCACATGGCGGCGGCTGGTCGTCGGGCGGCTTTACGACGCCCCTCTGGGGCTGCGGGTGATCCGGCTCGACGGGTATACCGGGACGGCCAAGACCGCGCTTCTGGCGGAGGTGGCCGCGCTTGGCGGGCAGGTGATCGACCTGGAGGGGCTTGCACGTCACCGCGGGTCCATCTTGGGCGACATGGGGGGCGAACAGCCCGCGCAGAAAGGCTTCGAGACGGCGTTGGTGCAGGCGCTCGACGCGCTCGACCCGTCGCGCCCCGTTCTGGTGGAGGCCGAGAGCGCGCGGATAGGGGAGTTGCGCCTGCCGCCCGCGCTCTGGGCTGCGATGAAGGACAGCCCACGCATCGTCGTTGAGGCCGGGGTCGAGGCCCGCGCCCGGTATCTTGCCCGCGAATACGCGGAACTCGCCGCCGACGCCCCGGCGCTGACCGAAAGGCTCAATGGCCTGCGCGCGATCGCGGGGCACGAGACGGTCGATGGCTGGCTGGTGATGCTGGGGCAGGGGCGCCTGACGGACTTGTCCGAAGCGCTGATCCGGCAGCATTACGACCCGGCTTATGGAAGGCTCAGGCGCGCCGACGAGGGAGGGCTGGTGGCCCGGTTGGCGCTTGAGACGCTGGAGCCGGAGGCCTTGCGGGAGGCGGCGGGGCGTATCCTTGGGCACATGACCTGAGCAGGGCGCGGATTTCTCGCGAAATCCGTGTCGGAAATGCCGGCATTTCCGATCCGTTTTCCGCGCGGAAAACGCCGCCCTGCCGGCTACCCCCTTGGCCTTTGCGCGCGCCTTCGTTAGGTCAACCGTGACCTGAGACGAGAGGCGGGCAAGCCATGGACAAGACTTTCGACGCGACCGAAGCCGAGGCCCGGATCTATGCCGCATGGGAAGCGGCGGGGGCGTTCCGTGCGGGCGCCAACGCCAGACCCGGTGCCGAGGCCTTCTCGATCATGATCCCTCCGCCGAACGTGACGGGCGTTTTGCATGTGGGCCATGCCTTCAACAACACGCTGCAGGATGTGCTGACCCGCTGGCACCGGATGCGCGGCTTCGACACGCTCTGGCAGCCGGGCACGGACCATGCGGGCATCGCCACCCAGATGGTCGTCGAGCGCGAACTGGCCAGGGAGGGCAAGTCCCGCCGCGACATGAGCCGGGAGGAATTCCTGTCCCATGTCTGGGCGTGGAAGGCGCAGTCGGGCGGCACGATCCGCCAGCAATTGAAACGGCTCGGCGCCTCCTGCGACTGGTCGCGCGAGGCCTTCACCATGTCCGGCGCCCCCGGCGCGCCCGAGGGCGAGGACGGCAATTTCCACGACGCCGTCATCAAGGTCTTCGTCGACATGTATGACAAGGGCTTCATCTACCGTGGCAAGCGGCTGGTGAACTGGGACCCGCATTTCGAGACGGCCATCTCGGACCTCGAGGTCGAGAACACCGATGTCCAGGGCAACATGTGGCACTTCAGGTATCCGCTCGCGGGCGGCGCCACCTACACTTATGTCGAAAAGGACGAGGACGGGAATGTCGTTCTGGAGGAGGAGCGCGACTACATCTCCATTGCCACGACGCGCCCCGAGACGATGCTTGGCGACGGCGCGGTCGCGGTCCATCCGTCAGACGAACGATATGCGCCCATCGTGGGCATGCTGTGCGAGATCCCCGTGGGCCCGAAGGAGCATCGCCGCCTGATCCCGATCATCACCGACGAATACCCCGATCCCGATTTCGGCTCGGGCGCGGTCAAGATCACCGGCGCGCATGACTTCAACGACTACGGTGTCGCCAAGCGGAACGGCATCCCCTGCTACCGCCTGATGGACGGCAAGGGTCACATGCGCGAGGACGGTCTGCCCTACGCCGAGGCCGCCGCCGTCGCGCAGGAGGTCGCGGAAGGCAGGCGCACGCTATCCGAGGCCGAGGCCGATCTGCTGAACCTCGTTCCAGATCATTTGCGCGGGCTGGACCGGTTCACGGCCCGCTGGCAGGTCACCTCCGAGATCTTCGAGGAAGGGCTCGCCGTCATGACGCGCGCCGACGATCCGGCGCTTGGGGGCACGGCGGTGAAACCTGGCGAGGAGGGCGCGGACGATCTGGTGCCGCTGGTCGAGGAAAAGACCATCACCCAGCCCTTCGGCGACCGCTCCAAGGTGGTGATCGAGCCGATGCTGACCGACCAGTGGTTCGTCGACACCGCGAAGATCGTCGGCCCCGCGCTGGATGCCGTGCGCGACGGGCGCACCACCATCGTGCCGGAGCAGCACCGCAAGGTCTATTTCCATTGGCTCGAGAATATCGAGCCCTGGACCATCTCGCGGCAGCTCTGGTGGGGGCACCAGATCCCGGTCTGGTACGGCTTCGACCTCGCGCGGCACGGCTTCCACGACGACGAGGGCGACGGTGCGCTCGACGAGGTGGAGATGCTTCGGCTGCTCAATGCGCAGACCCTGCTGGAGGGCGAGGACCGGCATCATTGCGCGGCGGATTTCGACAGCGTCTCGGCACAGTTCGCCGATGTGCTGGGCGGGCTGCCAACACCGCTCAACCACGCCCGCGTCGTGGAGGTGGCCGATCGCCACGAGGCCGCGCACATGCTGGGCGCGAGCCTCGCGCAATACGAGATGGACCAGGACCCGACGAAGCTGGTCTATCCGGTCTGGCGCGACCCCGACGTGCTCGACACGTGGTTCTCCTCCGGCCTCTGGCCCATCGGCACGCTGGGCTGGCCCGAGGACACGCCCGAGCTGCACCGCTATTTCCCGACATCGACGCTGGTCTCGGGCTTCGACATCATCTTCTTCTGGGTCGCCCGGATGATGATGATGCAACTGGCCGTCACGGGCGAGGTGCCGTTCCGCGACGTCTATGTCCACGCCCTCGTCCGCGACGAGAAGGGGCGCAAGATGTCCAAGAGCATCGGCAACGTGCTCGACCCGCTGGAGCTTGTGGACGAATACGGCGCGGACGCGTTGCGTTTCACGCTGACCTCGATGGCCGCGATGGGGCGCGACCTGAAGCTCAGCCGCGACCGCATCCAGGGCTACCGCAACTTCGGCACCAAGCTGTGGAATGCCGCACGTTTTGCCGAGATGAACGAGTGCAGGCCTGTGACGGGCTTCGACCCGGCCGCTGTCACGCAGACGGTAAACACATGGATCGTGGGCGAAACGGCGCGCGCGCGGATGGCCCATGACGAGGCGCTTGGCCAGTACCGGTTCAACGACGCCGCAAACGGGCTCTATGCCTTCGTCTGGCACAAGGTCTGCGACTGGTATCTGGAATTCGCCAAGCCGCTCTTCGCCTCGGGTGACGAGGCGGTGATCGCCGAGACGCGCGCGACCATGGCCTGGGTGATCGACCAGTGCCTGATCCTGCTGCACCCGACGATGCCCTTCATCACCGAGGAACTCTGGGGCGAGATCGCCGAGCGGCCCAAGATGCTGGTCCATGCCGACTGGCCCGACTACGGCGCCGAGCTGATCGACGCGGAGGCCGACCGGGAGATGACATGGGTCATCGGCCTGATCGAAGAAATCCGCTCGGTTCGCGCGCAGATGCATGTGCCTGCGGGGTTGAAGGTGCAGTTGATGCAGGCAGAGCTCGACGCGGCGGGACAGGCGGCCTTTGACCGCAACCGCGCGATGATCGACCGGCTGGCGCGCCTGTCGGACGTGACCGTGGTCGATGCGCTGCCCAAGGGGGCGGTCACGGTCGCGGTGGACGGCGGCGTCTTTGGCCTGCCCATCGCCGACCTGATCGATGTGGACGAGGAAAAGGCGCGGCTCGAGAAGGTGCTGGCCAAGCTCGAAAAGGAGATCGGCGGGCTCAGGGGGCGCTTGTCGAACCCGAAATTCGTCGAGAGCGCGCCGGAGGAAATCGTGGACGAAACCCGCGAGAACCTCGCCCAGCGCGAAGAGGAAGAGGGCAAGATCCGTGCCGCGCTTGACCGGTTGAACGAGATCGCTTGAGGGTCCGACGCCGGCGCTGAAACCGGACGCAAAACGCGCGTTTTTCGGTCCACGTCGTGCTATAATACCTCATGAGCGACCGTTTCGGAAAACTGGCCGAACGCCAGATGCAGAAGGCGCTGGCCGAGAAAAAGTTCTCTGGCCTCGAGGGGGAGGGGCGTCCGCTGCCTGACCGGCCGGAGGCTGCCTTTGTGGATGCGGGCGAGGCGGTCGGCTACCGGATCATGCATGAACACGGCGCGCTGCCCGGGGAGATCGCGCTCCGCAAGGCGGTGGAGGCGGCCAAGGCCGATTACGCCAAGGCCGAAACGCCCGAGGACAAGCGGACGGCCATGGCTCGGATCGCCGAGTTGCAGATGAAGGTCGCTATCGCCGCGGAGGCGCGCAAACGATTCATGGGCTAAAGCGCGCGCTTATCCAGTTCGGCAAGCCTTGCGCGCGGACCGGAATTGCGGTCTTTCTCCGCGCCATGACCACGCCCCGCTATACCGACCTTGTCCAGAGCCTGCCTGCCACCGTGCCGTTCGTGGGCCCCGAGACGCAGGAACGCGCCCGTGGCGCGCCCTTCATCGCCCGGCTTGGCGCGAATGAAAGCGTCTTCGGCCCCTCACCCCGCGCCGTGGCCGCGATGGCCGAGGCCGCGTCGGTCGCGTGGATGTACGGTGATCCGGAAGGGTGTGACCTGCGGAAAGCACTGGCCGAGCATCACGGCGTCCCGATGGATCACATCGTGGTGGGCGAGGGGATCGACGGGTTATTGGGTTACCTTGTCCGCCTGCTCGTCGCGCCGGGCGATGCGGTCGTCACTTCGGATGGTGCCTACCCGACCTTCAACTACCACGTGGCGGGTTACGGCGGCGTTTTGCACAAGGTGCCCTACAGAAGCGATCACGAGGACCCCGAGGCCCTGATCGTCAAGGCGGCGGAGGTGGGCGCGAAGCTCGTCTACCTCGCCAATCCCGACAATCCGATGGGCAGCTGGCACGACGCCGATACCGTGCGCGCGATGATCGAGGCCCTGCCCGAGGGCACCGTGCTGGCGCTGGACGAGGCCTATTCCGACACCGCGCCCGAGAACGTCATCCTTCCGCTGGAGCCGACCCATCCCCGCGTCATCCGTTTCCGGACGTTTTCCAAGGCCTATGGACTGGCTGGTCTCAGGGTAGGCTACGCCTTGGCCGAGCCCGACTTCGTGGCCGCCTTCAACCAGATACGCAACCATTTCGGCGTCGGTCGGCTCGCGCAGACCGGCGCGACGGCGGCGCTGGCCGATCAGGGGCACCTGATGCGGGTCGTGGCCGATATCGACGCCGCGCGGGAGCGGATCGCGGCGATCGCGCGCGTCAACGGGCTTGTCCCCTTGCCGTCTGCTACGAATTTCGTGACCGTCGATTGCGGCGGCGACGGGGATTTCGCGCGCGCCGTTCTGGCGGGGCTCGTGGCGCGCGGCATCTTCGTGCGGATGCCCTTCACCGCGCCGCAGGATCGCTGCATCCGCGTCTCCTGCGCGCCCGAGGCGTGGCTCGATGCCTTTGCCGAGGCTCTCCCGCAAGCGCTTGCGGAGGCGCGAGGTACCTGACCTTGCCCGTTGGCGTGTCTCGACGGGCGGCTTTTTCCCCTTGGCGCCTTGGCGGTCTCAGACGCCCCGTCTCAGCCCTCTGCGATGACCCTCGCGGCGGCCTCCAGCCCGGTCGGACCATGGGCAATGCCAAGCGCGGTCATGCCCGCCTGAAGGCTGCCGAGGACACCCAGCACCATATGCGCATTCACATGCCCCATATGGCCGATGCGCAGGAAATCCTCTGCATTGCCGCCCGGCCCTTCAACACCGCCCAGCGGAATGCCGAGTGTCACACCCGCGTTTTCGGTCATCCAGCCGCGCATGCGCTGACCGTTGCCGGGGCCGAAACTGACCGTGGTCACCGAGTGGCTGCGCTTGGACTGCTCGGCGATGTTGGGCCGGACGGGACCGGCCTGTCCCCAGACCTCCAGCGCGGCCCAGACGGCGCGTGCCAGCACCGCGTGGCGGCGCCAGACGTTTTCCAGCCCTTCTTCGTGCAGGATCATGTCGAGCGCCACGCGCAGCCCGTAGAGATGATGCGTGGGCGCGGTGCCGTTGAAGTAGCGGTAGAACTCCTCCGGCGCCATGCGCGGGCGCCAGTCCCAGTAGGGTGTCACCAGGTCCGCACGACCGCGCGCGAGATCGGCCTTGTCGTTGAAGAAGACGAAGGCCATGCCCGGCGGCGTCATGAGCCCCTTCTGGCTGCCGGTGACCATCACGTCGACGCCCCAGTCGTCCATCTGGAACTCGTCGCAGGCGAGGCAGGCGATGCAGTCGGCGAACAGAAGCGCGGGGTGACCGATGGCGTCGAGCGCCTTGCGCAGGCCGGCGATGTCGTTCTTCACGCTGGTGGAGGTGTCGACCTGCACCGCGAGAACGGCCTTGATCCGGTGGTCCCGGTCGGCGGCCAGTGCCTCGGTCACGCGGGCCATGTCGATGTCGCTGCGCTGGCCGAAATCGATGATCTGGCAGTCCACCCCCATCGCGGTGGCCATCTCTCCCCAGCCGAGGCAGAAGCGCCCGGTGCCCAGCACGAGAATCCTGTCGCCGCGGCTGAGCGTGTTGGTCAGCGCCGCTTCCCATGCGCCGTGACCGTTCGCGATATACATCGCCACATGGCCTTCTGTCCGCGCGATGGCCTTGAGGTCCGGCACGAGACCCGCGACCATGTCGACAAGCTGGCCGGTGTAGATGTTGGGCGCGGGCCGGTGCATCGCCTGCAACACGCGGTCGGGCATGACGGACGGGCCGGGGATGGCGAGGTAGTGGCGGCCGTTGGCAAGGCTCATGGGGGTTTCCTTTCACGCGACCCCATCGGGGTAAATCGCGCCCCGCCCGAGGTCAATTGCCCGAGGCGGCTTGGCGGCGCCGGGCGACATCATTAGATGTGATGAGGCTCATTGGTGGAGGTGAAGATGGACGGTGAACTGGCCCCGGACCGCACGGTTCTGACGATCTCGGGCAAGGACCGCGAGACGTTCCTGCACGGGCTGGTCACCCATGACGTGGGCGCGCCCGGCACCGATCTCGTGTGGTCGGCGCTCCTGACGGCGCAGGGCAAGTATCTGGCCGATTTCTTCCTGCTCAACCGTGGCGAGGACATCCTGCTCGACGTCAAGTCGGACATCGCGCCTGCGCTGGCGCAGCGGCTGTCGATGTACCGCCTGCGCGCGGATGTCACCATCGCCGACAGCGGCCTGAGCGTGGTGCGCGGCCTTGGCGACACGCCCCCCGACGCATGGCCCGACCCGCGCCATCCGGCCCTTGGCTGGCGGTCCTATGGCGGGCAGGGCGGGGCGCCCGCCATCGACTGGGACGCGATCCGCGTGGCCGCCTGCGTGCCGGAAACGGGCGTCGAGCTGATCCCGGACGACAGCTATATCCTCGAGATGGGCTTCGACCGGCTCCATGGCGTGGATCACCGCAAGGGCTGCTATGTCGGGCAGGAAGTGACCGCGCGCATGAAGCACAAGACCGAGCTGCGCAAGGGGCTCGTGACCGTGACAGTCGCGGGGCAGGCCGAGCCGGGGACGCCGGTGGAGGACGCCAAGGGTCGCGTCGCGGGCACGCTTTTCACCCGGTCGGGGGGGCTTGCGCTGGCGCATCTGCGCTATGACCGGGCCACGGGTCCGCTGAAGGCGGGCGAGGCCACGGTGAGCTGGGACGGCACGGTTCCGACGGCCTGACCTCAGTCCTCAGGCGAGATCCGCGGCAGGCGGAGCCGGATCGGCCCCTTGGCCATGACAGGATCGACCGGGCGCCCGCGCTGGGTGGCGACAAGGCCCAGATCGGCGGCGATGCGGCGTATCTCGGGCATCAGCGACCGCCAGTCTTCGGCAAGCGCGCGGGCGGCCTCCGACGGGCAGAAACTGCGCCCGGGGCCGCGCGCCGTCGCCAGCCGGTTCAGAAGCCCGGCGATCTCATCGTCGCCGATGTCGGGGCCGTCCTTCACTCCGCCGCGGCCGATGGCAGCTTCAGCTTGTCGAAATCACTGGCGTCGTGCCGTTCCTTGAGGAATTCGGTCGGATCGTCCGAACTGCGGTTGACCCGCGCGCCGCGCTGCACGGCGGGGCGGTCGTAGAACCGCTCGGCCCAGGCGATGACGTTGGTGTATTCATGCACGGACAGGAACTCGCCCGCCTCGTAGCTCTCGCCCATGACGGTGCGGCCATACCACGGCGCGATGGCGATATCGGCGATGGTCAGCGCGTCGCCCACCATCCATGTCCGCCCCTCCAGATGCCGGTTCAGAACGTCGAGCTGGCGCTTGGTTTCCATGGCGAAACGGTCGATCGGGTATTCCATCGGGTAGGGCGCGTAGGCGTAGAAATGCCCGAACCCGCCGCCGAGATAGGGGGCGGACCCCATCTGCCAGAACAGCCAGGACAGCATTTCGGGCCGGTTTTCCGGCGCGCCGAGGAATGCGCCGAACTTCTCGGCAAGGTGCAGCAGGATCGCACCGGATTCGAAGACGCGCACGGGCGTCTCGCCACTCCGGTCCATCAGGGCCGGGATCTTGGAGTTCGGATTGATCTCGACGAAGCCCGAGCCGAACTGATCCCCTTCGCCGATGCTGATGTGCCACGCGTCGTATTCCGCGTCGTGCCCGGCGGCGAGCAACTCCTCGAACATGACCGTGACCTTGACTCCGTTCGGCGTGCCCTGGCTGTAGAGCTGGAACGGGTGTCGGCCGACGGGAAGCTCCCTGTCATGGGTCGGGCCGGCGATGGGGCGGTTGAGGCTGGACCATTTGCCGCCGTTCTCCTTGTCCCATGTCCAGACCTTGGGCGGGGTGTAGCCGGTGTCGTCGGTCATCTCGTGCTCCATGCGGGTGTGCTGTGGCAGACCTAACGCCGAAAGCGCCCCAGACAAAGCCCCCGGCCTGTGCGCCGCTGCACACATTCGCGCGACTGTCGCGCCGCAAGGGCCGGCGACGCCGGGGCTCAGATCCCGATCACCGCCCCGGCCAGCGCGATCCAGAGCGGGATCGACAGGATCGCGATCGGCGTTCCGAGACCCGTGGAGGTGCCCACATAGGCCGAGGGATTGGCCTCGGGCAGGGCCGCGCGCAGGGTGGGCGGACCCGAGATGTCCGAGCTCGACGCGGCCATCACCGACAGCAGCACCACGCCCCCCGCCGAGAAGCCGGTGAGGTGATGGGCGACAAGCCCCGCCCCGAAGCCCAGAAGCCCGTGCAGGAGCGGCGCGGCGATCCCGTAGAGGATATAGGCGTGCGCGACCCCGCGCAGTTCGGACAGCCGCTGCCATGCCTCGATTCCCATGATGAGCATCAGGATCGACAGGAGCCCCCGGAAAAGCGGTTCATAGAAGCTTTCGTAGACGCTTTCTGGGCGGGCGAAGATGCCTAGCGCCAGCCCGAGGATCAGGGCCGAGATCGCGGGGCTGCGCATCGTGTCGACGAGGATGCCCCGGATCATTTCGCCGTCAAGGCCACCCGACCGGCCGGATCCGCCGCCCATGGTCAGCGTCGCGGACCCAACCCCCTGCACTGCGCGCGCGGCCTTCCGTTCGGCGCTGAGGCGGGCCAGCACGATGGCGGTGACAAGCGCCGCGATATCCATGAACGGATAGAGCGCGCCGATGAACCCCTCGTAGGCGATCCCCTCGCTGTCGAGCACGGCCATGCCCGCGGCGAGCGTGGAGGCCGAAACCGCCCCGAAAAGGCCCGCGGTCGCCATGCCGTCCATCTCCGACACGCCGCGCCACCGCGCCAGCGTCGCCCGGCCGATCAGGATGATGGCGATACCGACCAGCGCCGCGAGAGCCGCCGGCACGGCAAGCTCCATCAGGTCGGCCTCGCGCACCGAGATGCCGGCCGAAAGCCCCACTTTCAGCAGGAGCAGCATGACGATGGAGCTATGGTCGGAAGTTGGTGATGCCCTGAGGGGCGGCATATCATGGCGGTGTCGAGTCGCCGTCAATTCTCAGCCGAGAAAGGGATATGCCACATGTCAGACGATACCATCACCAAG
>Ga0008836_100483_pt1 | contig 24520 bp, 23 predicted proteins | sample HotLakConsUCCR28_FD_62214 | JGI IMG/M metagenome (GOLD analysis project Ga0008836, IMG submission 62214) | Hypersaline microbial mat communities from Hot Lake, Washington, USA - Hot Lake Consortium UCC-R28 (Hybrid Assembly) ... | reverse complement strand
AACTCAATCGAATCAACGGAAATCCATACACCATACAAACGCCTCACGGCGCCCATACAGATGATGGCTTCCAGAAAGAAACGTCGAATCCGACACTATCCCAATCAGTACCAGATACCCCAAAAGAGCACCCAGTACCCGCAAGGACAACGCCGACCACGCTTCCCTTTCTTCCTTCCCAACAATGTCAAAGAGCAAACCGATCAACCAAAAAGCCATCACCGGCGAAGCCGGCAAAGCCCACTGTCTTGTCGGGGAAGCTGCAGCGACCAGCGTGGTCACCGAAGCAAGGAGCGCGCTTATACGCCCCGGACCCTACCTTGTCAACGAGAAAATGATCGATTGATTATTTTTTCGTTGCGCTCTGTAATCCGTGACCCGTGAACTTTCTTCAGCTGGTCTCGCATTCCGAGCAAGTCAGACCCGTCCCGGCCCGCCGGATCATTCCCGGCACGTCGGTGGAGGGGGGTATAGAAACGCGCTCCTCCTGCGTCAAGCGCCATTTTGCTGCGCGTCTCGTTTTCCTCCGTGCCCCCGTTTTCCACAGACCGCGCATGCCGGTATCGACGCGAGAGCTGCGCAGCACGGTGAGGCTACCGTGCCTCCGCCGGATCTGCGAATTCGGGCGCGCGGGAAACGCGCAAAACGCCGGTTTTCCTCATCGCGAAAACCGGCATGCTGACCATGCCGCGCGATGCGGACCAATCGCCTCGGGCGAGGATACCGGATCAACCGCCATGACGACACCCTCCTCTCCTGAAGCCGCGCCGCCAGGAAGCCGCGCGCCCAAGCCTGCGGAAGCCCCCTCCATGCAGGATGATCCCGAAGGGCTTTGCGAAGCCTCGGAAACGGATACGGTAACAGCTTCAGGCACCCCGGCAGGTTCGCATCCGGGCCTCGGCTCGGCGCTGGCCCTGATCTGGTCGATCACGGCTGGCGCGACCTTTCTCCAGATCGGCAACGGCCTCCTGCAAATCCTGCTGCCATTGCGCATGGAGTGGACCGGCATCTCGATCGCACAGATCGGGCTCGTCGCTTCGGCCTATGGTTTCGGCTTCGCCGCCGGATGTATCGGCACGCCGCTGCTGGTGCGCCGTGTGGGCCATATCCGTGCCTTCGCCAGCCTCGCCGCGATTGCGGCGGTGGTCGCACTGGCCTTCACCCAGGCTGAAGGCCTGGTGGCCTGGATCCTGCTGCGCGCGCTGTCGGGCACGGCGCTCGCGGGCCTGTTTACGGTCATCGACGGCTGGGTGAGTGCACGTGCCACGACGACAAACCGCGGGCGGGTTGTCTCGCTCTACATGATCTGCACCAAGATCGCCCTGATCCTCTCCCCCCTCGCGATCGGGTTCGGCACGATTTCCGGTGACGGCCTGTTCATGGCGGTGGCCGCCCTGATGTGCCTGTCGCTGATCCCGGTTTCAGCCACGATGACCCAGGAGCCTCGCCCGCCGCGCTCGATCAGCATCATCATTCCGACCCTGTTCCGGCGCGCGCCCTCGGCTGTGGTCGGCGCTTTCGCCGTCGGCCTGATGAATTCCTCCGTGATCGCGATCGCACCCGTTTACGGGGTGCGCGTCGGTCTTGATCCGGCCGCAGCCGCGCTGCTGTTCCTCGCCCTGCAAACCGGCTCGCTCCTGTTTCAATGGCCACTCGGCTGGCTCTCGGACAAGACTGATCGCAGGCGCGTGATCGCCGGCCTGTCGCTGGCGACGGCCATCGCCTGCCTTGCGGTCATTGCCGCGAGCCTCCGCGTCGATGCGCTCCTGCTCAGCCTCGCCTTCGGTCTGTGGGGGGGCATGGCGCTTTGCATCTATGCGGTGTGCATCGCCCATGCCAGCGATCTCGTGGAGACGGAGGAGATCGTGCCGACCATCTCCAGCCTGCTGGTCTGCTGGGCGCTGGGAGGCATGATCGGACCGGTTCCGGCCACCATGCTGATGGCCTGGATCGGGCCCCAGGGCCTGTTCGTCTACTGCCTCGCCGTGGCGTTGATGCTGGCCGGTTTCGTGATCTGGCGCATCAGCGCCCGCGACCGTCCGGCGGCGCGCGGGGGGTTCGTCAACATGCCCGCCACCAGCGCGACCATCGCTACATTGTCGCCGCGCGCAGCGAACGGTGCATCCGGTCAGGCGGGCAAGCCGCCGGAAACCACCGCAAAGGACAAAGACGACACGACGCTCCCGCATGATCCCGATGAAGGGGGTGCGCGTGGTGCATCCTGAGCCCATCTGGGAATATTGCGACCTGCATGATCACGAGGGGAGACCACCATGCCGATCAACCGCCGCTGGGTTCTGGCCCGCCGCCCGCAGGGCGAACCGTCGCGCGATGATTTTCGCCTCGAGCGGGTGGAGATATCCGGGGATGCGCCGCAGGGCAGCGTCCTTGTTCGCAACCGCTACCTCTCGCTCGATCCCTATATGCGCCTGCGCATGAACGAGGGGCGCTCCTACGTGCCGCCCTACCGGATCGGCGAAACCCTCGGCGGTCAGAGCATCGGCGAGGTGATCGCCTCGGGCGATCCGGATTTTGCCCCCGGCGATGTCGTGACCGGCTCCGGAGGCTGGCAGGATTACGCGTTGCTCCCTGCACGAACGGTCAGGCGGATGCCGCAGCAAGGAAATCTCGCCGCGATTGCGATGCCGACCTGGCTGGGTGTACTCGGCATGCCGGGGTTTACCGCCTGGATCGGGCTCTCGCTTGTCGGAACCCCGCGCGCCGGCGAAACCGTGGTGGTGGGCGCCGCGACCGGGCCGGTCGGCTCCATGGTGGGCCAGCTGGCCCGCCTCACGGGAGCCCGAACCGTCGCAATCGCCGGCGGCGCGCAGAAATGCGCCCTCGCCCGTAATCATTTCGGCTTCGACGCCGCCATCGACCATCGCGCGGACGATTTCCCCCAGAAGCTGGCACAGGCCTGCCCCAACGGGATCGATCTGTATTTCGAGAATATCGGCGGCCCGGTGCTCGCTGCCGTCCTGCCGTTGTTCAACGATTTCGCCCGCATCCCCGTCTGCGGCCTGATCGCCCATTACAACGAGACGATCGGCTCCGGGGAAGCACAGGCGCCGGGAATGACGGCGGCGGCCCTGATGCGCGAGGTGCTCGTGCGCCGGCTCTCCCTGCGCGGCTTCATTGTCTCCGATCACCAGGCCGAACATGCGCGTTTCATGGAGGAGGTTGCCCCGCAGGTCGCTTCCGGCGTCATCAAGGGACTGGAAGACGTGATCGCGGGGCTCGAACAGGCACCGGAAGCGCTTGCCGGGCTGCTGCGCGGAGACAATCGCGGCAAGGTGGTGGTTGCCATCGACGACACCTGAGAGCCCGGCGCCGCCGGGCATCACTTGGTCACGACCAGATCTCACCCAGGACGAAGGCCTGCGGGACATGCACGGGCAGGCGCCAGGGCATGACGAAGACGGCATCCGCACGCAGGTTCGCCTGCGCGCACCAGGCATTGCGCGACAGCCAGGCGCGCACGGCGCGGGCGAAGAGCCTCTGCTTGCGCGGGCCGATCGCCACGCTGGCCTGATCGAAGCCGGCACGGGCCTTGACCTCGACAAAGATGACGAGCGTGCCACGCCGCATGATCAGGTCGATCTCGCCCCCACCTGCGGCATAGCGCCGGGCAAGCGGGCGAAAGCCCTTCGCCATCAGGAACAGCATGGCCATCCATTCGGCCAGATGGCCGCGCCGGAAAGCCGCGCGACGCGCGCTGGTGCTGCGGCGGCGCGATGCCGGTGACGTCACGGCCCTCCCTCCTCCTGCGCCTGCGAGAGGGCGAGCGCACGGGCATAGACCTCGCGCTTCGGCAGGCCGGTCTGCGCGGCGACGAGGGCAGCGGCATCCTTGAGGCTGTGGCCGGCAAGGGCGGCATGCAGGGCGTCGTCGAGCCCGATCTGGGCATCGGCGCGCTTCGATTGCGCATCGGCCTCCCCGATCAGCACCACGATCTCGCCCTTGGGCGGCCCTTCTTCGGCAAACTGATCCGCCAGATCCTGCAAGCTCCCGCGCCGGACGGTCTCGAACAGCTTGGTCAGTTCCCGGGCCACCACCGCCGGACGCGGCCCGAGCACGGCAGCGGCATCGGCGAGCATGGCGGGCAGGCGCCGCGGTGATTCGAACAGCATCAAAGTGCCGGGAATACCGGCAAGAATTCCGAGGCGGCTGCGCCGGGCCCCGGATTTCGACGGCAGGAAACCCTCGAAGAAGAAGCGATCGCTCGGCAGCCCGGAAACCACCAGTGCGGTGAGCACGGCGGAGGGGCCGGGAATCGGCGTCACGGACAGTTTCTCGGCGATCGCCGCCTGGACCAGCTTGTAGCCGGGATCGGAAACCAGCGGCGTCCCCGCATCGGAAACGAGCGCCAGTGCCTGGCCTTCACGCAGCCTCGCGATCATGCGCTCGCGCACCGCATCGGCGGAATGTTCGTGATAGGCCAGCAATGGCGTGGTGATGCCATAATGCGCGAGCAGCCGGCGCGTGATGCGGGTGTCTTCCGCAAGCACGGCATCGGCGCCGGCGAGAATGCCGAGGGCGCGCAGGGAAACATCCTTCAGATTGCCGATCGGCGTCGCCACCACATAGAGACCCGGCGCCAGCGGTTCGGCTTCGGCGGCGAGGCCGAAGGCGGTGAAGACGCCGTGCTTTCCCGGGGCGTGCCCATGCGCACCGTGCCGGCCCGCAACTTGCCCGGCTGATTTCCGCCCGGCTGGGTCCTGCCCGGATTCCCGGCGCTCGGATGACGTCGCAGCGACGGGCGGCTGGGAACGCGACATGAAACATTCTCCTTCAGGCAACAGGATGCTTGCCGGATCTTTTTCACCGAATCAGATCTTGACACGCGTATCAATTCGTTAACCAAACCATTAACGTCTGCATGATAAAAGTCGATCGTGGCGGATCGAACCAGAGCTGCCCGGCACCAGAACAAGGGATCGAAACCCATGAAATCGAACCCGCGCCTTACCCGCGATCATCCACTGCGCCTGCCGCCCGCCCGCATGGGCATCGAAGGCGCTGCCCTCACCCGCCGGGCGTTCGGCGGGTCGGTGATGCTCGGCCTCGGCCTGACGCTTGCCGGGTGCATGGCCCCCTTCAGCGGGCGCCCGCCGGGATTTGTGGGCGGCTTTTCGCCGGATTCGGAGAGCGAGTCGATCGGTGACGGTGATGTCCGGGTGGCCCTGATCCTGCCGCTCTCGGCCTCGGGGGCCGGTGGCGCTGCGGCGCGTGACCTGCGCAATGCCGCACAACTCGCCCTGGAGGAATTTGACGATCCAGCAATCAGCCTGAGCATCAAGGATGATCGCGGCTCCGCCGAGGGTGCGCGCGAGGCTGCCCGCGAGGCGATCGCGGAAGGCGCGGAGCTGATTCTCGGCCCGCTCTTCGCCGCTTCCGTGCAGGCCGCCGGTGAGGTCGCGCGCGAGAACGGCGTGCCGGTCATCGCCTTTTCCACCGACGCCTCCGTCGCCCGGCAGGGCGTCTACCTGATGGGCTTCCTGCCACGGGCGGAAGTGCGGCGCATCATCGGCCATGCTGCGGGCGAGAACCGACGCGACATTGCGGCGCTCATCCCCGAAAGCGGCTATGGCGAGGTTGCAGAAACGGCTTTTCGCGATGCTGCGGGCGATCGCGGGATGCGGATCGTAGCGCTGGAGCGCTACCGCCCGGGTTCTCCCGGTGATGCCGTTCGGCGCATCGGCGCAGCCATCGGTGGCACTTCGCCGCGTGCCGATGCGCTGTTCCTGCCCGATACACCCGATTCGCTTCCGGCCGTCGCCCGCGCGCTCTCCGATGCCGGTTTCGATCCCGACCAGGTGAAGCCGCTGGGGACGGGCGTCTGGAACGATCCCGACATCCTGGGGCTGTCCGCCCTGCGGGGCGGCTGGTTCGCGGGGCCGCCGCAGGCGGGTTTTGATGCCTTTTCACAACGCTTCAGCTCCCGTTTCGGCGGTGATCCGGTGCGGATAGCCACCCTCGCCTATGACGGTGTGTCGCTTGCGGCGGCGCTCACCCGCACGCAGGATGATCAACGCTTCGCGGAATCGATTCTCACCAACACATCCGGCTTTGCCGGCGCCGATGGCGTGTTCCGGTTCAACCGGGATGGCAGCAATGATCGCGGTTATGCCGTCTATGAAGTGCGTGACGGGCGCGCCACGACGATCGCGGCCGCCCCGCAGTCGCTGGGGAGTTGACGCTGTCGGGCCTGTACACGAAGCCGTCGTGGCGCGCGTCCCGCCTTGCGCTGGCCGGGGGTTGCCGGACGCACCGGCCCGAACGATATGAACAGACGGTGCAACCGACGCGACATCTGCTGCCGGGATCGGCAGTGAAAACGTCGAAAGTTCTGCGCGTCAGGGGCACGGATCCGAACCCGACGTGCGGCGAGGCAGGGATTGATGGACACTTTCAGCGATGTCTTTGTGGTGGTGGCCGTGGGCGCCGTGGCGCTGGTGCTGCTGCTGGGTCTGGTCAACATGATGCGAGGCGGCTCCGCCAACACCTCGCAGAAACTGATGCGCGCACGCGTGCTCCTGCAGGCGGTGGCTGTCGTCGTGATCATGGGCGTGATCTGGTACCGCGCCCTTTGACGCCCATGATGCCGTTCTGGTCACGCAAGGGCGGATGAGGGGGAGAGTCCATGGAACTCGGCCTTGAAGGGCGTCTTGCGCTCGTCGCCGGCGGGGCGAGTGGTATCGGACGCGCCTGCGTCGAGAATCTTCGGCAAGTCGGCGCCCGGGTCGCCGTGCTCGATCGCGACGCGGAAAAGCTCGCTGCCCTCCGCGCCCATGACGGCCCCGCAGCGATCCTGTGCGACATCTGTGACGACGGAGCCGTCCGGCAGGCCGTGGAGACGCTTGAGGCGGAGCATGGCCCGATCGATGTCCTCGTGGTGGCGGCCGGGCTGCTCGACCCGCCGCGGCGCCCCGATCGCGTGACACAGGTGGCCTGGGACCGGGTCTTCTCCGTTAATCTGGAAGGGATGCGCAATCTGTGCATGCATGCCGGAACGGGCATGGCGCGACGGGGTGCGGGCAGCATCGTCACCATCGCCTCGATTGCCGGGCTCGAAGCCGGGCCGCTCCTGATCTACGGGCCGGCCAAGGCTGCGATGCTCTCGCTGACGCGGGCGCTGGCGGGCAGCTGGGGACGTGCGGGCGTGCGGGTCAATGCCGTTGCACCGGGCTATGTGCACACGCCGGCACTCGATCCGGCGCTCGCTCTCGGCTTTGTCGAAGCGCAGCGTCTGGCCCAGGCGAGCGCGCTCGGGCGGCTTGCCACGGCGCGCGAAGTCGCCGATGCGGTGACCTTCCTCGCCTCGGACGCGGCCTCCGCGCTCACCGGCGTGGTATTGCCCGTGGATGGCGGCGCGATGCTGAGCGCCGGCTGGGCGCCGCATGGCGGCTTTCCGGACAACCCGGAAGCTGCCGTACCCCCGGTTCCGTCGGACAAAATCTCCAATCCGTGACGGGACAGCGATCCGGCGATCTCGCTCAGCCCGGTATCGACGTTGGTGCTGATGCCGCCGCTATCTCGGCGGGCAATTCCACATTCAGGATGGTCTCGAATCGTCCAAGGGCGCGCGCCACCGTAGCCCCGTCCATTACCCGGTGGTCATAGAGAATGCGCACATCGACGCCGCCATCCGGCGCCAGCGGTCCGTAATTCAGGAGCGTCGTGAGAGGCGTGAGCGGGTTGAACGATTCGGCCCCCAACCCGGAATAGACCGAAAACTGGAAGGTGCCGAAATAATTCGCGCGATGGCGGCCCGATTGATAGGCGAGCCCCATCATCATGCGGCGGAGGAAGCCGGGGAGGCGCGCAACGCGCAGGGCGCGGGCGAATTCGGGGATATCGGCGGCAGGGGTCTCGCGGTAATGACGGATCATCGCATCGATCTCGGCGAGGCTGCGCATCTCCGGCGCCTTGATGCGCCCCAGCAGCACGGCCCGCTCCCCGGCCAGCTCGCGTTCGAAGGCGATGGAGGCGATGCTGGCGGGATATTCGTACAGATGCGGCCATGGCCAGCGCAGGAAGGCGCGGCGCAATTCCGGATACTCCTGCGCCAGCCGGGCATAGGCTAAGGTTAACAGCGCCGTCCACGAGGGGGACGCCCCGTTCGCGCCGGTCCTCTTGCGGGCCTCCCTCAGGGCGGCGAGATTCATGCGCCGTTGCACCGTGACGCGCGGGATCCCCAGCGACAGCCACATCAGATCACAGACGAGCCGCCGCGACGGTGTCAGGGCGAGATGGCGTCCGCGCATGGCGCGATATCCTCCTGATGGCGCGATCAGTAGAACCAGGGAACGAGCCGCCGGGTGCGGCCCATGTAAAGGGCGTAATCCTCGCCGAACGTGTCCAGCATCAGGCGCTCCTCCTTGCCCACGCGCGGGAAGAACAGGGCGGAAAAGCCGACGAGCCCGGCCAGGCCTCCGACCCAGTTGGAGATCAGGAAGGCCTGCCCCACGGCCATCAGCAGGAAGGCGGTATACATCGGATGCCGGATCAGGCTGTAGACGCCCCTGGTGACGAGCTTGTGCTCCTCGCGGATTTCCAGGCTGATCGACCAGTTGCGCCCCAGATCCTTGTGGGACCGGCGAAACATCCACAGCCCGCCGGCGAAGCCGATTGTTCCGATCGCGATCGCCCAGGGCTGCGCCTCATAAGAAGCCGCCTGCGGCCAGCCGCTGGCGATGGTGATGGCCGGGATCACGGCCATGCCGATGATGGCGGCAGCCAGGCCCGCATTCTCGACCGGCGTGCGCTCGTTGCGCACCACCCGTACCCGTTTCGCCTTGCGCTCGAACGGATACCGGATGACGTACCACGCCACGATACCCACAGCCCAGATGATCTCTCCGATCATGTTCCGCCCCGCCCCCCTTCGCGCATCGCCTGCGCGAGGCTTTTAAACACGACCCGCGTATCGGGAAAGCCCGCAGAGCCGTCACATGATCAGTTTTCGACGGGCGATGCCGCCACGAGCCCGGCATAACGTGCCGGATCGACGGCATAGCGCGCGTTCATGTTGCGCGTGGAATTGATGAAGGCCGTCGGCGGCAGCCAGACGAAGGCGCTGCCATAGCCCATGAAGCTCGCCACCCGCGCCGCGAAGGCGTTGCAGTTCGACAGGGCCGCGTGCCAGATGATCGATTCCTGCTGCAATGCGCGAATATGGCCTTCCACAGCGGCATATTCGGCTTCGGTGAGCAGGATACGCCAGCGCGCGGAGACATTCTCGTCGTTGTTCAGTTCATCGACGCTGGTCGTCGTTTCGGAACCGACGGGGAACACATGTCCGAGAACGAAGGGTATGGCCGCACGGGCAACCGGCGCCAACCCGGCGCCGTCCCGTTCGATGATCTCGCCGTCCTCGTCGAGGCGCCCGAAGATCATGTAGGTATGGCCATAGGCATAGCTCAGGCGGGAGCGGAATTCGATGAAGTGGCGCCTGTCCTCGGGCGGAATCGCCTGGTGGTCTTCGAGAGGCATGCCCAGGCGACCGCTGGCATAGGCCTCGCGGACCTGACCGGGCTCGCTTCCGGTGTCCGATGCGCGGAGAGTTGCCTCGCTGCCTGCCGGAGCACCGGCACCGGCGATGCCGACCTCGCTCAGACGCAGATGATCCTCGCCCGCGGCACAGGCCGCGAGTGCCAGACACAGCGCCGCGACAACGATCTTCAAACCCGATCTCGACACGTTCACCTTCTCCGGAATCCTCACGTTATGACGGAAGCCGTCGATAATGCCCGAAAAACGCCTGCTCCCGAAGTGAAGCTTCGAGGCATTTCTCTGCGAAAGTCAAGCCCTGCAACCGGTTCGTGATAGCACGAAGCCGTTGCCACATCGTCAAGCGGATCACATGCATTCGCCGCAATGGCCCCGCGGGGCGACGACGCGCCGTTAAAGGTTCGTTCATCCTGTCCATTTACCATTTTCGACGAGTGCCCCGGATGCCCTGGGTGCGCCGGTCGATCGATCCGCCGGATACCGATCCGGCGGCAGCGTGGTTCAGGGCAAGGGTTCCGGGCGGGAACGCAGCGCGGCGACATATCTTGGCCGCAATGATCTGTGCTACACTCCGGACCTGTGAATGCGTGCTTTCGCGCGCGCAGGGACGCCGGATCCGTTGCGGCCTGGATACCGGGGTGGTGGCACGAAACACAGGACGGGGGCCGGAGTATCATGAGCGACTCGGCAAAGAAGCGTCTCGCGATCGATCTCGACGAGATCGAGCGGCAATTGCGGCAGACGGCACCGCCTGCGACGCCAGATCATGCGCCCCCCCAGCGCGGCGGGGACACGGCGGGGACGAAACCCGATCCGCTCGCCGAGCTCGCACGGATCGTCGGCCAGGACGACCCCTATCGCACCCTGCTCAGCGCCGATCGCGCCGGTGTCGCACCGGCACGGCACGACCCCGACATGGATGCCGTCTTCGCCTACGGGCACGACGAAACGATGCCGCAGAACCGGGACCAGCATCAGGATCCACAATCCCTGCCCGACTGGCGCACGCAGTGGCGCGAGGAGGAAGGCGGGCGCCGGGAGGACTCCCCTCAGGAGGTAACATTCGAGCGCGACACGGCCCACGGCAATGCGGGACCGGGCATCCATGCTCCTGCCGGTCACAGCCGAGATCAGGGCTTCGATGCTCACGGCCATGAGGTGGCGGCATGGCAGCCGCCCCAGAGATCTGCCGCCGAACGCGATGCAAGATCGTTCCAGCAAGGCGCTCCCTCCCCCGACACGACCGGTGGTGTTGCGGGTGACGAGGACGCGCTGTTTCGCACGAACCCGCAAGTTCACGCCAACCGGCACACCGGCGAAGATTTGCTGCAGCCGCGCCCCGCACCGCCCGTCCCGCCGCATTCGTCTCAACCGGCGGCGTCTGCCCCGCCCTTCGCGATCGGCGGATTCACCCGTTCAGCCGATCCACAGGGCCAGCCGTACCATGGCCGGGATTCCCATGCAGAGCACCCCTACGCACCGGATCCATTCGGGCCGGATGCGGATGCCCATGACGGCGCTTATGACGGCGCCTATGATGAAGATTTCGACTACGATGTCGATCGCAGCGCGTTGCGGCGTCGGAATCGCTCCGGAGGCGGGCGCAAGGCAGCACTGGTTCTGGGCGCCGTACTCGGCATGGCCGTAATCGGCGTCGCCTCGGCCATCATTCTCGTCGGCGGATCGGGAACGGTGCCCGATGACGAACCGCCGCTGATCAGCGCCGACAGCACGCCGATACGCGTCGAGCCGGCCAATCCCGGAGGGATGGATATTCCGGATCAGGACCGGCAGATCTTCGAAGGCGCCGCCGAGGGTGAAACCCGCGTCGTCGATCGCGAGGAGCAGCCCGTCGATCTTGAGGAGGTGGCGCGTCAGACGCCGCGCGTGGTGTTGCCGCCACCAGCTGCCGCACAGAACCGCGCCGGACCTGATCCGATCGCCCAGGTCATTGCAGGTGATTTCGACGCTACAGCCAACGCCTTTGAATCCGTCGATCCCTCCCCCGCCATTGCCGAACTCGGCGAACCGCGGCGGGTTTCGACCGTGGTCGTGCGTCCGGACGGGAGCATCATTCGCAACAATGGCGAAAGCCGCAGCGCAGCACCCGCCGCATCGACCGCGCAAGACGATCCGGCGGCGATGGTCGCCGCCGCTCCCTGGAGCGTCGATCCCTCGGGACGCCCGGTATCAGGCCAGCCTGAGCCCGGCCAATCAGCTTCGGACCAATCCGCTTCGCCCGCCGAAACGGAGCCGGACCAGCCGGCGGAGAGCGAGCCGGATCAACCGCCGGTGAACGAGCCCGAGGCGACAGCGAGTACCGATCGGGCGGAGACCGCCCCGCAAGAGGAGCAGTCTGCGCAGACCCCTCCGGCGCCGTCGCAACCACCTGCTCCGATGGCCCTGACGGGCGCGATGCAGATCGCCCCGCAGGCCCGGCAGACAAATCCGGCGTCGCAGCAGACCGCCAGCGCTTCTGCCAGCCAATCGACCCCGGCCCCGGCAACCGGGGGCAATTACGCAGTCCAGCTCGGCATCAGCAACAGTGAGGCGCGTGCGGAGCAGGCCTTCGGCCAGTTCCGGCAACGATACGGCACCATCATCAGCGACAGCGCACCAATCATCCGCCGTGCCGAGGTGAACGGCTCGACGATATACCGTGTGCGTGTCGGCCCCTACAGCCTGGGCGATGCCAACAGCGTCTGCGACAGGATCAAGGACAGCGGCGGGGATTGCTTCGTCGCCCGCAACTGATCCGGCCTGCATCGCCTCCCCGCCAGCCGGTCTGCGCATGCGCGCGCATTTGCAGGGCGCGGCGCCTCTCCTATGATGATCATGCAAGTGCCCGCAGCCGGCACGCGATGGAGGAGAGGCGCGATGGACCCGCAACAACTCGATGTCGCAGAACTGGCGGCCCTGATCCCCGACGGATCGCAAATCGTGATTCCGCCCGATTACAGCGGCTGCGCCATGGAAGTCGTGCGCCGGCTGATCGCGCGCGGTATCCGTGACCTGCACCTCGTCGGTGCGCCGACAGGCGGCTTCCAGGCCGACATGCTGATCGGTGCGGGCTGCGTCGCGACGCTGGAAGTCGCTGCGGTGACGCTCGGCGAGTACGGCCCGCCCGGACGCTTTGCCGCCGCCGTCAAAGCCGGCGAGATCCGCCTGCGCGATTCTACCTGTCCCGCGATCCATGCCGCAATGCAGGCCGCAGAGAAGGGTATCCCCTTCATCCCCCTGCGTGGCGTGATCGGCTCCGATATCCTGAAGAACCGTCCCGACTGGAAGGTGATCGAGAACCCCTTCGCCGAGGACGGTCCCGACCCGATCCTGCTGCTACCCGCGATACGTCCGGATTTCGCCCTGTTTCATGCCCGCGCCGCCGACCGCAACGGCAATGTCTGGATCGGTGTGCGCCGCGAGCTGATGCTGATGGCCCATGCCGCGCGCCGCACCCTCGTCACGGTCGAGCGTGTCGAGGATCGCGACTTCCTTGCGGACGAGGCGATGGCCGCCGGCACTATTCCGGCGCTCTATATCGAGGCGCTGGCACAGGTGCCGGACGGAGCCTGGCCGGTCGGGCTGGCAGGAGCCTATCCGCCCGACGAGCGCGCCCTCGCCGCCTATGCCGCCGCAGCGCGCGACGACGCCGATTTCGCCCGCTGGCTGGAAGGCGTCAGGACGCCTGAGCCGGCATGACCATGCAGGCGCAGCAGAGCGGGGACGAACGGTCGATGGAGATCACGGAAGTGCATCCGACCGAAATCCTGATCAGCGCGGTCGCCGAGATGCTCGACGGCCTGCGGCATGTGGCGGTCGGGGCGAGTTCGCCGATCCCCGGCAGCGCCACCCTTCTGGCCAGGGCGCGCGCGGAGAGCGGCATGCGCGTCTCGGTGCTGGGCAGCACGCGCCACAACTTTTTCACCGATGGCGGGCGCGAACTGTTCGACTGCGCGGCCCAGGGGCGCATCGATGCCTTTTTCCTCTCCGGAGGCCAGATCGACGGCTCCGGTGCCGTCAACCTCGTGGGCATCGGCCCCTATCCCGAGAGCAAGGTGCGGTTCCCCGGCTCCTTCGGCTCGGCCTATCTCGCCTTCGTGGTGCCGCGCATCATCCTGTTTCGCGAGGAGCACACCCCGCGCACCCTGGTGGAGCAGGTCGATTTCGTCAGCGCGCCCGGCGTGAGTGCACCGGAAGTCTATCGCCCCGGTGGCCCGTGCGCCCTCATCACCGGCCGGGCCCTTTTCGATTTCCAGCGCGAGCAGGGCCGCTTTCGCCTGCGCAGCCTGCACCCCGGCCACAGTCTGGAGGAGGTGATCGAACAGACCGGCTTCAGCTTCGATCACGACGCCGCCCCGCCGCAGACACCGGTGCCCGACGCAGCGACGCTGGCGCTGCTGCGCGGGACGGTCGCACGCGATGTCGGCGAAACCTATCCCGCCTTCGCCCGCAAGCTCTGGGGGATCGGCGGGTGAACGGCGCTTCCATCGGGGGCGGGGAAAGGATCGATCCGCAGCGCCTGCGGGATTTCGCCACAACGGTTCTGGAGCGGGCCGGTGTCGCATCCGCAGATGCCGCCCTTGTCGCCGACAGCCTGGTCCAGGCCGATCTCTGGGGACACCAGTCGCATGGGGTGATGCGGCTGTTCTGGTATGCCCGGCGCATCGAGAACGGTGCGACCAGACCCGATATCCGCCCGCGCTTCCACGAACCCGGTAACGGGCGCCGGCGCGCCCTTTCCACGCTCGACGGCGGTGACGGCATCGGCCAGGTGATGGCCCATGCCGCGATGCTGCGAGCGATCGATGCGGCGAAGGATTTCGGCATCGGCGTGGTCCCGGTGCGCCGCTCGGGCCATTTCGGCATGGCGATGTATTTCACCCGCCTCGCCGCGCAAGCGGGCTGCATCGGCTTTCTCACCAGCAATGCCAGCCCGGCCATGGCGCCGTGGGGTGGCACGGAGAAACGCGTCGGCAACAATCCCTGGTCCTGGGCCGCGCCGGCGGGACGTCACCCCCCGATGATCCTCGACATCGCCAATACCGCCGTGGCGCGCGGCAAGCTTTACCTCGCCCGCCAGCGCGGCGAGCCGATTCCGGATGACTGGGCGATCGACAGCCATGGCCGCCCTACCACCGATCCGCAGGCGGGGATCGACGGCACCATCCAGCCCATGGCGGGGCACAAGGGCTATGCGATCTCCACCCTGATGGATGTGGTGGCCGGCGTTCTCCCGGGCAGCGGCTTCGGCAGTGCCGTGACCGGCCCCTACATGCCGCAAGGGACAAGCGGCGTCGGCCATTGCGCCCTCGCGGTGGATATCGAGGCCGTGCGACCGCTCGTGGAATTCGAGGCCGATATGGAGCGCCTGATCGCACAGTTGAAGGAGACGCCGCGCGCACCGGGGGTGGCGGAAATCCGTTATCCCGGCGAGATCGAGTCGCTCGAGGATGCGCGCAACCGCAAACACGGTCTTGCCCTGCCGGCGGACACGCTGGCCGAGCTCGCGCGGGAGGCGGGTGTGCGCGGCATCGCCGTTCCCTTCTGAAACGGATTGCGGAAATCTGCTTGCGGCGAGGATATCCCCGTGCACGGATAGGGCTTGTCTTCGCCCGGGTCGGCGCATCATCATGAAACCAGCCCCGGATCGCTTACGGAACAATCGTAGCCCATGCCCGCCGATAGCACCCCGCTTCCGTTTATCCTGCTGCAGGCCCGCCTCCCCCTGCGTGATCCGCATGATTGCACTGATGCCGCGGATGAGCTGGCGCTCTACCGTGCATTGTATGACACGCTCGTGGCGCATGGGCCCGACGGGTTTCGCCCGCGGCTGGCGCGCGCCTGGCAGGTCTCTCCCGACGCGCGGCTCTGGCGCTTTCGCCTGCGCCCGGGCGCCATGTTTCATGACGGCACGGCCTGTGACGCCCATGCCGTCAAACGCTGCCTCATGCGCATGGCCCGCCCCGACAAGGGGTATACGCTGGGTTCACCGGCGGTCTGGCGCAGCTATCTGGCTGGAGCCGAGATAACTGCCGGGGACGACGCCACCCTTTCGATCGCCCTGCCGGAGCCGATGGCGGATCTGCTCGACATTCTGGCCCAGGCCTTCATCGTCTCGCCGGCCGGGCTCGATGCCCTCGATGCCGGGCGTTATGCCGAGGCGCCGGGCAGCGGCCCGTTCCGGCTGGTGGAGGCGCGGACGGACAGCTTGCTTCTCGCCCGGTTCGCCCATCATGCCGGTCGTCGCCCGACCAACGCGGTCATGCGCATCGTCGCAGAACCGGACCGCGCGCGCCGGCTCGAAGCCCTGTGCAAGGGTGAGGCCGATGCAGCCACGGATCTCGATTTTGCGCAAAGCGCGGTTCTGCCCCATCACGATGCGACGCGGGTCGCTGTCGCGACGCCGGTTTCGGTGATCTTCATGATGAATGCGGCACAAGGCCCCCTGCGCGATCCGCGCCTGAGACGCGCGCTGTCACTCGCCCTCGACAGGCAGGCCCTGATCACGTCAGCGGCGGCCGGGGCCGGGCTTCCCCTTGCAGGCTTCATCGGCCCGCTGCATTTCGGAGCACCGGAACATGAAACGCCCCTGCCCGATCCCGAAGCAGCGCAGGCACTGATCGCACAGGCCTGGCCGGAGGGGAGCCGCATGCTCACCCTCGACTGCCCCACCTCCCTGCCCGAGGAGGCCGAAGCGCTCGCCGCCGGTCTGCGCGCCCAGCTGGCGCGCCTCGATATCGACAGCACCATCCGCATCCATCACGACCGGGAGGCCTATGCGCATCAGGTACGCCGCAAGGAGATCGGTGATCTGTGCGTCTTCGATTCGAGCCCGGTCTCGACCTTCCGTGTCCTCGTCGAAAAACTCGATTCGCGCGTGCGCGGCGCCTGGTGGCAGGGCTATGCCAATGCGGAAGTGGAGGCGGCGATCGATGCCGGCCGCGCGGAGCCCGATCAGGTGCGGCGCGCAGGGCATTACGCACGGGCCTGGCGGATCATGCAGCAGGATCCGCCCTGGCTGACCCTGTACAATCCCGTGCGTGTCATCGGGCTTGCCGGACATCACCCCGCCTACCGGCCCGCGCGGGACGGGGTCGTCGATTACGGCGCATTGCCGGCGGCGGAGCGGTCCGAGGCGGAAGCCGGGTCTCGTCGCCGCGCGCATTGAAACGTACAAGGTGGGCATCAGGCCCATGCGGCTTGCCCGGCCACGCGCGGTGACGCGGGGAAAGGAGCTTCTATTCTGGCGCCACAAAGGCTGCGGGTCCCCCGACGGGACCGCCGTGGACCAAGACAAGCTTGCAAGGGCAGGAGGGCATCATGGAGCGGGTTCTGATTACCGGGGGCGCCTCGGGTATCGGCGCGGCCTGCGCGGCGCGGGCCCGCGAAGACGGCTATGAGCCGATCGTCATCGATCGTGTCGGTGGCGACATCACCGCCGATCTCTCCGATCCGGAGGCGACTGCAAAGGCCCTGGCCACGGCGCTCGAAGGTGGTCCGATCACGCGACTCGTCAACAATGTCGGCGTGGTGCGCCCCGCCACGCTCGAAGACCAGACGCTGGACGATCTCGACGCCACCGTACAGCTCAACCTGCGCTGCGCCATGCAATGCGCGCAGGCGCTCTTGCCGGGGATGAAGGCGGCGGGGTTGGGGCGCATCGTCAACATCGCCTCGCGTGCGGCTCTGGGCAAGGAACTGCGCACCGCCTATGCCGCGACCAAGGCCGGCCTGATCGGGATGGCCAAGACCTGGGCGCTGGAACTCGGCCCGCACGGCATCACCGCCAACGCGATCGGCCCCGGCCCGATCCGCACCGAACTGTTTGCCCGTGCCAACCCGCCCGGGGATCCGCGCACCCAGGCCATCATCGACGCGGTGCCGGTACGCCGGGTCGGCGAGCCGGAGGATATCGCCCATGCGGTGAGCTACCTGCTCGATGCCCGCTCCGGTTTCATCACCGGGCAGGTGCTCTATGTCTGCGGCGGCATGACGGTGGGATCGGCGAGTTTGTGAGCGGCTGGATCCTGCATTGGCGTCGGTGACGCATCTCCGGGCAAGTATTGGCTCCCAACAGGTATTTCCTTCCGACAAGAATTTTCGCTTGGCACAGGCATGATGCGTTCGATATAACGGACTTAGCGTTTGAATGAAGGAACGAGGCCATGGTCCAGCCGCGCATGAATGCCATTTTCTCGGGCATGCCGACGACGATCTTCGAGGAAATGTCGCGCGTCGCGAGGGAGACCGATGCGGTCAATCTCGGCCAGGGCTTTCCCGATGATCCGGGCCCGCAGGATGTGCGCGAGCGCGCGGCGCAAGCCGTGATCGAGGGCTGGAACCAGTATCCGCCCATGCTCGGCCTGCCCGTCCTGCGCGAGGCGATCGCGGCGCATTACAAGCATTGGCAGTGCCTCGATCTCGATCCGCAGAGCGAGGTGATGGTCACCTCCGGCGCCACCGAGGCTCTGGCCGGGGCGCTGATGGCGCTGATCGAACCGGGCGACGAGGTGGTTCTGTTCGAGCCGATGTACGACGCCTATCTGCCGCTGGTGCGCCGCGCCGGCGGCGTGCCGCGGTTCGTCACCCTGCAGCCGCCGCATTTCGCCATCACCGAGGAGGCGCTCGCCGCGGTCTTCTCGGAAAAAACGAAGGTCGTGCTGTTCAACAACCCGCTCAATCCGACGGGCACGGTGTTTCCCGCCGCGCAGCTCGATCTCCTGGCGCGCTATTGCATCGATTTCGACGCGATCGCCCTGTGCGACGAGGTCTGGGAGCATATCGTCTTCGACGGATTGCAGCATCTGCCGCTGATCGCGCATCCGGGCATGCGCGAGCGCACCGTCAAGATCGGCTCCGCCGGCAAGATCTTCAGCCTCACCGGCTGGAAAGTCGGCTTCGTCTGCGCCCAGCCCGAGATCCTGAAGGTGCTGGCGAAAGCCCACCAGTTTCTCACCTTCACCACGCCGCCCAACCTGCAGGAGGCGGTGGCCTACGGCTTGTCGAAGGAAGACGGATTCTTTCACGGGCTGCGCCGCGACCTGCAACGCTCGCGCGATTTCTTCGCCGCCGGGCTGGAACGGCTGGGCTATCGCGTGATCCCGGCACAGGGGACCTACTTTCTCAACATCGATATCGGTGAGGAAGACGACGTCGCCTTCTGCCGGCGGCTGGTCAGCGAATACGGCGTGGCGGCGATTCCCGTCTCGGCCTTCTATGCCGGGGGCGCGGTCCGCAATGTCGTGCGCTTCTGCTTCGCCAAGCGCGACGAGACGCTGGATGCCGCGCTCGCGCGCTTGCAGGGTCTCGGCGTCAACGCCGCCTGAGGGCCGTTGCAGGCCCTGCCGGGACCGCAATATGGCGCTGCCGGAACTTTGCCCCGCCCCCGCCCGATGCCGGTCCGGAAACCGTCGCGTTTTTGCCGCAAAGCCGGGCGAAAGCCAGACTGTTGCGCTTTCACGGCAAAGTGACTGCCGCAACGCTTGCGGGAAACACTTCATCAAGGTTGATGAAATCTTCGCTTAACGTCTTCACGCTACAACAACCGCGACGCCCTATCGGACCTGCGTCAAGGAGTCGGTCTTGTCATGTTTGCTTCCATCACCCTGTCGCGCGGCCTGCGTATCGCCGCGCTCTTCGCCCTCGGTCTGACACTCGCCGCCTGTGCGCGCGGTGCGGAGGATATCGCCGGCGCCGGCGGGTTCGGTGCGGGCGGGGCGGGCACGCCCGGCTCGACGCAGGATTTCACCGTCAATGTCGGCGACCGCGTCTTCTTCGACACGGATTCGACCGATCTGAATTCCAGCGCCATCGCCACGCTGAACCAGCAGGCGGAATGGCTCAACCGCTATCCGCGCTATACATTCCTGATCGAGGGTCATGCCGACGAGCGTGGCACCCGAGAGTACAATTTCGCCCTCGGCGCCCGCCGGGCCCAGACCGTGCGCGATTATCTGGCCTCGCGCGGCGTCGATGCCGATCGCATGCGCGTGGTCTCCTACGGCAAGGAGCGCCCCGTCGTCGCCTGTGCCGAACCGGGCTGCTGGGCCCAGAACCGCCGCGCCGTGACCCTGCTCGACGGTGCTGCAGGTTCGTGAGAACCGGGCTGCTTCGACGCATAGGCGGCGCAGCTGCCCATCGCCTGCAAGGATCAGAAGCCGGCCCCAGGGGGGCCGGCTTTTTCGCGTTCGGGGCTACCGTGAGCAGTCCGCCATAATTTAGCCCCGCCCGAGGTTTTGTGATAAGGGCGTTCCACAATGGCCGTCCCGAGGCCGTCACTCACGCTCCGTTCGAGGATTGTCAGGCCATGAAGGCATTGCCGATTCGCCCCGTGCCCGGCCTTTTCGGGCGCCTGTGCGCCGTCGCCGCGCTGATCGCCGCTCTCAGCCTGCTGGCACCTGCCACGGGCAAGGCGCAGGACATGTCCGATCTCGTCTTGCGGCTCAACCAGATGGAGAATCAGGTGCGGCGCCTCTCCGGTGAGGTGGAGGAACTGCAATTCGAGAATCGCCGCCTGCGTCAGGAGCTGGAGAACTTCGAGGAAGACGTCGAATTCCGTTTCGACGATCTCGGCGCAGCCGCCGCACCGCAGCGCTCATCCCAGTCCGGGCGCCCGGCGACCACGACACCGGACGCGCCGCCGGTTCAGCAGGCCGAGCCGCCTGGTCTTGCACAGCCCGCCTTCGATACCCCCTCCGCGAACGCCTCGCCGATGCAGGCGCCGCGCGAGCGTGCGGATGCGTTCGATCCCGGTCGGGATCCGGCAGCGCCCGGCGTGCCGCAGCCTCTGGGAAGCACGACACCCTCCACCCCGCTGGCCCTGCCGGGCGCGCGGTTCGGCGCCGAGGCGGATGGTCCGGATCCAGCGGGTCAGGGGGAGGGCAATACCATGTCCGGCCTGACATTGCCCCGGCTGGAAACCCCGCAGCGGCTGGATGAAGCATCGGCGGATGGCCGTTCCGCAGACGCCCGCCCCAGCATCGCCGCGACCGGTGAGGCGGATCCGCACAGTCTCTATGACGAGGCCTATGCCCTGCTGACCCAGGAGCGCTTCGAGGAGGCCGAGATGGCCTTCCGCCAGTTTCTGCAATCGCATCCGCGAGATGAGCTGGCGCCGGAAGCCTTGTTCTGGCTCGGCGAGAGCTATCGCGCCCGCGGCCTGCATCGCGAGGCGGCAGAGCAATACCTGACCGTATCGACGGATCATGCGGATTCGGCGCGCGCACCGCAGGCATTGCTGCGCCTCGGCTCGGCTCTGGCTGAAATCGGTGCACGCGAACAGGCTTGCGCCACACTCGCGCAGATCCCCCGGCAATATCCGGATGCCGCGAACGCCTTGCAGGATTCGATCGCGCGCGAGGAAGCGCGCGTCGGCTGCGCGTGACGCCGAATTCCGCCACGCCCGGGGACGCGGTCGCGCTCTCCCTGGAGGAGGGGGCGGCGGCGATCCGGGCCCTGCTCGCTCCCGGCGAGACCAGCCTGCTGATCGCCGTTTCCGGTGGCCCCGATTCTCTGGTCCTGATGCATGCTGCAGCGCATCTGGCACGCATTGCGCCCGCGTATCGCGTGGCTGTCGCCTGTGTCGATCACGGGCTGCGCCGGGAGAGCGCCACCGAGGCCCAAGTGGTTGCCCGGCAAGCGGAAAGCCTCGGACTCGCCTGCCGTATCCTGCGCTGGGAGGCAACGCCCAAGCCGCGACACGGCTTGCAGGAAGCAGCGCGCCGGGCCCGCTACGCGCTGCTGGCACAGGAGGCACGCCGGATCGGGGCGCAGGCCGTCCTCACCGCCCATACCTGCGATGATCAGGCGGAAACGGTGCTGATGCGCATCGCCGCAGGAAGCGGTATCGACGGGCTTGCCGGCATGGCGGCCCGGACGCCGCTCACCTCCGGAACGGAGCGGCGGATCATGCTCGCCCGTCCCTTCCTCGGCATCGCCAAATCCCGCTTGCTGGCGGCCTGCACCACCCTCGACCTCTCGCCTGTACGCGACCCGTCCAATACCGATCCGCGCTTTGCCCGGGCCCGTTTGCGCCAGAGCATGACAGCCCTCGCCGCCGAGGGGCTGACGGCAAGGCGGCTGGTCAGGCTGGGCGCACGTGCGCGTCAGGCCCGCGAAGGGCTGGATTTCGCCGGGGAGATGCTGTTTCGCAGCGCCCGAAGCGCTGTGGCGGCAGATGGCGCCGCGCATGCCGGCGGATCAGCAAGGCCGGTGGTCAGCCTCGATGCGAGAAGTCTCACCGGGGCGCCGCCGGCGCTGCTGATGCGTGTCCTGACCCTCGCACTGGCGCAATTGTCCGAGCTGGCCCCGCACGATGCGGGATCGCGCCCGGATATCAGCATCGCCGCAGAGCGGGTCGGCCAGATCCGGCTGGCGCGGCTGGAGAATCTGGCAAATGCCCTGCATGAGGCCCTGGCTTCGGGGTGCGACCTGAAGGCGCGCACCCTGGCCGGGGCGCGATTCGTCCTGAGCGACGACGCGATCCTGCAGATAAGCCCGGCACCGGAGCGGCGCCGGGGTCCTTCCTCGTCTTGCACGGGGCGCGGTCGCTAGTTGCCGATCGCCGGTTTTCGGACCGGTCAGCGATCGCTGTCCTCGTCCTCGTCGCCGCCCTCGCGCTTGAGACCCTTGAGCTTGGCGAAAACCGAATCGGCATCGAACTGCTCTTCCTCCCGCTCCGGCTCGCGCTCCTGCCCGGCGCTTTCGCGGAAAGCACTTTCCGGTGTCTCGGGCTGCGTTGCGAGGCTGAGATCGGTCGGCAGCAGCGTGTCATCGCTGGGCTCAGGTGCGACGGCGGGGCGATCCTTGGCGGAACGCTTGACCTCGAGATCGAGATCGATCTGCGAGCACAGGCCCAGCGTCACCGGGTCGAGCGGCTGCAATTGCGACGAATTCCAGTGGGTGCGATCGCGGATCTGCTGGATCGTGGTCTTGGTGGTGCCCACCAGACGCATGATCTGCGCATCCTTCAATTCCGGATGATTGCGCAACAGCCAGAGGATCGCGTTCGGGCGGTCCTGGCGGCGCGAGACCGGGGTGTAGCGCGGGCCGCGCTTGGAGCGCTTCATCTCGGGGATCTTCACCTTCGGCGGCGCCAGACGCAGCCTGTGGGCGGGATCGTTCTGGGCGCGCTCGATCTCCTCGCGGGTGAGCTGCCCCATATTGACGGGATCCGCCCCCTTGATCCCGGTCGCGACCTCGCCATCGGCGATACCCTTCACTTCGAGCGGGTGCAGATTGCAGAAATCGGCGATCTGGTCGAAGGTCAGCGACGTGTTCTCGACCAGCCATACGGCGGTCGCCTTGGGCATGAGCAAACCGGTTGACACGGGTCTTCTCCTTAAAATCCCGCCGGCTCCAGCCTGAGGCAGCCGGGCGCGCGGGTCAAAAATCTCCTGTGCTCCGTCCCGGCCCGGGCCGAAGCGCACCATGACGACATGTCAGGGAATCGTGCGGAATATAGGACGCAACAGGCCAGGATGCAATCGCGATGCTGCGCGCGGGGTGCGGGACCGCCGGGGCGACGTCATTCTTCCGGATTGCCGACGTTGACCTCGCGAATCAGAGCCTCCTTGTCGGCGGTGATATCACCCGAAATCGTGACCGAGGCCGTATTCGCGGGATACCCCGCCTGATCAGCGAGGAACAGGGTGCCCACGACTTCAAACTGGTTTTCGCCCGCGAGAAAGACTCCTTCCGGCGTGGTGACGAGCCCGTCGAAACGCAGATCGTCGCCCAGCGCGGCGATTGCATTATCGACCGTTGACCCGGCCTCCTCTCTGGCCGGGTCGAAAGCATCGATTGCAGAGACGATCGCCTCATAGACCGCATCATCATCAACACGCGTCAGATTTTTCGCCGATCGGGTCGTCATTTCCTGGAATCCTTGATCGCCGGGGCAATGCCCCAGGGTGTCACCGTGCACCACACTACCGCACCGCGCCAAGCCCGATATTATGACTATACTGCCAATCGAGACGAGAACCAACGCCGTCGAGCCCGCCCATCACCCGCTGCGAATCGACTCCGAAGTAAAACAGGCGGCGACGCATGTGATGACGCATATCCTCGGGTATGAGGAATCCGTCTTTCTTCAGCTTGCTCTGATCGAATTCAGGGGTGCCGGGCTGCCGGTGGACGCTGAAGAGGCCGCCCTGGTGGTTCATCCGGTAGGTCAGGTATCGCGGTAGAATGAATCCATCGCTCGGCAGGCGCCACGGGTTGTAGCGTGTGGTGTCGATGATGTCCCTCGCCCCGACACGATACGCCAGGATCATGCCGTCCTTGCTATTGCCGCAACCGGGTTCCGACGTCGCGGCAAAATGACAAGCGATGAGAGGATTCGTTGTCCAGTCCATCAGGCGTGTGGGCGCACCATGATGCTGGGCGAGGGCGAGGACGTCCCAGTCGGTGGCAATGCGCGATCCATCGACGAATTCGCCCGCACGACGCCGAAAGGTCTCCAGAACGGCCTTTTCGGCAGCGGCGCGGTATTCGCGCTTGCGTCCTGCCTTGGGCAGGATATCGAAATCCTTGCTCCCGAGCCCCCTGAAAACCCAGCGGGAATCCGCGTGCCGGTCGGCCCAGTCGAGAAAGCTTCGCCAGAATTCGGTGCGCTGCTGCCGTTTCATGCTCTGCTGACCGATACCGCAATTTCATTCTGGCCAGGACGGGCCATGTACGATGCAATATTGCGTGTTTGCGCATGAGGCAATTCATAATTACATTCCGACGATACAATCCGGCCACACTCCCGGTCTTGCGGCACCCGCACCCCCCGCCTATATCAGCGCGCAGCCGGGTGGGCGTATCCCCGGTATTCGCTTTGCATCACGCGAGAATCCTTGATGCGGGGGTTCTTGACGCGAAGCTTCTTGCGAAGCCGGTAGCGCCTTCCCATGTGAGCATCAGTCAACGTGTCAAAAAGCCAGCCATGGGCCGGATCGCTTCGGGATCCGGCGGTCTGCTTGAAAGTGAGGGATCCCGCCATGGGTAAAGTTATCGGTAT
>Ga0008836_100477_pt1 | contig 24864 bp, 13 predicted proteins | sample HotLakConsUCCR28_FD_62214 | JGI IMG/M metagenome (GOLD analysis project Ga0008836, IMG submission 62214) | Hypersaline microbial mat communities from Hot Lake, Washington, USA - Hot Lake Consortium UCC-R28 (Hybrid Assembly) ... | reverse complement strand
GTGCTACTCCAAGTGCGTGAATATGCTGAAACATTCTATTCGCTTGCTACTGCACTACCTCAAGTTTGGGGAGGTGCCTGTCCCAGCATAGATTCATACCCTTATTCAGCAACGCCCAAATTCCCGTTAGTGCTTATCATCCCGAGTGGGCGCTGGAGACTTTGCAGCAGGTCGGCATTCCCACGGCTATGCAGGAGGGCATTTGGGTCGGCGAAACGGCTCTGCTCAAACCCGATGGCGGCGAAATCCCTGTCTCGCAGCTCATTTTAGCCCACAAGTCGTTGAATGGCGAAGTAGAATACTTATCCACCATCATTCGCGACATCAGCACCCTAAAACAAGCCGAACAGAGTCTTAGAAAAGTTAACGCTGAGCTGGAAACCCGCGTCTCTGAGCGGACGACCGAATTGATTGAGGCTAAAGATGCCGCCGAGACGGCCAGCCGGGCCAAAAGTAAATTTCTAGCCAACATGAGCCATGAATTGCGGACGCCTCTTAACGCCATTTTGGGGTTCAGTGAGCTGATGGAGCGCGATCGCACGTTATCCCCCAAGCACCTCCAAGAAGCTCGGATCATTCATCGTAGTGGCGAACACCTGCTCACGCTGATTAACGACGTGCTCGAAATGTCTAAGATTGAGGCTGAGCAAGTCGTGCTCAGCCCCTCTAGTTTTGAACTGTCTCAACTATTGAGCAGCCTATTCGACATGCTGCGACTCAAGGCCGAGTCGAAAGAGTTAACCCTGACCCTCAGCAGTCATCCTGACTTGCCTTACTACATTCGCACCGATGGCCATAAGCTACGGCAAGTGCTGCTCAATCTGCTGAGCAATGCCATCAAATTCACTTCAGCGGGGTATGTGACGCTCCGCGTTCAATCCAGCCGGCCGACCCATCGAGAACCGCTGGCAGATTGGTTGACAGAAGCTAATGGTGACATTGTGATGCTGCACTTTGCCGTTGAAGATAGCGGCGTTGGCATCGCTCCAGAGGAACTTGATTTGCTGTTTGAGCCATTCATGCAAACCTCCAGTGGTCGTCGTTCGCAAGAGGGCACGGGTCTAGGGTTGCCGATCAGCCGTCAGTTTGTACAGCTAATGGGCGGCTCCCTCGCAGTCGAAAGTCAGCTTGATCGAGGGTCTATCTTCACCTTTACCATTCCGGTACAGGTGATTGAGGCCGATACCGTTGACTGGTCAGAGACGCCTTCACGGGTGATCGCGATCGCCCCAGACCAACCCTGCTATCGCCTCTTAGTCGTCGAGGATAACCAGGCTAACCTGGTCTTAATGCAAAATCTCTTGACTGATCTCGGCTTTGAGGTGCAAGTTGCCGTCAATGGTCAAGCGGCTGTGGAATTTTGGCAAACCTGGCAGCCTCACCTCATCTTTATGGATATTCGCATGCCTGTCATGACGGGCATTGAAGCCACTCAAGCAATTCGCCAACGAGAACAGGCTTTAGCCCAAGGCGATTCCGCCATTCAGCCGACAAAAATCATCAGCCTGACGGCGGGCGTCTTTGAGGAAGATCAGACAGAACTTGCCGCGATCGGTTTTGATGACTTTTTGCGTAAGCCGATTACCGAAACGGTCATTACTCAAGCGCTCGCTCGGCACTTAGGCATTCATTATGTGTACGAGGCAGCAGATCAGGCCCAGCCTGCTCAACTATCCGATCCCCCTTTAACGGTTGAGCTGTTGGCAACGCTCTCCATCGATTGGCTCCGCCGCTTTCACACGGCCATTCTGCAACTCGACCAAGCGCAGATGCTCGCCCTCATCGCTGACATTCCCGAGCATCAGGCCCACCTCGCCCACGTTCTCAGCCGCAAAGTTAACGACTTTGACTACGAGGTGTTGCTCAATTTGACCCAGACAATTCTGGCCTAATGAGTGCGCTAGGGCTGACTGACAAAAGTTCCTCACGGAGGTTGGGTAGAACGCAGTGAGACCCAACACCCGTAACGGGTTCGTTGGATTACGCAAGCGCTTTAGCCGAACCTTAGCGCAGCCTCAGCGCAGCCATGCGGATGTTGGTTTATTACCTTCGGCAAGGCTGCGCCCACGTGTCCTCAACCGCAACCTACGGCGTCTGATGTTTAATTGCAACTGCCTGCCCTGCGGCTCTGCACAATTCATAGAGGCTCACTATATTGCCGATGTCACAAAGATGTCACGTTTGTTCTTTAAGTTGATAAGTATATTTTTCTGGTGATGATGTCCTTTCTCCCAGAACTCCCAAACCTCAGGCTCTACGGAAATGAGTATGCCGCAGCCTTGACAAGGGGCTTCAGCCCCTTGCCTAGCATGAACCTTGGGCTGTGCCTGAGTATCTCAGCATAGTCAGGTCGGTAGAGCCAAACCTCACAGGTTTCTTGCCAAGTAATTGGACCCGACCTGCAGATTTTGGTTATAGCCATAATTAATAAGCTCTGTAAAAAATACTGACCTCAAAACTCCCCTTTTCTGAAAAATTTCCTTTGTATTCTGGATGGATCGCGATACCCCCAAACCCAATTTATAGCACCTAAGCCACGATGGATCGTGATTAGGAAAGTGGCGACTCAGACTACGTGGCCAGAGCTGGCTTTAAGCCCTTTATCTGTCACTGATATTTTGCAAAACACATCAGAGATATTCAAATTCAAATCCCTAAAAACTTCTACATTATTTGATTTATTTATTTCTTTCTGTAAAATTTCGGATTGATGGCATAGTTTCAGCTTTAAGGCACGCATCGATAGTTTGGAAGGGTTTTCTAAGATCAGTTAAGTAAGCAAATGATGATTTAGTCAAATACTCGTTTTCTAAGTCATAAAGCATAGATGAAAGAGCCGCCTTATACGGAGCTGGTTTTTTCAAAGAAGCTAGGAATACTGTTATAAAAGACTTTCCGGCTTTCATTGCACCTTGATACCACCCGCACCTAAACCCCTTCAAGGCAATTTTTGCCTTTGGCCCAAATGGGCAAAAACTGTCATCCAGAAGCCATTTATCAGGCAATTTTTATTCTGACCTCCGTGTAATCAGTGAGGTAATTTCCAAAGCAATCGAAACCGCAAAATAGCATCCTGCTTTGGGGCACTTTGCCTACCGCCAGGAATAAAATATTTCTTAAGTTCTTGAAGGACATATCAATCCTCGTATTTCAATAAGGGCTGGATACACTTCTTGGTATATCCGGGCACATTTCCCAGGCACTTTGGCTTTCAAAACGGGGATTTGATTTGCAATCAACAAAGATGAATTCGGATGGTTTCGCTGTTACAAAACTTAGATAAAAGGGCATTCTATTTTCATCAATCGTTTGGAAATCCTTATGGAATCTCTCATCCCGACTCTGGGACTCCACAACGTATCGGCTGCTCATTCTTTAAGTTTGTTTGTTGAACATACCCCCGCCGCGATCGCTGTCTTGGATAAAGATCTGCGTTATATCTTGGCCAGTCGTCGCTGGCAAGAAGACTATGGCTTGGGCGATCGCAATATTATGGGTCAGTGCCACTACGACATCTTTCCGGAGATTGGCGATGAGTGGAAAGCGATGCACCAGAGATGTTTGCAAGGGGCGGTAGAGCGCCGGGAAGAAGAAGCTTTTCCGCGAGCGGATGGTGGCATCGACTGGCTGAAGTGGGAAGTCCACCCTTGGTATGAGGAGTCCGGAGAAGTCGGGGGGCTCGTGATGTTTACAGAGGTCATCACCTGGCAAAAAGAAACTGAATTAGCCTTGAAAAGAGCGAATGAAGCCCTCAAGCTTAGTAACCAGGGGTTATCGCTGGAACTGGCCCAGCGCGATCAAGACGTATCACAGCTCCAAAACTTGCATGAGCAGATTCTCGATGCTATTCCCGATATGGTCCTTTGTAAAGGCTCAGACTCCAAGCTGCTTTATGGCAACAAAGCCTTTCGAGAGTATTACGGCATGACCAACGAGCAGCTCCGAGATTTGATTGACGCCCCTCACAGTAAGCCGGACTATACCCAGCAGTATGTGAGAGATGATGCTTATGTCTTCAAATCAGGCCAGCGTTTACAGGTTGAGGAGCCGGTGATTCGCCAGGATGGAGAGGAACGCTTATTTTTAACGACAAAAAGCGCGATCTTCAACGAGCAGGGAGCGGTTGTGCAAACGGTCGGCATTTCTCGCGATATTACCGAGCAAAAAGCCGCCACTGAAAAAATTCGGGTGCAAGAGCAGTTCTTGCGGAGTGTGTTTGACGGTAGCGAACACATTATTTTTGTTCTAGACACCGATGACGGCCAAGAATTCTGGTGGACTGGCTGGAACCGCACCGCCGAAACCCGTATCGGGATGCCTAAAGAAAAGTTATTAGGCAAAAATCCGCAGGCGGTTTTTGGTGAGGCAGGTAAGCAGTTTCTGCAAAACTACCGTCGTTGTGCGGAGGTCAAACAGGCCATCGTTTACGAAGAATTTTTTGTCAATCGGTACTGGCTGACGACGCTGAATCCGCTATTCAATGAAGCGGGCGATGTTTATCGCATTGTGGGCACCACCACCGATATTACAGAGCGCAAACAGGCAGAAGCCCAGGTCAAGCAATATAGTGAGACTCTGGAGCAAACCCTTGAAGAGCTCAAGCGGACCCAGGTCCAAATGATTCAAGCTGAGAAGATGTCGAGCTTGGGTCAGTTAGTCGCCGGGGTCGCCCATGAAATTAATAATCCGGTTAACTTTATCTATGGCAACCTCAACCATGCCAGAGATTATACCAACGACTTACTGGAGATCATCCACTTGTATCAGGAAACTTTCCCAGCCCCTGGAGCCGCTTTAGAAGCGGCGATCGCAGAACTGGAACTCGATTTTCTGATCGAAGATTTGCCCAAGCTCCTCAGCTCGATGAAAATCGGGGCGAACCGCATTCGCGACATTGTCTCCTCCCTGCGTAACTTCTCTCGCATGGATGAGGCTGAGCTTAAGGAGGCGGATCTCCACGAAGGCATTGATAGCACGTTGATGATTTTGCATAATCGCCTCAAGCAGCGCAGCGATCGCGTCGCCATTGGGATTACTCGAAAGTATGGTAGGTTACCCCCCATCGAGTGCTTTCCGGGTCAGCTGAATCAGGTGTTTATGAATATTATCAGTAACGCCATCGATGCCCTAGAGGACGCCTTGGAAGGGCAAACCCTGGAGAATCCTGAAATCATCATTAGTAGTCGTCAGGAGGCTGACCAAAGGATTGTGATCTCAATCGCTGACAATGGCCCTGGCATGACTGATAATGTCCGCGATCGCATCTTCAATCCTTTCTTTACCACCAAGGCTGTGGGCAAAGGTACCGGTATGGGGCTTTCGATCAGCTACCAAGTAGTGCTCGAAAAGCATAATGGTACTTTGACTTGTGAGTCCACCCCCGGTCAAGGGACTGAGTTTGTCATCACGCTGCCTCGCTATCAAACTGGCACCGAGAGCTGATAAATCAGCACCCCTAGGAGCGATGAGGATATTGATCCCCTCGAATACTCAGGGTAACCGCAAGAATCAATAAGGATTACCTTATTGAGAAAATTAGGCCCATACATGTCAACAAGATTAAGCTATTGAGAAAGATGATAACGAAAAGATGCGGCTTCTAGCCATGTACGCATCGCCTGAAAGTCAATGCACACTTTGGACAGAATTTTCTTGCGCTTACCCTGCTCGAATACTCCCCATAGTTTGCGATTCGGTTGCTGAGGCACCACAACCATGTTTGATGAATTATTGATGCATTGTTGTTGTCGCTACTATTGTCGTTGTTGCTATTAAATAGCTTATTTTTGTGAATGTTGACGCCACATCTTCAACGAAGCAAATCCTGATTGTCGATGATACGCCTGCCAATCTACGGCTGTTGGAGACGTTGCTATCTGATCAGGGCTATGAGGTCCGTCTCTCACCCACTGGTCATCTAGCGCTGATGTCTATTCAGCAAACCTTGCCTGACCTGATTTTGCTGGATGTCTGTATGCCTGAGATGGACGGTTACGAAGTCTGTCGGCAGCTCAAGGCGGACGATCGCACCCGTGATATTCCGGTTATTTTCCTCAGTGCCCTGCAGGAGGTCGAAGATAAGGTCAAAGCGTTTGAACTGGGTGGGGTTGACTACATTACTAAGCCCTTTCAAGTGGCTGAGGTCACAGCCAGAGTCCGCCATCAGCTACATATTCTCGATTTGCAACGACAGTTGCTGGCTCAACAAGCGCTCCTCGTGGCTAAAAATCAGCAGCTCCAGCAAGAAATTAGCTATCGCAAACAGGCCAAGACAGAACTCCGCAACGAGAGAAATTTGTTGCGCACCCTGATTGACGCCATCCCCGACCTGATCTTCTTCAAAAATACCGAGGGCCAGTATCTGTTGTGCAACCAGGCCTTTGAAGACTTCGTTGGAGTATCTGCTGATGAAATCTTAGGGCAAACCGCTGCCGACTTATTTTCGTCAGAGGCGGCAGCCAAGATGCAAACTCAAGATCGCCAGGTGTTATCAACGCGATCGCCGCTCCGCCATGAAGAGTTTTCTCAGTTTCCCGAGCATCTTCAGCGCTCTTTCGACACTTACAAGCTCGCCATCCAAAATACTGAGGGGGAGCTGATTGGTCTGATTGGGGTCTGTCGCGATATCACCGATCGTAAAGCCGCAGAAACTCGTCTCAGCCGCACCACCTCGCGCTTATCGACTCTGATTAGCAGCCTGCAAGCCGGCATACTGGTAGAAGATGAACATCGCCAAATCGTTTTAATTAATCAGTATTTTTGTGATTTGTTTGCGATCGCCTTAGACCCAACGCAGCTCCAGGGGATCAACTACACTGACCTAATGGCGAAAAGTGCAGCCACTTTTGCACTTCCAGACCAAGTGATGCATCGCATCAACGATATTTTAAGTGAGCAACAGTCCGTCACCGCCGAGGAACTGGTCCTTGCGGATGGCCGCATTCTAGAGCGTGACTATGTTCCCATTATGGTTGACGGCACTTGGCAGGGGCACCTCTGGCAGTACCGCGATATCACTGCCCGCAAAGCGAATGAACAAGCGCTAGTGCAGTCCTCTCAGGCGATGCAAGCATTTAGCAACCATCTCAAACAACTGCATCGTTTAAGTGTTCGGCATTTCGACACATTTGAAGAACTGTTCGAAGACTATCTCACGACGGGCTGTCAAATCTTGCCGTTTTCAGGGGGGATGATTAGTTCGCTACAGCAAGAGACCTACATCATAGAAGCGATCGAGCCTCAAATTGAGGGTTTATTCCCAGGGCTCAGTTGTCAGCTGAGTGACACGCTTTGTCTCGATGCGGTTCGGCAGCGCAAAACGTTTGCACACTCACACTTTAGTGAATCCCCTAATGCCGAACATCACCCAATTTATCAACGTCTCCAGATTGAGTCTTATATCAGCACGCCGATTTTCGTCAATGAACAGATCTACGGCACTTTATGCTTCTTTTCCCAAGCGGTCAGAACCGTAGGCTTTAAAAGCCATGAGCGGGAAATTATCGAGCTCATGGCGCAAAGCATCGGCAAATTTATCAGTTCTTATCAAGTCGAGCAACAACGCCATCAAGCAGAAGTGGACCTCCGAGAAAGTGAAGCTCGGTTTCGTCAACTGGCTGAGCATATCGAAGACGTCTTTTGGATTTTAGAACCATCTGAGCAAAAGTTTGCCTACATCTCACCGGCCTATGCAGCAATTTGGGGCCAGTCTCGGGAGGCGGCTTTGCAAGACCCGCAAGCGTGGCAGGCGGCCATTCATCCTGAAGATGTCGACCGCATTGTGGCTAAACAGACCGCCGGGATCAGCTACGACGAGGAATATCAGATCATCCGTCCCGATGGAATGCAGCGCTGGATTCGCGATCGCGCTTTCCCCATTTATGACGACACCGGACAGCCCCGCCGGATCGTGGGCATTGCGGAAGATGTCACCGACATCAAGCATCAGGAACAGGCCCTACGCCTCATCTTTGAAGGGACTGCCACCAAAACCGGTAGCGAGTTTTTCCAATCCTTAGTGCGCTATCTCGCAGAAGTATTGCAGGTCCGCTATGCCCTAGTGACTCAAACTATTAACCGCAAACAGAAGCGAGTCAAATTTTTGGCCTTTTGGCCGCAAGCCGCGTTTGGTGACAATCAGGAATCAGAGCTAGTGAACTCCCCCTGTGAGCATGTTTTGGAGGGGCAGACCGTCTTCCATCCTGATCAGGTGCAGTCTTTCTATCCCCAGTTTCAAGCATTTGCCGATTGGGCGGTGTGCAGCTACTTTGGCGTGCCGTTGCTGAATACGAATGGTGAAGTGATTGGTCACTTGGCCGTCCTCGATGATCGCCCCATGATATCGGAGCAACCCAATGAGCTGATTTTGAAAATTTTTGCCGCGCGGGCGGGAGCCGAACTCGAGCGGCAAACCTTTGAAAACGAAATTCAACAGTCTCGAGAAAGTGCCGACGCCGCCAACCGGGCCAAGAGCGAATTTCTCGCCAACATCAGCCATGAATTACGCACCCCATTGAATTCGATTTTAGGCTTTACCCAACTCATTTTGGGGACCTCGCAAATCGATGGTCAGAGCCGTGAACATCTCAATATTGTCTATCACAGTGGCGAGCATCTCTTAGCCCTCATCAACGATGTCTTAGAAATGTCGAAGATTGAGGCTGGCAAGATCTCGCTGGTGGCTGAGCCCTTTGACCTGCACGCCTTGTTGCACAACCTCGAGGAGATGTTTTCCCTGAGAACGAAAGTGAAGGATATTACGCTGACCTTTGACTGTGCGGTCAATGTGCCCCAGTACGTCAAAACGGATGAGAGCAAGCTGCGTCAGGTTTTGATCAACCTCCTGAGCAATGCGGTGAAATTTACTAAGCGAGGGCAGGTCAGATTGCGAGTCCACCTGAGCGATCGCATTTATCAGGGATCAGGCAAGGCTGCGGGTGTCACAATATCTTCACAATCTTCGCCTATGCTCGTGGCGTTCACGGTTGAAGATACCGGTCCTGGCATTGCTCCTGAGGAACTTAAGACCTTATTTGATCCTTTTACTCAAACCACTACGGGGCGTCAGTCACGCGAAGGAACAGGGTTGGGATTGTCTATCAGCCAGAGTTTTGTACAGCTCATGGGAGGTATGATTCAAGTCCAGACGACTCTTGGTGAAGGTTCGACCTTCTCCTTTTTTATAGAAGCTGCTCCGGTTGTGAATCCCCCGGAGGATTTTGTCGGGGTGCCGATGCCTGATTGTCAGTTGGTTGAGCGGCTTGCCCCCGAGCAGCCCGACTATCGAATCCTAGTCGTGGAAGATCAGCTCACCAATCGCCAGTTGCTCGTGCAAACGCTAGAGTCCATTGGCTTGACGGTCAAAGCGGCGGAAGATGGCTTGGCAGGATTAGCGATCGCCCGAGATTGGTGCCCCCATCTGATCTGGATGGACATTCGCATGCCGAGAATGGATGGTTACGAAGCGACGCGCCAAATCAAAGCGGCGGGATTAGTGCCTGCCCCCGTCATTATTGGCCTCACGGCTAACACCTTTGAGGAAGAGCGCGAGCGAGTCATGGCAGCGGGGTGTGATGATTTTGTCAGAAAACCTTTCAAAGCCAGCCAGATTTTCCAGATGTTGGCCCAGCATCTGCCCATTCGCTATGTGTACAAAACAGACACGCCCCCGGCATTGGCACCCACCGCCGCTTTGGAAACCGCCCCAAGCGAACTGGCGACTCTCTTGAAATCAATGTCGCCGATCTGGGTACAGTCAGTACAGCAAGCTGCGATCAAAGGAGCCGATGAACAAATTTTGCAGTTAGTGGCAGCCCTGCCCGAGGCAGCTTCAACCCTCAAGGTGGCGCTAATCTATTGGGCACAGAACTTTCAATTTGATGCGATTCTAGAATTTTTGTCGACCTATTAAGCCCATAACAGCAAGTCCTACGGGGGCATTCTACTTTTGCCAAGTCGCTCCCCCTCATCCCCCAACCTCTTCTCCCTTGGGGAGAGGGGGAGCCGGATTTCAAAGTTCCTCTGCCCTTGGGCTAACGCTTATACACATCTCTGGATTATCTTGATGCCGCCTGCATAACCTCCCTTAATCCCTTCTTCATAAGGAGGGAAACTCAATTATTCCCCTTGGTAAGGGGGAGTTAGAGGGGGTCTACAAACGATTTAAGGACTCACAAATGGCTTGTGTATAAGCCGTAGCCCCTTGAGAGAGAGATTGAGGATGAGGGTTACTCCACTGGGATGTACCTATCCCCACGCCTAACTCCCAGTGCTCAAGGGCTTCGGATTTGCCCTCTGCTGCGATTCTTTAAGAAAAATGCTAAACAGCTTTCTATCTCAAGTCATCGATAGTTTTCCTGTCGTCGTCGACAACCAGACATCACTGCAATCGGCGATCGCGGCGATGCAGCGAGCCGACTTCACCGCCATCTGGGTAACGGCAGCGAGCCCTTCCACTTCCTTGCAGCTCCTGGGGGCAGTCTTTCCTGAACAACTTTTAAAGGCCCTCTCGACATTTTCCCAGTCGACAGAGACCACCCTCGACTCCATCATGCGGTCAGACTTGCCGTTGCTGACCCAAGATCACCTCGCCGCCGGAGAATCCACCGTTGAATGGTTGCTCGCTCAATTTGAGGCGTATCAAGTTGACTGTTTGCCCCTGGTCAATGACGATAGCTTCTTTCTAGGCACAATTAATCGATGGAAACTCCTGCAAGTTTGCTGCCATCGGGAATCGCCAGAAAAGCTAGCGCATTTGCTGCAAACGTCCCAGATTGGCTTCTTTATCATGATGTTGGATGAACCGCTGCAGTGGAACAGCACGATTGATCGCGACAGCGCTCTTGACTACGTCTTTTCTCATCAAAAAATTCTTTGCATTAACGAAGCCATGTCGATGCAGTTTGGCCTCAGTCGTGACGAGATGATGGGCAAAACCCCCGCCGATTTGTTTGCCCATGATCTGGTCTATGGTAGGCAGGTTTGGCAGCGCTTTTTTGACCTCGGCATCATCAGTGAAACGACTCACGAAAGACGATTGGATGATAACACCACCATCTGGATTGAAGGTTTTTACCGCTGCTTATATGACGATCAAGGTCGCATTGTCGGTCATTTAGGCATTCAGCGGGATATGACTAACCTGAAGTCAATGCAGTCTCGCTTGGTGCAGCAAGAGGCTTATCTCCGCTTCATGATTGAGGTTCAGGAAAAACTGGTGGCGGCAGGTCATCAATTTATTTCGGATTTTTTATCTCATCCAGAAAACTTGCATGAGCCCTTTGATGAATCCCAGACTCAATTTAGTCTCAAATCAGCTTTGAGTGACCTACGATCGCTTTATCAAGACCTCTTATGCCAACTGGGAAACACCGCTCAAGCTGCTCGGGTCGATCTGGCTGAACATCAAGGCGAGGGCAACATGAGCTTACAACTAGTCTGGCAAACTCAGGACCGATCGAAGGCCGACAACCCCTCTGAGCCGTCATGTTTGGATACCCCGTATCCGGCTGAGTGGCTGGCTCGTTTATCGGCGGGGCAAGTGATTCACGCTCACGCGGCTGAGCTGCCGGAGAGCGATCGCGCCTGTCGGCCTCCCGATCTCTTCTCGGTTCTGGTACTGCCACTGATGATCGAGCATCAGTTGTGGGGCGTCATCCGGTTAGAAAACTGCCGAGCAGCCAGTCTATGGGGAGAAACTGAAATCAAGCTGTTGACCGCCGCAGTCGCAGTGATGATGATGCATCTAGAGACTTGCCACATTGCTTATCAGCTACACAACAGTTGGTACCGGGAGCGGTGTACCCGCCAACTGATTAAGCGCATCCGCCAAACACTTCAGCTAGACGATATTGTGGATTCGACGACACAAGAGCTACGCCAACTGCTCGGGTGCGATCGCACCGTCATTTATCGATTTAATTCTGACTGGAGCGGTAACTTCATCGCCGAATCGGTCGCCCCAGGTTGGTTGCCCCTGGCCCAGCTTTATCCCGAATCACCGCAGCTCCCAGGCAACACTGTCGGCGACGATGATTGCTCAGTGCAAAACTGGCAACCCGGTATGCTCTTAGAAGCGGACACTTATCTGCAAGAATCGCGAGGTGGAGAATACCGCCAAGGCAAGCCGTATAGCTGCGTGGTTGATATCGGCCAGACGGATTTCGATCCTTGCTACCCCCCACTCATTCAGCAGATGCAGGCAGTCGCCTATTTGACGGTGCCGATTTTTGTAGGCGATCGCCTCTGGGGATTGCTAGCCAATTATCAAAATCGGGGCCCGCGACAGTGGGGCAGCAGCGATATCAGTCTGGTCATACAGATCGCCACTCAACTGGGAGTTGCTTTAGAGCATGTGGAACTGCTAGAGCAAACGCGCCGACAAGCGCTGGAACTGGCTCAGGCCAAAATCAAAGCGGAGGCCGCTAGTCAGGCTAGAACTGAATTTTTGGCGAATGTTAGCCATGAACTGCGGACCCCGTTAAATGCCATCTTGGGCTTTAGCCAAATTTTGGCGGAGGAACTCACTACCCTGCCGCAGCGATCGCCGGAAGCCCCTGCCGCTGAATTCCAAGAATACGTTGATATCATCAGCCGCAATGGGCATAATCTCCTCGGCCTCGTGAATAACGTACTAGAAGTGGCCCGCTTAGAGTCAGGTCCACATCAAGTGCGGCTCAGCCGCTTCGACCTGCACCAACTATTGCAGGACTTAGAGACGGCGTCAGCTCCCACAGCAGCCCAAAAGGGGATTCGCTTCAACGTTCGGCTCGATCCGCACCTGCCCAAAACCATCACCTCCGATCGCGAAAAGCTGTTTAAGGTTTTACTCAACCTGCTGAACAACGCGATTAAATTTACTCAAACGGGTAGCGTTACCCTGCGGGCAGCCGTGCTGGCAAAAGTGAACCTGGATGACCAAAAATCACGTTTGAATTTAGCATTTGAGGTCGAAGATACGGGCCAAGGTATCAACTCAGAAGAACTCCAACGTCTTTTTCAGCCGTTTCCCAATACCCACGCAGATTGGCAAACGAATCTCGAATCTGGGCTCAGTTTTGCAGCGAGTCGCCAGTTCATCAACATGCTGGGAGGGGATATCTCGGTCAGCAGCACATTTAATCACGGCAGCTTGTTTAAACTGAATATTTGGGCGATCGTCGACCCGCTTCCCACCGCTGATCAGACGCCCGACCCTTCTGCGATCAAGCAAACTATAGAACCTCCACCGCTGACCTACCGCATTTTAGTCGTGACCACTCAATCCCAAAATCATCCCATTCTGCAACAATTTCTCTGGGACATTGGCTGTGAATTACGTACCGCTAGTAGTGGTGATGAAGCATTAGGGTACTGGCCCGATTGGCAACCCCACTTGATGTTAATTGAACCAGATTTAGCGATTGTGGAGGGCCGATCAATTGTTCAACATATTCAACAATCAACAGCCAACCCAAATTTATCAACTCTTCCAGAAAGTCCTGTAACCACTAAAGTTATTGCGTTGACGAATATGGCCTCAAGTCCTATTGAAGAACGAATTATTCCTGACTTTGATGACACATTAGATTGGCCAGCGCAAACCGCAGCACTATTACAGATTTTAATCAAACATTTAGCGTTAAAAGATGCTCAAGTCGTTCAATTCAATCTGACTCATCAGCTAGCCAAACAAGATTTAGCAATAACGTCTCTACAATGGCGTCAACAGCTCCGCCAAGCAGCAATCGCCGGATCAGATGATAAACTTCTCGACTTGGCTGCTCAACTGCCTCCAGAGCATACCCTTTTAGCCAAAGCACTAATCGCTTTTGCGACTAATTTTCAGTTTGGGCAAATCCTTGATTTGTTAGAAAGTCACAAAAACCCTTAAGCCTACACCCCTTACAGTCTCTTAAGGATACTGAATTCAACTTTTATTGGCAGTTCTCTTACTTTTTTTCAATCGTCTGCCGCCTTCATAGGTTCGAAACTGTTTCTGTTTTACAGCGGGTCTTTCCCAGGTGAGGTGCAGTGAAAATCGGCAAAACCCTTGCTGAACAATGCTTTCAAAAATAAATCTGTACCTTATCGAATCAGGAACCGCTATAGCATGTCACGAATCTGAACACCAAGAACTGAACACCAAGAACTGAACACCAAGAAGAAGATATACCATGAAGTCGACGATTAACAAAAAGTCTAAAAAAGAAATATTGGTGGTTGATGACACCCCCGACAATCTAAGACTGCTGTCAGCAATTCTGACCAAGAAAGATTACGGCGTGCGGAAAGCATTGGATAGTAGGCAGGCTATCAGCTCGGTCAAGGCAGATGCACCTGACTTGATTCTACTTGACATCAAAATGCCCGAAGTAGATGGATATGAAACCTGTATCGCCCTCAAGGCAGATCCTGAAACTTGTGCGATTCCAATTATTTTTATTAGCGCTCTAGATGACGCCATGGATAAAGTCAAAGCCTTTTCGGTGGGCGGTGCAGACTATATTAATAAGCCTTTTCAAGAAGCTGAGGTCTTGGCACGCATTGAGCACCAACTTCATCTGCGAGATTTACAGTCTCGACTCGAAGCGCAAAATCAAGAACTCATCCAATCCAACCAAGAACTAGAACAATTTGCTCATATTGTTTCCCACGATTTGCAACAACCCTTACAGAGCATGATGGGATATGCCAAAATCATTGGCATGCAATATCCTGACTTACTTGATACCGATGCCAATCAGTATCTGAAAAATATTCTGGAAGCGGGCGATCGCATGCACTGTTTGATTCAAGAGCTGCTAAGCTACGCCAGAATTGGACAAGCCCAAGAGGCTTTTGTACCCGTTGATGGCAATGTCGTTATCGCCACAGCCATCAATAACCTTGATGGCTTAATCAAAGAGACTGAAGCAGATATCACCTTTACGGAATTACCTACAATATTGGGCAACGAAATTCAGTTGGTTCAGCTATTCCAAAATTTGCTTAATAATGCATTGAAATTCGCTCGGCCTGGCATAAGTCCCAAAATTCATATTTACTCTTCTTTAACCCTAGACAGTAGCTGGTTGCTGTCTTTTCAAGATAATGGGATTGGCATCTCAGTGAAAGATATTGAAAATATCTTTCAGAGATTCTATAGATTACATTCCAACCATGAATATCCGGGTTCTGGTATTGGGTTGGCAACCTGTAAAAGGATTATTGAAAGCCATAATGGAACGATATGGGTTGAGTCTAAAGTTGGCAAAGGCAGTACCTTCCATCTCAAATTCCCTAAAAGTTAAGCCCATCATCGGAAGTGCTCGCAGCAATGCTTTCCTGCTAATCTTTTCCCTCAGCCAGCGCAACATCCCCCCTTTTTTAAACCGTTGGAGTGGCGCGTCAGCGTCATGATGACCTTACCTCAAAAAAGTGGACATTCCCGAAGAGTCGATACCGAAGGAGAAGGTTCAGATGAGCCAAAAAAGGGTTCACCGTACCCGCGGGGGATAAAGTGTACGCTAAGGGCGGCGTAATCCCTGTACCATCACTCTGCTGATGTATCAGGAATGTTAGGATGCGCCGCGAACCCAAAGTTCTTTCCGTTGTTCAGAGGGAACAGCTCGACACTGGTCCGTTAAAGTATGAGAGACTCAAAGCTTCTGGAATTGAGGAGTTCGTGCATCGTCACGGGTCGAGAGATGAAGCCTATCGCCATGGCTGGCGTCACTTTACCCCCTAATCCCCAGTGGGGTCTCACCCAATTGTGGATCATCCGTTGCACATCGAGTGTCCGCTGCAAGGCCGTTTTAGTCTTGGCATAGAGGTTCTGGCGTCGCCGATAGGCGCTGCACCGTCCCCTTAAAGCGGCATTGTGGGCCTCATTGTGATCTAAGTGTCAGAACTGATTACTCTGAGGCGTCACAGTCCGCCGATCAGTCATAAACTAAGGCATCGTTGCGCTACCGCCGTCATGCAGTGCCCCCATTGTCATTCTGAAAACACCCGAGTTCGCCTTAATCAAACCACCAGTCTGGGCTATCCTCTGCATTTTTGCCGGAGTTGCCAGCGGAGTTTCAACGAGCGGACGGGCACGCCGTTCAATCACCTTGAGGTTCCTACCGATATTGTCTTCCAGATTCTCTACTGTCGCCTGCGCTTTAAGCTCAGCTACCCTGATGTGGCCGAACTCTTTTGGCTGCGCGGTTTTGATTTTAGCCACGAAACTGTGCGCGAGTGGAGCGAGCGATTTGCCCCGGAATTCGCGGAGCACATCCGTAATCAACGCCAGCAGACCTTTGGTCGCATCTGGTACGTCGATGAGACCTACGTCAGAATCCAAGGTCGGTGGTGCTACCTCTGTCGAGGCCTTGATGAGCCCGGCAATCTGCTCGATGTCAGGCTCAGTGAACATCGCGACCTGGAGGCGGCCAAAGCGTTTTTTGAGCAGGTTGCGGAATTGATGGCAGAGCCCCCAGAGCGCGTTGTCACGGACGGCCATAACAGCTATCCCCGCGCCATTTCAGAGGTTTTAGGGGAAACCGTCGAGCACCAGGTCTCAAAGTCAGTCCATAATCCGGTTGAGCAAAGTCATCGGAAACTAAAACAGCGATATTATCCGACACTGGGCTTTAGCAACGTTGAGACAGCGGGCTATTTCTGTGAGGCCGTCGAGGAACTGAATCAATTTTTGCGCGTGCGTCAGACGATGGGAGAAGTGGTGTCTCTACCAGAATACCGGATCCAGATCAAAGCCCGAATGAGCGAACTCAGAGACATGATGAAGGCCGCGTAAGAATAAGGGTGGAGTGGATCGGCAGGTCAGCGATCGCTTCTTTCGTAGATAGAGTATTCAATTCTGACACTTAGAGCTGGTGCGGCATGGTTACAACACCAAAACGTTGGCCTACTTACTGAACGTCAGACCCGCTGAGGTCCGTTCTCTCATGCAAGGACGCTTGCCGCCTGGCCGGACTAAGGAGTTGCGCGACCAGATGTTGAGCGTCGGCATTCTGGTGTCTTAGCGGGTTGGCCTATCGTTAAAGGCTTTCGGCTTATTCGCAGTTAATGTGAGCCGAAAATCTTGTTTGCAAGCTGTTCGCACTTAATCTGAGCCTGTTTGCAAATAATGTGAGCCGGAAGGTCTTCTTATTCGCACTTAATCTGAGCCCAAAATCGCCTTGTTTGCGAGCACGAGCTCTGCTGTTTGCGAGCCGCTACAGCTAGAACAGAAATTTGAGGCGGGCGAGGATGTTTTGGCCTACTTTGACCTCTCGACGCTGCAACGCCCTGGCCTGGAACCGGAACCCGTTGAAATTAGCTTTCCCAAGTGGATGGTGGCAGCCCTCGATCGCGAGGCTCAACGACTGGGAATTCAGCGCGATGCTGTAATTAAGCTCTGGTTAGCCGAACGCTTGAAGGCGATCGCCACTGAGCCCTAAATGTGTTTAACACCTGACCACAGTCAAATAAGGCGAGTATGGCAAAGCACTGTCTCAAAGGGGATAGCGCTTTTAGTTATCCAGGTGAAGGAGGGATTTTTCAGATGTCAGGATTGAATAGGCATGGGAGGGTTTTGAACGGTCTCGTTTGCCTCGTTTGATCAGGATATAGGCAGCCGGGACAAAGTAGAGCGCTAGCAGCGTCGCGCCTGAAATACCACCCGCGATCGCGATCGCCAGAGGTCGCCAGAAGGGATCGCCATCGGCCAGGAGCGGCACAAAACCGATAATCGTGGTCGCGGTGGTCGTAAGAACGTGGCGCGTAGCCCGCAGCACCACTCGCTGAACGGCACGGGGATCGCCTGTGTTGGCATCGGCATCTTCGTTGAGGGCGGTGAGCACCACGATGGAGTCGTTAATGGCAATTCCAATCAGGCCCATCGTGCCAACGATCGCCATAAAGCCCAGCACGGCCCCAAACGCTTTGAGAGACAGCAGCGCCATCCCCACGGAACCGACTGCCACCACAGCGATAATCCCAGCCTGTCGAAATGACCCCAACGAGAGTACCAGCGCTGTCACCATGCCCAACACCAAAATCGGCACGAACAGCAGCAAGTTGCCGACGGCTGTATTTTGTTCTTCGTACTCGCCGCCAAACTCGTAGCGGTAGCCGAGGGGCAGTTGAAAGTCGGTGGCCTCTAGGCGTTCTTGCAGGGCAGTGAGAACGGTGCTAGGCAAGACTCCGGCTGTGATGAAGGCTTGGACGGTATTGACCCGCTGCTCATTGCGGTGAGCGATGCTGGCTAACTGGGGTAGCAGTTCAAATTCGCCCAGGGCCGAGGTGGGCCGAAAGCTGCGATCTTGGCCTTGAGGAGGGCGCAAATCCAGTGAGGCCAAGGTATCAAGACTGGCGCGATCGCCATCATTCAGCCGCACCCGTACGGGCAGGTTTTCGGTAGATTCCAGAATCGCCCCGCCCGTAACCCCTTCCGAATAGGCGTCGAGCTGCTGCGCGATCGCGGTGTTAGTCAGTCCCGCTTGCCGCACCTGCTCATCGTCCAGATCAAGCCCTAGTTTGGGCTGTCCTGCTGTCAGGTCGTCCCGTACCTGAATCACATCGGGAAGGGTGGTCATCAGTTCACGAACTGCCATGCCGAGGCGGCGCAGTTCCTCCAGATTGGGGCCGTAAATACGCATCTCGACGGGCGCATCGAAGGGCGGTCCCTGCTGGAATTTCTGCGCGATGACGCGGGCCGAGGGGAAGCGATCGCTCAGCTCCGCCTGCACTTCGCGCACCAGCGACTCAACCCCTTCCTCCGACTTGAGCTGCACCATCGCTTGGGCGTAGTAGGGCTGATTTTCGCGATCGCCGGTCAGGTTGTAGTAAAAGCGGGGTGCGCTCTCCCCCACAAACCAGTACACATCCGCCACGTTCTCGTGCTGGAGGATCACGTCACGAGCCTGAAGCACCTGTTCACGAGTCTGCTCGATGGCGGTCTGAGAGGCAAACTCCATCTCGATCTGGAACTGGTCGCGATCCAGCAGGGGGAAGAACTGATTTTCCAGGGTTCCGGCGGCAATGAAGCCAACGAGGGGAATCGACAGGGTAATGGCGATCGCCAGCAGCGGTCGGGCCACCATGCGCCCCACTGACCCGCGATAGAGCTGGGCTAGACGCGGCAGCGATAGTCCCTCGTTCCACCAGGCTCCCGGTTTGGTCAGAAAGCGGCGGATTTTACCTAAAGCTCCCCGTCCCACATCTGTCCGCTGATCGGGGCGGACTTCGGAGCGACTCAGCACCCGAGCGGCCAGCGCCGCAATCACCGTCAGCGAGAGGGCCAGCGATGAGACGATTGCCAGGATCACGCCCAAGGAGATCGAGCCGACAAATTCTCCCGCCCCCCCCGGCAGTAAATAGATCGGCAAAAACGTCAGCACCGTCGTCGCGGTGGAAGCCAGCAGCGGCACTTTCAGGTAGTTCACCGTTTTGGTCGCGGCATGGAGCGGGTCTGCCCCGTGCTGGATGTCCGCTTGAATTTCGTCCACCACCACGATCGCGTTGTCGATCAGCAGTCCCAACGCGATGATCAGCCCTGTGACGGACATCTGGTGAATGGGCACCCCCAGCACCGCCATCCAACCAAATACGGCAAAGATGGTAAAGGGCAACGCTGTTCCCACCACCAGCGCCGATCGCCAGCCCATCGCAATCAACGTCACGCCGAAGACGAGAAAAGCCCCCAGCACCAGGTTGAGCATCAGCGTACCAATCCGGTTTTCGACATAGCCGCTCTGGTCAAAGATGACGTTGAGGGTTAGGCCAGCGGGAAGGCGATCGCGAAAATTTGCCACCGCCGATCGCGCACTGGCAGACCACTGATCTATGCGTATCCCCGACTGCATCATCACCCCTAGCACTACAGCAGGCTTGCCACCGATAATCGCCAGGTCGCTGAGGGGATCGCGGATGCCCCGGCTGACGCGGGCAATGTCGCTGAGCCGAGTGAACTGTCCACTGCTGGACTGGATGGAAATCTGGCGAATCTGCTCGGTGGTTTCGAGTTCGCTTTCCACCTCAATGGCAAAGGTTTCCTCAGCGGTGCGAAGCTGTCCGGCACTGGCTTTGGCATCATTCAGGCTAATTTGATTCGCCAATTCTTGGGGAGACAGCCCGACACCAACGAGTTCTGGCGCATTAATTTCCACCAGAATTTCTTCATCCGGATTACCAAAGAACTCGACTTCTTCAGTACCATTTACCCCCCGCATGAGAATGCCTAACTCGTCAGCGTAGCGGCTCAGCACCGCGTAATTAGGGTCATCCGGTAGATCCCAAGTGAGGGCAGCCACGAAGGTATAGGCTTTGATCAGTACCTCCGACAGCTCCGGTTCGGCCACACCAGTGGGGAAGCGCGTAGTGGCATCCTCCATCTCGTCCCGCGCTTTAGACCAGATCGGCTGAGCATTGTCGATCTCTTCCGACAGCTCCACCGTTACCGTTGAGAAACCCACCCGCGAATTCGACTCGATCACGCTGATTTCTTTGATTTCGGCGAGTTCCTCCTCCAGCACGGTGGTGACCAGGGCTTCGACCCGCTCGGCGCTGGCACCGGGAAACGCCGTGGTGATGACGGCCACCCGCGATACCAGTTGCGGATCTTCTTGTCTTGGCAACGACTGGTAGGAGGACAAGCCCCAGCCCAGCAGCAGGATGATGGTCAGAGCTAGGAGGCGGAGGTTGGTAAAGAAGGGGCGAACCATGATGGAGGAGTGGGGTGATGGAGAGAATTCAAAATTCAAAATTTTGAATTAGTCCAGCGGACGTACAAGTTGGTCGGGGACGAGGCGGTGGACGCCGTTGGCGACGATGCGATCGCCTACCTGCAAAGTGCCTCGTACTAATACCCGGTCGCTTTCCTGATGAAGAATCTCGACGGATTTGGGCTGAACTCGGTAGGTGCCCTCGCTAGTACCGGATTCGACAGCGTCGGTAGGAATGAGGACATAGGCACTCCAGAGGCCCCGGATATCCTGGGTTAACGCCTGACTGGGGACCCAAATGCCGTCTGTGGGAACCGTCTCGGAAAGTTCGACCCGCACGGTTTGACCGGGATTGAGACGAGACAGGGCAGTGGCCTCTAGCTGAAAAACAACGATTTGGGTTCGGGTGGCGGGGTCCACTTCCGGCAGGACGGATTTGACCGTGGCGGCATACCGTTCGGGACCTAAGTTGACGGTGACAGGGGTACCCGGTTGTAGGCGACTGGCGGTATTTTCGGGCATCCCAATCCGGGCTTCGGGGGCGGCATTCTCCAGCAGCCGTACCACGGACTGTCCTGCTCCCACTACCACACCCTCATCCACTTGCCGCGCTGAAACGAGGCCGTTGAAGGGGGCTTTCAGAGTACTTTTGCTGAGGTCTACATCCAGGTCGGCAATCCTGGCTTCAAGCTGCTGAACGACGGCTCGCTGAGCGGCAACTTGTTCGGGACGGGTGCCGTTGAGGAGTTCGTTGAGGTTGCTGTTAGCCCTATCCAGGCGAGCTTCCAGGGTTTCGGCTCCGTAGGCAAATTCGTCTAATTGCTCTCGCGAGATTGCGCCCTCGGCATAAAGAAATTCGCGGCGTGATCGCTGCTGTTCCTGTAGCCGTAGCTGGTTCTCAAAATCGCGCACTTCGGCCTGGGCCGCAGCGATATCTTCCTGACGGGCTCCTCGCTCTAGCTCTAGCAGTCGGGCTTGAGCTTCGGCCCGTTGGGCTTCGAGTTGACGTCGCTGGGTGAGTAGGTTTTGGATGTCGAGTTCGGCCAGGGGTTGTCCAGTCGTGACGCGATCGCCCTCCTCTACCATTACCTGCACCAGTTCTCCCCCACGCGCAAACCCTAAATCGCTGCTTCGCAGGGCCGCGATCTCTCCGGTGTAGAAACGCGCGACGGTGTAGCGGTCAACGGCTTCAACGGTCAACGTCTCTACCGCTAAAGGGGTCGCCTCACTGGTCTCTGTAGCTTCAGTTTCTTGGGCGGCGAGTTGCGTTTGAATAACGGGCGTGCCGACAGCCAGCAGGAGGCCGATGACGCCTAGCCCAAGCAGTAATCGCGATCGCTGATGGAAAGACGACTCCGAATCAGCCAAATCGCTGTCTTGAGAAGCTGAACCGAGATTTGGGGGGAGCAGTGATGGGTCAGACATCTTGGGTTCTCTAAGGAAAAGGAACGGGCAAGGGGGAAGCGGTTTCAATTCGTAAGTATCAGAGCTTTATCCAAGAACCGCCGCTGCTTTGGCAGTACGCCCAAATTCCAACAGCGAGGCGCAGTTCTTGGCATATTCGACGATGCAATCAACGATATCCCCGTCCAACCAGGCACCCCGGCCCAGTTCAACTTGAACAATGAAGCTTTTCAACTTCAAGTAGTCGGCGTACTTATGCTCCTTGTATTGCCCATAACCTCGTGGCATGGCCGTCAGTTTGCCCTCGTCACTAAGGGCCAAACCAGCTTGGTCGAGGTCTTTCAGCACGCGAGCAAATTCCGCTGGTTTTTCGAGGATGTGATCGCGCATCGGTGCCAATTCCGTGGCTTTCAGTTGATAAAATCCGCAAGCCAAAAAGCCCCCTGAGCTGTCTAGATGAACATAGACGATGCCTTCTTTTTCAGCTTTAGTACCCGATGGCGTTAGTAAGCCACTGACGTGGGTGTTGTAGGGCGATTTGTCTTGGGAAAAGCGAATGTCGCGATGCTGGCGAAACAGGGTCTTGGGTCCACCTGAGAAGGGCACAGAGGTATCTTCCAGTTGCTCCGTTGCCAGCTCTAAGACGACGCCAAACGGCTCCCGCAAATAGACTTCAAATTCCTTACGGTGCTCGTCATACCAGGCTTTCTCATTATTAGCCGCAAGTTCTACTAACAACTCAAATGACCTGGGCGTAAAGTTAAGCTCTGTCATCCCGCTTGCTCTGCAAATAAACCACCTCAGGGACCGGGTCCCTAACTTCCTTGAGCGCCTTTCCTTTATCGTTTGGAGCGTCGCGCGAGCGGATGGGCCGTTGCTCTAAATTCCCATGAGAAAAACCCACCACTCGACAAGCCGCCGCTAACGATTTCAGCGATCACAGACGGTATAAGAATCTGTATCAAAGTCGCACTTATTCATAATTAGCATGATATTAATAATATGAGAAATATAAAATCCGAATGATCCAATATCACTTTTGATATCAATGAATTTGAAAACGCTGAATTCCTTTATCGTGCTGGCGGAAGAACTGCATTTTGGCCGGGCCGCCAGCAAATGCGGTATCTCACAACCCGCCATGAGTCGCTTGCTCAGCGATCTGGAAGCAGAGGTGGGGGTCAAGCTGCTCGATCGCACCTCCCGCGACGTTGCTCTGACCCAACCGGGACGAGGGTTTCTAGAATCAGCTAGAAAAGCGGTCGCCTATGCCGATATGGCAGTACGGGCGGCACGGGCTGGGGCAGTTGACGGCATCGACCGGTTAACGGTTGGTATGGGCATTGGTACCGCCCAACCCACTGTCGGGCAACTCATTGCCAAATTCAAGCAGGCACATGCGGAAACGCGGGTCACCCTGTGTCAACTAGACGAGCGCTCCATCGGAGCAGCGCTAGCCGATGGCGAAATTGATGTGGCGATCGCTTGGGAAGTTTCGGTTCCTACTGGGCTCTATCGTCGGCATCTCGGCACGATTCCCCTCTCAGTGTTAGTGCCGTCGGGCCATGAGTTAGAAGCGAAAGAACCCGTCAGTTTTGCCGATTTAGCTGACTACCCGATCATTCTGCCCGCCCGCGAACGCCAACCGATAATCTACGACACTTATCGGCGATACACCACTGAAGCGGGGTTTGAGCCGACCATCGCGATCGATGTTTCCACGATGGCAGATACATTCGCGATGGTCGCCGCTGGAGTGGGGGTCGGCCATGCCCCAGTCGTACCTGGCATGCTCTATCCGGGTATCTCAATTCTGCAACAAACCCCTCTCTTTGAGCTGAACTATGAGCTAGTCTGGGCTCATGACATTCCGCCCGTCAGGAGCCTCATGATGCTGTTCTAGCGCATGATTCTGGGGCCAACGCTCAAGGTGGCCTGACGCGGCAACCGCTTCGGTGTCCGTTGGAGTTCTAAGGTTTTCTGCCCTTGGCAGGGTTGTTGACGGAGCGCTTCAAACAATGGTTGCACTTCCTCGGCGTAGGCGGCACTCTTGGTATGGCGGTTCTGGGCGGCGCGGATTAAAAACTCCGAGCGGGGGTGGCGCGGTTGCGCAAACAGGTCATAGATATCCCCTTCGCGATCGGTGACCGTAATGACCTCGACGGATTCGGGGATAAGTTGTTGGCTCGCGGCCTGATGCGCCAGCCAGCGGTAGCTTTCTTTCTCTTCGATCGCCGCTTGACGATCGCGATAGCCCGCGCCTCGGCGGGTCTTCTCTCTCGCCCACACCGTTTCTTGCAAGATGCCCAAGGGCACGCCAGCGTCGCTGCTACACAGGGTGAGGTGGACTTTGAGTCCCATCGCTGAGGCATCGCTAATCGGTCCCAAACCACGAGTGCTGCGGTGAGTGCTGAAGTCCAGTTTAGTCGTGTCTTGAATCGCCAGCACCGTTAAATGGTCTAGGCAGCGTTCGACCGTTTGATCAATGTGGCCGGACAAAATCGCAGCGGGGGCAATCCGCCGATTTGACCAGAACTTATACAGTCCTTGAACCGCCGCATCATCGCGGCTCGCTTGCAAAACACTCGCATTCGGTTGCGCAATTAGGTCTTCCACGATCGTCACTAGCCGTTGTTCGCGGCGACGATCCCCTAAATTCGTGCTCTTTAACTGGGAGCAGGTCACTTTCTACGTAGAAAAATACCGTTCAGGAGTGAGGTCATCATTCAGGTAGGCACAGCGATGCGCCAACACTTGTGGCACCCGCTCAGGCTTCCAGGAAGCCCCGGCC
>Ga0008836_100475_pt1 | contig 24916 bp, 29 predicted proteins | sample HotLakConsUCCR28_FD_62214 | JGI IMG/M metagenome (GOLD analysis project Ga0008836, IMG submission 62214) | Hypersaline microbial mat communities from Hot Lake, Washington, USA - Hot Lake Consortium UCC-R28 (Hybrid Assembly) ... | reverse complement strand
GAAGCTGACCCAGCCGGTCATCTGCGCGATCCGCATGGACACCGCGCCGGTGGCCGCGATCTCGCCCGCGCTGACGCTGCCCACCTGCCAGAGCGCGACCGCGCCCAGCACCAGCGCCACGGGCAGCGCGCCCGCCGTGGCCATGAGCGCGAAGCGGAACCCGGTGGAGAGGTAGCCGAAATCGAGCGCGGCGCTGCGGTAGCCCTTCATCGCCTCGATCGCGGTTTCATCTTCGTAATCGACATGGCCGAAGAGCTTGACCGTCTTGATGTTGGTGATCGTGTCGACGATCTGGCCGGTGACATTGGCGCGCGCCGCGGCGCGGGTCTTCGACAGGATGCGGATGCGCGGCATGAACCAGCGGATCATGAAGCCGTAGCCGACCGTCCAGACCAGCAGCATCAGCCCGATGCGCCAGTCGATCGCGGCCAGCATGATCACCGCGCCGATCATCGTGGCGACGGCGAATGCGCCGGCGTTGATGACCTCGGTCACCACGTTGACGAGCGCGGTTGCCGTCTGCATCTGCTTTTGCGCGATCCGGCCCGCAAAGTCGTTGTCGAAGAAGCTGACCGCGTGGCCCAGCGACCAGCGGTGCAGGCGGGACTGGATCAGGGGGGCGAGGTTCGGGGGCAGGACGATGCCGTTGAACGCGGCCGACGCCCCGAAGAACAGCGGACGGAGCAGCAGGTAGAAGCCAATATAGACTGCGATCAGGAGGACATGATCGGCGAAGAAATTCTCCGGGCCGCCCTCGAGGGCCGCGTCGATGACGAGGCCGAGAAGCCAGGCCGACACAACCTCCATTGCGCCGGCGACGGCGGAGAAGAGCGTCGCGACGAAGATCACCGGCCAGGCGCCCTTGAGGCTCCAACGCAGGAACGGTGCCAGGTCGCGGGGCGGCGGGCCGTCGGCATGGGCGAAGCCGTCGATCAGGCCGGAGAGCCACAGCAGCACGGGGCGGAACACGGCGGTCATTCCGCGGCCTCCGTGTCGAGGCCGATGAAGCCGCCCGATTGCCGCGCCCAGAACCCGGCGTAGAGGCCGCCCTTGGCCAGCAGCTCGGCATGGGTGCCTTCCTCGGCGATGTGGCCGGCGTCGAGCACCACGATCCGGTCCATCTGCGCGATGGTCGACAGGCGGTGCGCGATGGCGATGACGGTCTTGCCCTCCATCACGCCATAGAGCGTCTTCTGGATCGCCGCCTCGACCTCGCTGTCGAACGCCGATGTCGCCTCGTCCAGCACGAGGATCGGGGCGTCCTTGAGGATGACGCGGGCGAGCGTGACGCGCTGGCGCTGGCCGCCGGACAGCTTCACGCCGCGCTCGCCGACATGCGCATCGTAGCCGCGGCGGCCGTGCGGGTCTTCGAGGTCGAGGATGAACTCATGCGCCTCGGCCCGCTCGGCGGCGGCGAGCATCTGTTCTTCGGTGGCGTCGGGGCGGCCGTAGAGGATGTTGTCGCGGACGGAGCGGTGGAGGAGCGAGCTGTCTTGCTGGACCATCCCGATCTCGCGGCGCAGGCTGTCTTGCGTGACGGTGCGGATGTCCTGCCCGTCGATGAGGATGCGGCCGGTTTCGACATCGTAGAAGCGCAGCAGCAGCTTCACGATGGTGGACTTGCCCGCGCCCGAGCGGCCGATCAGGCCCAGCTTCTCGCCCGGCCGGATGGTCAGGGAAAGCCGGTCGAGGCCGCCGGCCTCGCGGCCATAATGGTGGCTGACGCCGGCGAAGGTGATCTCGCCCCGGTCCATGACCAGCGGTTTCGCATCCGGCGCGTCGGTGAGGCGGACAGGGTCGGTGATCGTCTCCATCCCCTCGGCCACGACGCCGAGCGAGCGGAAGAGGGTGGAGACCGCCCACATGATCCAACCGGTCATGGCGTTGAGGCGCAGCGTCAGCGCGGTCGCCGCCGCCACCGCGCCGACCGAGGCCGCGCCGATGGACCAGAGCCAGATCGCCCAGCCGACGACCGCCACGATCAGGAACCCGTTCAGCGCCGTCAGGGCGATGTCCATGATGGTGAAGAGCCGCATCTCGCGGGCGAAGGTCTGGCGCGTCTGTTCGATGGCCTCCTTGGCGTAGTCGATCTCTCGGTCGTGGTGGGCGAAGAGTTTCACCGAGTGGATGTTGGTGTAGCTGTCCACCACCCGCCCCGTGGTCATCGAGCGGGCGTCGGCGCTGGCCTTGGACGCAGGCTCCACCCGCCGGATCGTCCAGCGCAGCAGCAGGAAATAGAGCGCGAACCACGCCACCAGCGGGATCGCGAGGCGCGGGTCGGCCTCGGTCAGCAGGATCGCGGCGCCGATGAGGTAGGCGAGCGAGAAGGTGATCGCGTCGAAGACCTGGAAGATGGCGTCGCCGGCGCTGGCGGGGGTCTGCATGATGCGGTTGGCGATGCGGCCGGCGAAATCGTTCTCGAACCAGCCGACCGATTGGCGCAGCACCTGCCGGTGGGCGCGCCAGCGGATCAGCGCGCCGAATTGCGGCAAGATGCCGTTGTTCAGGAGCGCCACGTCGATGCCCTGGATCAGCGGGCGGAGCGTCAGGATGAAGACGGCGGCGGCGATCAGCTCCCAGCCGTGGGTGGCGAGGATGGTCGAAGGCTCGCCCGCCGACATCATGTCGACGACGCGGCCCATGTACCAGATCAGGCCGATTTCCACGATGGCGACGGCCACCGACGTCAGCGCGGTGGCGGCGAAGACGCGTTTGAACGGTTGCGAATAATCCCACAGGAACGGCCAGAGCCGACGCGGGGGGGCGTCGGTCTCGGGGTAGGTCGTGTAGGGATCGACCAGGGTTTCGAAATAGCGGAACATGGGGGCTCGCGGTCCTGAGTGCCTCATATAGGCGCGCGCTCACGAAAAGACCAATACGGCGGGGGTGGCAAGCGGCGGCGGCCCTGCGCGGGCGAAATCCTGCCATGCCAAGGGCTTCGCCGGCGGCGCGATCAGTCCCGGCCGGAGAGAAGCTCGTCGCGGGTGAGGGTGAAGCCCGAGGCGATCCAGCGGGCTTCGAGCGCCTTGAGCGTCTCGCCCAAGGCAGGGCCTTGCAGGTCGGGCATCAGGTCGGCGGGTTTCACCGGGAAGATTGCGGTGGCGCCTTTGGCGATCTCGGCTTCGGCCGCCGGGTCGGGCGGGGTCTCGAACAGCGCGGCGCGCAGCAGCACGATATCGCGGGCGGTGTCTGCGCCATGGGCATAGGCGAGTGCGCCGGGCGGCGTGGCGGTGGCCATTTCCAGGCGCAAGGCCTCCAGCCGATTGCGTTCCGCCTTCGACAGGCGCAGGCGGTTGCCCACATCCTCGCCGCCCAGCGCGGCGAGGCGGCGGATCGGGTCGGGGGGCGCGTCCTCGAAGGCGATCAGTATCGGCAGCAGGCGCGCGTCGGCGCCGGGCAGGGTCTGGGCCAGCACGCCCGATTGCGCCATCGCGGCGACGGCGGGCACGGGGTCGGGGGCGGTCAGGAGCTTCTTCATCTCGGCCCCCACGCGTTCGCGCGACAGGTGCGCGATGCCGTCCGACAGCGCGGCGCAGGCGGCGAGCCCCTCGGCGTCGATGCCGCCTGCGGGGTCGGCGTACCAGGCGTGGAACCGGAAGAAGCGCAGGATGCGCAGGTAATCCTCGGCGATGCGGTCCTCGGGCCGGCCGATGAAGCGCAGCCGGCGCGCGGCGAGATCAAAAAGCCCTTCGCCGTTCGGGTCGAGCACGGTGCCATCGGCCTTTGCATAGAGCGCGTTCATGGTGAAATCACGCCGCGCCGCGTCTTCCTCCAGCCGGTCGGTGAAGGCGACGGTGGCGCGCCTGCCATCGGTGGTCAGGTCGCGGCGCAGGGTGGTGATCTCGAACGGGCGGCCGCTGGCCACCAGCGTCACGGTGCCATGGTCGATGCCGGTCGGAACCGCCTTGATGCCCGCCGCCTGCGCCAGCGCCACCACCTTATCGGGCCGCGCGTCGGTGGTGATGTCGATGTCATGGACGGGCGCGCCGATCAGCCCGTTGCGCACGCAGCCGCCAACGAACCAGGCGCCATGCCCTGCCCCGGTCAACAGGCCCATGACGGATCGGGTGCCGGGGGCATCGCGCCAGTCCGCCTGCAGCTTCATGGCGCCACCCTGTCGGCCAGCGCCTTGAGCATGCGCGCGGTGGCGCCCCAGATGTAATAGGGACCGAAGGGCACCACATAGTAGTGCCGCCAGACCCCGCGCCAGCGGCGACGCTCGACCCGGTAGCGTGCGGGGTCGAGCAGCAGCGGCAGCGGCACGCGAAACACCTCGGCAACCTCGCCGGGTTCGGGGGTGGCGACAAAGGCCGGGTCGACCCGCGCCAGGACCGGGTGCACCGTGTAGCCGGTCACCGTCTCGTGGCTGGGCAGTTCGGCCAGCACTGTGACGCTGGCCGGGGCGAGGCCGATTTCCTCGCGCGCCTCGCGCAGCGCGGCGGCGACCGGGTCGGCATCGCTCGCGTCGATCTTGCCGCCCGGCAGCGCGATCTGGCCCGGGTGATGCTTGAGGTGGGACGCGCGCTTGGTCAGGATCACCGCATCTTCGCAGACCCCGATCAGCACCGCCGCCGGCCGCAACACCCGGCCCTCGGGCAGCACCACATCGGCATTCAGGTCGTAATCCGACGACGGGCGCTGCGGCACCTTTTCAAGCGCCGCAACCAGCCGGTCAAGGTCAATTGGGCGTGCCATCGCCCTCCTCCGGTCGGGTTTCAGCCTCGAACCCCAGGGTGCCCGGGTCGAACTCGTAATGCGCGCCGCAGAACTGGCAATCGGCGGTGACGCGCCCATCCTCGGTGGTCATGTGCGCGATGTCGCGCGCCGAATAGATCGACATGGTGCTGCGCACCCGCTCGGCCGAACAGGTGCAGCCGAACTGCACCGGCAGGGCGTCGTAGACGCGCGGCCCTTCCTCGTGGAACAGGCGCAGCAACAGGTCGGTCGGCCCGACGCGCGGGCCGACCAGCTCCATCGCCTCGGCGGTGTCGAGCAAGAAGTTGGCGCGCGACCAGTTCTCGCCCTCGTCCTCGTCCAGCAGGTCGGTGGCGGCGAGCAGCCCGTCCTCGCCCGACCCGCCTTCGGCCATCAGCGGCGAGGCCTTGGGCATGTGCTGCAGCATCACGCCCCCGGCGCGCCAGCTTTCGGGTTTGCCCGCCTCGCGGCTCCGGCCGTAGCCGAGCTGGAACCGGGTCGGCAGCTGTTCGGACTGGGCGAAATACGCCTCGGCGCAGGACGACAGCGAGCCACCGGCCAGCGGCGTGATGCCCTGGTAGGGGGTGGTGCCGCTGCCCTGGTCGATCAGGATGGCGAAGTAGCCCTTGCCGATCTGCGAGAACGGATCGACCCCGGCCTCGAGCCGGTCCTTGTCGTAGCTGGCATAGGCGCGGATGCGGGCCGGCACGTCATCGTCGGCGGGCGCGAAGAAGTCGGTCGCGATCAGCCGGATCGGCCCGTCGCCGCGCACCTGCAGCGAGAGTTTCCAGCGCAGCTTGATCGTCTGACCGATCAGCGCGGTCAGCAACGCCGCCTCTGCCACCATCGCCTCCACCTCGGGCGGGTAGTCGTGCTGTTCGAGCACCTGGTCGAGCGTCTGGTCAAGCCGGGCCACCCGGCCACGAATGTCGGAACGGTCGAGCTGGAACGGCAACACCGTGTCGTCCCATGCGATCTTGGTCGTCAGGGTCATGTCAAGGCATCCTGCTGTATGGATTTGGCGTTTCATATAGGCACGAGCCCCGCAATCCCAAATCCGCGCCTGCTTGTGGGCGGGGGCGCGATGGTCAAGGATGGCGCGCGAAGCACATCGGACGGTCGAACCGGATGAACATCCTATTCGTGCACCAGAATTTTCCCGGACAGTACCGGGAGCTGTTCCAGTGGCTGGTGGCCCAGGGCGGGCACCAGATCGTGTTCCTGACCCAGCGCAAGGGCATGGACCACATCAAGGGCGCGCGGGTCGTGACCTACGCGCCGCATCACAAGCCGACCGAAACGGCCTATGCCCCGACCAAATACTGGGAGGAATGCGTCGGCAACGGGTTGGGCGCGGCCTTTGCGGCGCAGAAGCTGGCGGCGGACGGCTTTGCGCCCGATGTGATCCTCGGCCATGTGGGCTGGGGGGAAGTGACGTTCCTGAAACAGGTCTGGCCCGATGTGCCGATCCTGGGCTTCTTCGAATACTACTTCATCGCCAACGGCGGCTCGGTCGGCTTCGACCCCGAAATCCCGGTGTCGGACCACGCGTCGTTCCTGATGCATGCGCGCAACGCGGTGAACTTCGCCAACATCCAGACCGTCGACCTGGGCCAGTCGCCGACGCGGTTCCAGCGCGACACCTACCCCGCCAGCTTTCACGACAGGATCTATGTGGAACATGACGGCATCCGCACCGACCGGCTGGTGCCGAAGCCCGATGCGCAGGTGCCGCTGGGGCGGCTGAACCGGGCGGTGACGCGGGACGACGAGATCTTCACCTACATGGCCCGCAACATGGAGCCGACGCGCGGCTTTCACAAGTTCATGCGCGCGCTGCCTCATATCCTTGCGGCGCGGCCCAGGGCGCGGGCGCTGATCATCGGCGGCAACGAGGTGTCCTACGGCAAGGCCAGCGCCGAGAAAGGCGGCTACCGCGCCGAGATGGAGCGGGAGGTGGGCGACCGTGTCGATTGGAGCCGGGTGCATTTTCTCGGCAAGGTGCCCTATGCGGCCTATCAGCAGATCATCCAGATCAGCCGCTGCCATGTCTACCTGACGGTGCCTTTCGTGCTGAGCTGGTCGAGCATGGAGGCGATGTCGATGGGCGCCACCATTGTCGCCTCGGACACGGCGCCGGTGCGCGAGGTGATGACGCATGGGCAAACCGGGCTGCTGGTGGAATTCCACGATCACGAGGCGCTGGCCCGCCAGGTGGTGGAGGTGCTGCGCGCGCCGGGCGAGTACGCCCACCTGGGCCGCGCCGCGCGGGCGCACATGGTCGAGCGCTACGATTTCAAGACGCGCTGCCTGCCCGAACATGTCGCGCGGATCAACAGCCTGGTGCCGAAGGCCCGCGCGATTCCGATGCCGCGCTGAGCCTGGTCAGTTGGCGATGTTCGCGGTCTGGCCCGCCAGACCGAAGACCGACCCGATCAGGCCGAAGATCGTCTGCGCCGAGGTGATCGGGCTTTCGGTCACCAGCACCAGGTCGCCATCGCTGATCGCGAAGTTGCGCGCGCTGAACAGCCCGTCGGCCGAGGTCAGGTCGAGGGCGAAGACCACCCGCGACTGGCTCGGCCCGCGCTCGTCGGGGCGCACCGCACTGGTGGGGTATTCGCGCAGGATCAAGATGCCGCCCGGATCGCCGCGGCTGCTGTTGACGCCACCGATGATCGCCATCGCGTCAAGCGCCGTGACGCGATCCTGGGTGAAGGGATGCTGGCTTTGCTGCCCCGCCGCGCCGAGCGACAGGAAATAGCGCCGGTCTTCCTCGACGATGACCTGATCGCCGCCCATCAGCAGGGTGTCGAGGCTGGGGTTCTCGAACAGGCGTTCGACCGAGGTGCCGTAGATGTTGCCGCTCCGGCGCAGCCGGATCTGCGGGTTCACCAGCCCGGTCTGCACCCCGCCACCGGCGGCCAGAAGGTTCAGCACGGTGTAGTTGCGGTCAGGCAGCGGGTAGGCGCCCGGCGCCCCGACACCGCCGACCAGATCGACGGAATTCGTCCGTCCTTCGGCCAGGGTCAGCTGCACCTGCGCCGAGGGGACCACCAGGTCGATCTCGTCTTGCAGGTGTTCGCGCGCCAGTTGCAGCGTCAGGCCCGAGACCTGCGTGTTGCCCACATACGGCACGAAGACCGACCCGTCAGGCGCCACGGTCAGGGATTCGATCTGAACCTGCCTCTGGCCATCGGATGACAGCAGCGAGCTTTCGTTGCTGTCCCAGATCGTGACCTCCAGCACATCGCCGGGTGCGATCACCTGCGTGCGCGCGCCGCCGCTGGTCGGTATCCAGCTGTACCGGCGCGGGCCCACATGGGGCCAGTGTTCCAGCTGCGCCAGCAGCGTGCGGTCGACGGTGTAGACGGCGAAATCCGCAACTTCGCCGTCGGCGGCGGCAACGATCTCGCGCTCCACCGGTGCGCCGCGCGGCAGCTGTTCGCAGCCCGCAAGGCCGAGAACGCTCATCATGACAAAGCCGATGGCCCTGAAAAATCCCAAATCCATCTGCGCCCCGGAAGTTGTCTTTGACTGCTGTTTTCCCGCACGATACCCGCCGCAGGCCAATGGTCAACGGCGACCGCGGCTTTGCGGCGGAACGATGCAAAAATGCCGACCGCCCCGCGCGGGCCAGGTGTGGCCGTCGTTGCAAGAATTGCTGCGTTGCCGCGAACTTGCGCTTGAACCGGAGGCGCGAAGCGTGTTGCCTCGCGCTCACAGTCCAACGACGGTGTGGCCGATGCAAAAACGTATCCTTCTGACCGGTGGCGCCGGCTATATCGGGTCGCATACCTATGTGGCGCTGGTCGAAGCGGGCCACGAGGTCGTGATTCTCGACAATTACGTCAACGCGCGCCGCACCGTGGGGGCGCGGCTGGAACAGATCACCGGCAAGCCGGTCACGTTGATCGAAGGCGACATCCGCGATGCCGCGACGCTGGCCACGGTCTTTGCCGAGCACACGATCGACGCCGTCGTGCATTTCGCCGCGCTGAAGGCCGTGGGCGAAAGCATGGCGCGGCCGCTCGATTATTTCGACGTGAATGTCGGCGGGTTGACAACGCTCCTGCGTGCGATGGAGGCGGCGGGGTGCCGGCGGATCGTGTTTTCCTCCTCCGCCACGGTCTACGGCGTGCCCGACGAGACGCCGACGCCCGAAACCGCCGGGTTCCGCGCCATGAACCCCTATGGCCAGACCAAGATCCTGGGCGAGCAGATGCTGAACTGGCTGGGGCAATCGAACCCCGACTGGGCGATCGGCACCTTGCGCTACTTCAACCCGGCGGGCGCGCATGCCTCGGCGCTGATCGGCGAAGACCCGCGCGACATTCCCAACAACCTGATGCCCTTCGTCGCCAAGGTCGCCCTGGGCGAGCTGGAGCGGATCGCCGTGTTCGGCGAGGATTACGACACCCCCGACGGCACCGGCGTGCGCGACTACATCCATGTCGAGGATCTGGCGCGCGGGCATGTCCTGTCGCTGGATCGGCTGTTCGAGACCGGCGAAAGCCATTGCGTGAACCTGGGCACAGGGCGCGGCTATTCGGTGCTGGAGGTGATCGCCGCCTACAAGCGCGCCTGCAACCGCGACCTGCCCTACACGATCACCGACCGACGCGCGGGCGACGTGCCGATCTACGTCGCCAGCGCCGACAAGGCGGCGGAGGTGCTGGGGTTCCGCACCGAGAAGGGGCTGGACGAGATGTGCGCAAGCTCGTGGAAATGGGTATCGAACGCCGAGGTACATGAATGACCCGCACCGCGCTTGTCACCGGATCGGCCGGGTTCATCGGTTACCACCTTTGCACGCGGCTGCTGGCCGAGGGCTGGCAGGTGATCGGCCTCGACGCGATGACGGATTACTACGATGTCCGGCTCAAGGAACGGCGGCAGTCGATGCTGCTGCAATCCGCCGGCTTTCGCGCCGTGACCGAGCGGATCGAGACGCCGGGGGTGCTGCACGACCTGATGGAGGAGGCGCGGCCCGACGCGGTCATCCACCTCGCCGCGCAGGCGGGCGTGCGCTACTCGATCGACGCGCCCGAAACCTATGTCGAGGCGAACCTGATCGGCACCTTCCGCCTGCTCGAGGCGATGCGGGCGTTTCCGCCGGCGCACAGCCTGCTCGCCTCCACCTCAAGCGTCTACGGCGCCAACACCGACCTGCCCTATGCCGAGACGGCGAAGGCCGACACGCAGATGTCGTTCTATGCCGCGACCAAGAAGGCGAACGAGGCGATGGCGCATTCCTATGCCCATCTCTACGACCTGCCGGTGACGATGTTCCGCTTCTTCACCGTCTACGGGCCCTGGGGGCGGCCCGACATGGCGCTCTTCAAGTTCACCAAGGCGATCCTCGAGGGGCTGCCCATCGACGTCTACAACCACGGCGACATGAGCCGCGATTTCACCTATGTGACCGATCTGGTCGACGGGATCATCCGGCTGATCGAGGCCGTGCCAGTGCGGCCAGCGATGCCCGCTGATGTGCCCGAGGGCGACAGCCTCAGCCCGGTCGCGCCGTTTCGCATCGTGAACATCGGCAATTCCGACAGCGTGCGGCTGACCGATTTCATCGCGGCGATCGAGGCGGCGACGGGGGCGCGGGCGCAGCAGAACCTGATGGAGATGCAGCCGGGCGACGTGCCCGCGACATGGGCCGACGCGAGCCTGTTGCAGACCCTCACCGGCTACCGCCCGCAGACGCCGGTGGCGGTGGGCGTGGCGCGGTTCGTGGAATGGTATCGCGACTACTACGAGGTCTGAGGCGGGTCTCAGGCGAGCCCGGCGCGCAGGCAATCGTGCAGGTGCAACAGACCCACGGGGCGCATCGCACCGTCGACGACGAAGAGCGCCGTGATCCGGTTGCCCGACATCACGCCCATCGCCTCGGCCGCCAGATCATCGGCGGCGATGACGCGCGGATGGCGGGTGGCGACCTCGCCCGCCGTGCGGTCCATCAGATGCGCGATGTTGCGCCGCAAATCGCCGTCCGAGATCACGCCGACAAGTTCGCCATCCTGAACAACGCCGGCGATGCCGAAGCTTTTCTCGCTCATCACGATCAGCGTTTCGGGCATCGACAACCCGGCAGGCACCAGCGGCAGGGCGTCGCCCACATGCATCAGCTGCGCCACCTTGGACAGTTGCGCGCCGAGCTTGCCGCCGGGGTGGTAGGTGCGGAACTGTTCGGGCAGGAAGCCGCGGCGTTCCATCACCGCGACGGCCAGCGCGTCGCCCAGCGCCAGTGTCAGCGTGGTGGAGGTGGTCGGCGCCATGCCGATCACGCAGGCCTCGGGCGCCTGCGGCAACAGCAGCCGGTAGTCGGCGGCCTGCATCAGGGTCGATCCCGGCTTGCCCGAGATCGCCACCATCGGGATGGCGAAGCGGGCGACATGGGCGACCATGTCGCGCAGTTCGGCGGTTTCGCCGGAGTTGGAGATCAGGATCGTCAGATCGCCGGGCATCACCATGCCGAGGTCGCCATGGCTCGCCTCGGCCGGGTGCACGAAGGCGGAAGGCGTGCCGGTGGAGGCGAAGGTGGAGCTGATCTTGCGCGCGATATGCCCCGACTTGCCAATGCCCGACAGGATCACGCGGCCCTGCGTGGCGAGGATCGCCTCGACCGCCGCCTCGAAATCCTCGGGCAGGGCGGCGGCCATGGCGGTCACGGCCTCGCCCTCGATCCGGAGAACGCGGGCGGCGGTGGCGCGAATGGCGGCTTTCTGGTCGTCGGTCATGGCCGTCCCTTAGCTCAAGGTGCCGGTCTTGGCGAGAGGGGGGATTTCACCCCCCGCAGCGCTCTGGCACAAGGGCGGCAGCAAGTGGAGATCGCGATGAACCGACGTTTCGGCAAGCAGCCCGAGCCCGGCCGCTCCTACAAACCCCGCCCCGGCGTCTATGCGGTGATCGACGCGGGCGACGGCATCCTTGCCACCTATCAGGAGGAGCCGCGGCCCGAGTTGCAGCTGCCGGGCGGCGGCATCGACGCAGGCGAGCAGCCGTTGACGGCGCTGCACCGCGAGGTTTACGAGGAAACCGGCTACGCCATCCATTCGCCGCTGCGGCTGGGGATGTTCCATCGCTTCACCTACATGCCGGAATACGACCTCTTCGCGCAGAAGATGTGCCACATCTACCTTGCCCGCCTTGGCTCGCGCCGGGGCCCGCCGCTCGAGCCGGGCCATGCGGCGGTGTTCCTGCCCTGGGACGTGGCCGCCGAAAGACTGGCGGTCTCGGGGGACCGGCATTTCCTGCGCGCGGTGCTGGCCGCGCGGCGGCGTCAGCCGGACCCGGACGGCCCGAGATAGTCGATCACCACGGCCGAGGCATCATCGCGCAGGGCGTCGGTGCCGGTGAACCGGGCCAGACCCCGTTCCAGCGCCTGCAGAAAGGCGGGGCCGCGCAGCCCGGCATGGGCACCGACCAGCCGCGCCAGCCCGGCCTCTTCCAGGGTGTCGCCGCCGGGATCGGTGCATTCCGTCAGGCCATCCGAATAGATCAGCATCCTGTCGCCGGTGGCGAAGCTGACATCGAAGCTGGAATAGGTCGCCTCCCGCACCAGGCCGATGGGCAGGCCGCCCTGCCCCACGGTCTCGACCCGCCCGTCGGCGCGCAGGATCATCGGATGCGGGTGGCCAGCCTGCACCATGCGCATCCGCCCGGTGGCAAGGGTCAGGAAGCCGAGGCAGAGGGTGAAATACCGGTCGCTGCGAATCTCGTTCAGGATCATCTTGTTGAGCCGCGCCGCCGCCATGTCTGGCGACAGCGCGCGCAGGCTGCCATCCTCGCGCCGGGTCAGGGCGATGTTCTGGTCGGGCGTCGCGGCACTCAGGATGCCCGCGACCCGCGCGGCGATCATCGCCGAGGCGACGCCATGGCCCGACACGTCGAGCCCGAAGGCGCCGATGACCGTGTCGTTGACCGGGAAACAGCCGACCATGTCACCGCCGATCGGCCCCGACGCGCGCAGCCAGAGCGTGACATCCACCGGGCCGAAGGGACGATGCCGATCCTGCAGCTGCGCCTGTTGCAGGCGCCGCGCCTCCTCCAGATCCTGGTCGAGAGCGGCATAGAGGCTGCGGATCTCGGCCAGCGCGCCGGTCAGCAGGTGGTTTTTCTCCACCACGTCGCGCTGCATCGCGACGATGCGCGCGCCCGCGTTCAGCCGCGCCCGCAATTCGGGCGCGCGCACCGGCTTGGTCAGGAAATCATCCGCCCCGGCCTCCAGCCCCTCGGTCAGGGCACCCTCGGCGGAATTGGACGTGAGCAAGATCACATAGGCATACCCCTCCCGCCGGGTGGCGCGCAGGCGGCGGCAGAACTCCGGCCCGGTCAGGCCCGGCATCATCCAGTCGCTGATGATCAGGCCGATGGAAGGGTCCTGCGCAGCCTCGAGCGCGGCAAGCGCCGTGTCGCATTCCACCACCTCGTGCCCCCAGCGCCGCAGCATCGCGGCCAGCATCCCCCGCTGCGCGCGGCTGTCATCGACGACCAGAACCCGGCCGCGTACCACCGACGGTTCGGGGAGGGGCCAGCCTGGGCGGTCGGGGCGGTGCAACATGGGATCACTGGTCCGGAACAGGGCTCCGTCGTGCACCCGCAGACCTTAACGGAGCGTGAAGACGAAAAAGCGACCCATCGTGGGGAGGCGTCGCAACGATGCGTTAACGACCGCCGCCCAAAATCGCCCGACCGGGACGGAGGAAAAGACATGATCGACTGGGATCGCCTGCAAGGCCTGCGCGCCGACATCGGGGAAGAGGATTTTGCCGAAGTCGCGCAGATGTTCGTGGCCGAGATCACCGAACACCTCGCCAGGCTGGCGGCGCACCCCGCCGGCGCCACGGCCGGCGATTTCCACCTGCTGCGGGGCAGCGCCGCGAACATGGGTTTCGCCGCCATGGTCTGTGCCTGCCAAAGCGCCGAGGCGGCGTGCATGGCCGGGCAGCCCCCCGACATCGCCGCCGTGGCCGACCGGTTCACCGCCTCGCTCGCCGCCGTCGCGCCGCATATCCCGCGGATCGCCAGCGCGGCCTGAGCCGGTCAGATCAGGAAATCGGCCAGAACCTCATCCGACGTGATGTCGCGAAAGCCGAACCCGCGCGAGGTGACGCGGGTCATCATCGCGTCGAAATTGCCCGGATCGTTCGTCTCGATCCCGATCAGCACCGACCCGAAGTTGCGGCTGTTCTTCTTGAGGTATTCGAACCGCGCGATGTTGTCGTCGGGCCCCAGCAGGTCGAGGAAATCGCGCAGCGCGCCGGGCCGCTGCGGCAGGCGCAGGATGAAATACTTCTTCAGCCCCTGCCAGTTCTGCGCCCGTTCCTTGACCTCGGGCAGGCGTTCGAAATCGAAATTGCCGCCCGAGGTGACGCAGACCACCGTCTGCCCGGCGATCCGGTCGCGCAGATCCTCGAGCACGTCGATGGAAAGCGCCCCGGCCGGCTCCAGCACGATGCCTTCGATGTTCAGCATCTCCTGGATGGTCACGCAGATCCGGTTTTCCGGCGCGATCAGCACGTCGTGCAAGCTGACGTCGCGCAACACCTCGAAGGTGCGTTCGCCGATGCGCGCCACGGCCGCGCCATCGACGAAACTGTCGGTGATCGGGATCGTGTGCGGCGCCCCGGCCCTCAACGCCGCGGTCAGGCTTGCGCCGCCCGCGGGCTCCACCAGCGTCACCTTGGTCTTCGCGCCCACGGCATCGAGATAGCGGATCATCCCCGCCGACAACCCGCCGCCGCCCACGGGCAGGATCAGCCGGTCGGGCGCATGGCCCAGCTCGTCGAGCAGTTCAACCGCGACCGAGGCCTGGCCCTCGATCACGTCGGGGTCATCGAAGGGCGACAGGAAATGCGCGCCGGTCACCTCGCATTCGGCCTTGGCGGAGGCGAGGGTCTCATCGAAGAAATCGCCGGTCAGCACGATCTCGACCGCGCCGCCGCCGAAGGTGCGGGTCTTGACGATCTTCTGCTCGGGCGTGGTGACCGGCATGAAGATGCGGCCCGTGACCCCGAAATGGGCACAGACAAAGGCCACGCCCTGCGCGTGGTTGCCGGCGCTGGCGCAGACGAAGCGGGTGGCGCCCGGATCGTCGCTGCGCAGCTTGCGCATGGCGTTGAAGGCGCCGCGCAGCTTGTAGGATCGGACCGGCGACAGATCCTCGCGCTTCAGCCAGATGTCGGCCCCGAAGCGTTCCGACAGATGCAGGTTGCGCTGCAACGGCGTGGGCGGAAACAGGTCCCGCAAGGCGCGGGTCGCGGCGCGGGCGTGGTCGGCGAAATCACTCATGCCGCCCGGCCTGCCCCAAGCGGGGCGCGCTGTCCAGTCTCAGTTGAGCTGCCGGCCTTCGACGAGGTTGCCGTAAAGCGTGGTCATCAGTGCGAGGTTCACCAGCACCTGCAGCCACGACAGCACCCCGTTCAGGATCTGGCCGACCAGCGTCAGCACATATTGCTCCTGCACCTCACCGAACATGGTCACGGTGACGGCCTGCCCGAAGACCACCAGGATCAGTTGCTGGATCACGCCCACGACCAGCGCGACGACGATGAGCGGCAACAGGATGTGGCCCGAGACAGGCCGCGTGACGGCCCAGCTTTCGCCGATCGTCATCCGCTCGCCCAGCGCCGCGGCGGGCAGGACGAGGCCGATGCGCGTGGCGACCCAGGACGCCCCGAAAACCAGCCCGACGCCCAGCGCGATCGCCACCGCGGGGGATTGCGTGACCGCAGCCGCGATGCCGACCACGAGACCGCCCCCCATCACGGCCAGCACCACGACGATGCCGACCACGAAGGCGCGCCCGAAATAGGCGCCGATCCGGTCGCCGCGCCAGCGCGGAACGATCCCGTTGCCGGTTTCCTCCAGCAGGACGTAGCGGTGCCAGCCCACGGCCGCCCAGCAATAGGCCACGATGGCGGCAACGACCAGGAGAAGGCCGCCAAGGATGATGCCTCCGCCCGGAGGTTCGGCCTGGCCCGTGCCCATTCCGCCCAAAAGGGTGACAAGTCCGATGAACGGCACCAGGAACAGCAGCAAGGTCAGCTGCGCCGCCTGCCTGAGATTGCCGAAAACCTGCTGCACCACATGGCGCAGCAACTGATACCCGTAATCCATCATACCCTCCGGCCAGCTTGCCCCGGTCCTGAAAACCCGGTATCGCCCGCGCGGTCAATCCTGAACCAGCGGAGCCCGCCCATGTCTGCACCGAAGAAGGTCGTCCTTGCCTATTCCGGCGGTCTCGACACCTCGATCATCCTGAAATGGCTGCAGACGGAATATGGCTGCGAGGTGGTGACCTTCACCGCCGATCTGGGCCAGGGCGAGGAGCTGGAACCGGCCCGCGCCAAGGCCGAGATGATGGGCGCCAGCGCCATCTACATCGAGGATCTGCGCGAGGAGTTCACCCGCGATTTCGTCTTCCCGATGATGCGCGCCAATGCGCTCTACGAAGGGCTCTACCTGCTCGGCACCTCCATCGCGCGGCCGCTGATCTCCAAGCGGCTGGTGGAGATCGCGGCCGAAACCGGCGCCGATGCCGTCGCCCATGGCGCCACCGGCAAGGGCAACGACCAGGTGCGGTTCGAGCTGTCGGCCTACGCGCTGAACCCCGAGATCAAGGTGATCGCGCCCTGGCGGCTGTGGGACCTGACAAGCCGCACAAGGCTGATCGACTTCGCCGAGAAGAACCAGATCCCGATCGCCAAGGACAAGCGCGGCAAGGCGCCGTTCAGCGTCGACGCGAACCTCCTGCACACCTCGTCCGAGGGCAAGGTGCTGGAGAACCCCGCCGACGAGGCGCCCGATTACGTCTACCAGCGCACCGTCGCCCCCGAGGATGCGCCCGACACGCCCGAGATGGTGGAAATCACCTTCGAAAAGGGCGACGCGGTCGCGATCAACGGCGAGGCGATGAGCCCGGCCACGATCCTGACCCGGCTGAACGAGCTGGGCGGAAAGCATGGCGTCGGACGGCTCGACCTGGTGGAAAACCGTTTCGTGGGCATGAAGTCGCGCGGCATCTACGAAACGCCCGGCGGCACGATCCTGATCGAGGCGCATCGCGGCATCGAGCAGATCACGCTGGACAGCGGCGCAGGGCACCTGAAGGACTCGATCATGCCGCGCTACGCGGAGCTGATCTACAACGGCTTCTGGTTCTCGCCCGAGCGCGAGATGCTTCAGGCGCTGATCGACAAGAGCCAGGAGCATGTCAGCGGCACCGTGCGGGTGAAGCTCTACAAGGGGTTCGCGCGCACCGTCGCCCGCTGGTCGGACGAGAGCCTCTATTCCGAGGCGCATGTCACCTTCGAGGAGGACGCGGGCGCCTATGACCAGAAGGATGCACAGGGGTTCATCCAGCTCAACGCGCTGCGGTTGAAGCTGCTGGCGGCGCGCAAGCGGCGGCTGAAGGGCTGATCCGCCTCTCGATTACCGTTCGTTAAGGTTGATCGGCGAAGGTCGATTTGCGTCGATAGCTGGAGAGCGACTCGGCGTCCAAGGTGAAGCCCCGTGACCCGGACACGCCGGTAGCCAACCCGTCAAGGCCGGGCACGGGGTGAGCCTCGACACGCGTGCCCCTTCATCTTGGCCGAAAAACTCGGCCTTATGTATCAAACGCACCAAGATAAGTGAATCCCTGATCGACTTGTTTTGCTAGGCTTTGGCCATGCAGGACAGGACCATCAACAACGCGCTCCTGGCGCTCCGCAAGCAGATGATCCGCGAGGGTCAGGAAGGGCTTGAGCACGTTGAGGCGCTTCTGACTGCCCGAGGCGTTCACATGCCCGCTGTGCTGCCCGCCAAGCGGAAGGACGCGGCTCGGCGAGGGTACATGCGTTTACAAGTGATGCAGGCAGTCAGGGGCGGCGCAACGCTCCGGCAGGTCGCCGCGCATGTCGCGTCCGTGCGGCCAGAGTTGAGCGAGCGGCAGGCATACATCCGCAGCGGGCAATGTCTGGCACGGTTAAAGGCGCGAGGGCTGGTGACGCGCAAGGGGCGGGTGTGGCTGGCCCCGTAGGGCCAGCTTTGGAGGTGTACTTTGTCAAAACTCAAGATCGCAGATGAAGGGATGATTGCGCTTTGGGATGGGCTTGCCCTTGAACTTGAGCATCTTGCTGCCCCGCGCGGCCTTCCTCATGGATTCTTGCAAATGGCGTGCAGCCGCTTCCTGAGCGAAGGCGTGGACGGATGCCACGACATTTTTGAGTGTGTCGCTGTTCCCGCACGAGGGGCAGAAAAAAGTGTCCTCCGGCTTAGGATCAGCAGGGCCTTCGACCTCTACCTTACACGCGCCGCAAAGGATGCTCTTGGTATCGTCTGTCATTGATTTGGCCTTTCTGGCCTGTGCCAGATAGCGGGCCTTGACGCAATCCGCCCCTCATGCGAAAAGAAGGGGTGATCACACTTCCAGCCCGCTAACGGCTGGTTACGAAAATAGGAGCGGCAGGTCTTGTACACCTGACCGCTCCAATTTTTTTCAATATCACGAATCCGTTAGCCAAGTCTAGTTGTGTTCACAAATGTTCGCGCTAGGGGTGGTGGCTTGGTTACGCCGCGCGCTGCCAATAGCCCTTCCACGTCCGGCTGACCGGTGCGCCCATGGCGTTGCTGACCACGATCCGCGCCAGAGTGCCGTTGTCGGTGCGGCGGTTGTCTTCCAGCCATGCGGCGTGGTTCGCGTACTGGTAGAGGTACTGCGCGCTGACGTGGTGGTGCTGGCCGGTGACCATGCGGCGCAGGCGGGAGAAGTAGCTTTCCGCCATATTGGTGTGCTTGCCGTTGTCGCTGTAGATTTCTGAGTGATTCACGCGGTCCACGTCCCAGCCGGCGTGGAGGGCGTCCCAATGGCTTGCCTCGTCTGCCGACATGGTGGCAGTGCGGCTGACGTTCTCAAGCGCCAGAACCACGCCTTCGCCTTCGCTGCGGGTGACGGTCGGAAGGGTGCGGCCATCGCGCTCGCGCATGACGACCACCACGCGGCGCTTGCCGGTCTGGTTCTCTTTCAGGCGACGGTCCTTGCGGTCTGCCTTGGCATTCTCGGGGCGCACATGGCCGCCGAAGTAGGCGCCGTCGATTTCAACGTGACCGTCCAGAACGACGCCGGTCTGCACTTCGGTCGCCATGGCTTCGCGCAGCTTGTGGGCCAGAACGAAGGCGGTCTTGTACTGGCAGTCCAGGTCGCGGGAAAGCTGCACCATGGACACGCCCTTGGAAGCGTTCACGATGATGCAGATCGCGGCGAGCAGATCCGCGAAGGCCATCTTGCGGCTGGCGAAGATTGTGCCGGACGTGACCGAAAACTGGTGGTGGCAAGCCTTGCACTTGAACTTGCGGCGGGTGGTGATGCTGTAGGTTTCGTCATGGCTGCAACGGGGGCAAACTGCTTCGCCTTCGGTCTCGGGCCAGCGCATTTCGCAGAACGTGCGGTAGGCGGCTTCCTCACCGGCCTTGTAGATGGCGCGGAGGCTGAGGGTGCGGGACGCTGCTGAAAGAAGGAAATGCTGGGCCATCGTACTATCTCCGTTACCTTAGTAACGTATGTAGTACGTTGACGTATCGCGCGCAAGGGCATAAGTAACGTTTGCGATACTTTTATTATCATAGGTGAAACATGCCAGAGCACACAGATTGGGAAGCCAAGGCCGCGAATCTCTTGAAGGCTGAACTCAAACGTCAGGGGATGACATACGCCCAGCTTGCAGACATGATAGGCGACAAGGAAGTAAACATTCGCAACAAGTTATCGCGTGGTAAGTTCAGTGCCGCATTCATGTTGCAAAGCCTTGATGCTATAGGCGTTAAGGCCCTTCCACTGTGACAGAAGGGCTCACATTTTTTGGCGCTGGTATCCAGCTTGTGTCTAATTTTTCGTGGTTTTTTGCGTAATCTTCCAGCAAAGAAGGCGTATAGATCCGGGTTTGAAAAGTCACATCTTCCGTACCTGGAAACGCCGGGCGACCAACTATTCTCACAGTGTACCGATCTCTGCGATCAATCAAATATAGCCTTGCATCCTCGCTGCACACCCAGCCAGCAGAGACAGCGCCGACCAAATCGTCGGCTAAAGCCTTGGCGCGAGCGAGCGTCGCGAAACCTTGAGGCTCAATGCCACACAATGCGCAAGCAACCTCTTGGATCGGCATAATAGAAATGCCTTGTGCCCAATCGGTGCTGTAAACCGCCTTTGGCGCAACCGGACCTTGCCACACGTCACTATCTTTAACTCTAGCATCTTTTGGCGGCGGTAGGAGATGATGAACCCATGCACCAGTCGCCGCGCCCACGAAGAATGCAGCTGCGACAATCACCCAAGTCTGCGACACAATATCAGGCATGATTGACGCGTGTAACGAAAGCAGAATTGTGTCCCACCCGAAAAACTGGGCAACCGTTTCGACATTCAGAACGGCTATCACACCGATGATCGGAAGAATGATTCTGAATGCTTTCTTCATTCAAACACGTTGCTGCATGTATGGGGCGATGTGGAGTCATTTCCCGCGCCCCGCTGGCAGAGGCTTGGTGCGTTTGATACATAAGCCCGGATTTTCCCTAGGAAAGTTTACCGAAGTAGACATCGAGTAGCCATCCCGTTCACTTTGAACGTTCACGAACACGCCCAGAGAATAGGTGCTATCATGCCCGCCATTTTTGTCTCTGTCTAGTATCGTAGCGCAACTGATATAGGCAAAACTCGGTATACGGATGTTGCCATGACCTTGATGGAGCCTGAGGGGGCGGGCGCTGCGATCCGCGTCCCCACAGGGGACGCAATCGTAAAGGCCGACAGGCTCGTATTGGAGAGCATGATGGGGGACGGCGAGGTGAGGTGAGCCTGCGATCAGCCCGAGGACCGCGAGCGCTAAATGGCAAAAAGCGATCACGGCTCGCCGCCGATCTGCTTGGTGCGCTTGATACATAAGCCCGCGAAGGCGGAGATCATGGCGGGGGCTCCTGTGCGGGGCGGCAATCTGGGTGTAAGGCCAGAACGTTGTCTATCGCTTCGTAGCGGTCTGCCCAGAAGTTCGAGACCTGCGGGCGATACTCGCGGCCCGTGCTTTCCAGCCGGATCGTGACGCGGCGGCAGAACACGCGGTCAAGCCTGATCGGGTCCACCGCCACCACGGTGTAGATTTCGTGCTCGCTGTCCATCTCGCCCGTGATCAGGTTCATGCCCAAGCGCCTGTAGCGCGCCCCGACGATGGGGCTTTTGCCGCAGCAAGTCTCGCTGTGGGGCCAGAGACAGAGGGCTGTCACGCCCCGCCCTCCCCGATACGCGCCTCGATGGCGGCTTCCTTACGCCGGATTGCAGCGGCTACAGCGCTCAGAATGTCGTGCAGCGCGCGCTGTTGTTCCCCGTCCTCTGGGTTATAGCAGCGTGCGGTGTCACGCACCAAAGCCTCGGCATCCCGAAACGCCTCCCGTCGCGCCTTGTCCCGCTCCGCCTGTAGGGCTGCGAGGGCGTCTTCGGGGGTGCGTTCGGCAATCTCTTCGGAATCGTCCACAACCCCCCATGCCACATTGTCCGGGTAGCCGTTCGCCTGGGCTTTCAGAAAGGCCGCTGCATCCTCGTATGCCGCCGCCACCGCAGCGAGCATGTCGGCGCGTTCGGCTTCAAGCGCCTTGGAGAAAACCTGTGCGTCGTCTGCATCCATTTCGCAGCCTTGCGCACCATCCCGGTATAGCGCGATGAAGTGATCCACCGCGTTCATCTCAGGCGCGTCAGTCATGCTCTTTCCTTTCTGCGGTTCATGTCGAGCGACACGGCCATTTCAACGCCCGCCGCCGTGAGGAAGTTGAAGCCAGCGGCGCGGTCAGCCATGCCTTGATCGACAAGCCATTTCCGCGAGGTCTTGCACACCAGATCGCCGTCCCAGATCGGGCCGTTCTTGAACATCTGCCAGAGTGCTTCGTGGACGCCCGAAGGCATGTCAGGTCCGGTCGTCATGGGGTGTCTCCAAGGTTGCGCGGTCCAGCCGCTCGATCTCCGCGAGGATCAGCGCGCCGGCCTTCACCAGATCACGTCGGCGGTCGGTGGGTTTCCACCATTCCGCATCCCAAGGCCACTCAGTAGGGGCCATGCCGTTCGACGGCTTGACCCATCCGAAATAGGCGTAGCACGCCGCCGCCGCCGAAAGCTCGTCCCTGTCATGTGCGTCATCATGCTCAGGCGTCCAACCTTCTGCGCTCACCTGCCGCGCTCGCTCGGCCAGCACATCGGTTGCGGCCTGTGTTTTCGCCTCCCTCAGCCGCTCCACCTCGGCCTCGGCTGCTTTGGTCCGTTCCTCCCATCGCGCATTGTCTACCAATAGCGTGTTCACCGCGCGGCAGTGCTCGACGTTGATGGCCGTCACCCGGTCCAGTTCAGCGCGGAGTGTGCGGAGTTGCTTGGACGCTTTGGGCAGTAGGCGCATCTTGTCCTGCACGCCGAGGTTCGACGCAGCGAAACTGTAGTTGTCCAATTCGATGCAGGTCCGCTCCACGGCGTCTGTCTCAATGTCGGTCATGGGGTGTCTCCGTTGAGGTTGCCTGGCCCATCCACACGATCACCGGGCCGACGTGCAGGCACCAGCGCCAGCCGTAGTATTCGGCACGGTCGAGGGACAGGCCCCAGCGAGCGGCCTTCTGAAATTGCGGCGTGGGGGAAGCGGCGGGGCGGATCATCAGCTTGCCATCCAGCCAGGCGTCATAGAGCGCGTCGGACAGTTCCTCGGCGGCATCCAGAAACCGCTGATGCTTCCACGATCCGGCAGGCTCGTTGTTCCAGTGGCCTACCTCCGTCACGTTGTCCGTGAGCATAGACAGGTTGTGCTGCAAATCACGCTCTTCGTCCGTCATCATCTCTCTCCTTGGGTTGGGTGGACGGGGGCGGGGGTGGTGCGGATCTGCGCAGCGAACTCGCGGATCTTCGGCATGATGTATTTGTCGCGGACGCGCTCGACCACGCAGGAACGGCCATTGTGCATCTCTTCCCACCGGCGGCACGATCCAGCGTAGAGCGTGAGCATCCCGTGGAACTCGTACAGGGTCCGCTCCAAAGACAACGCCGGGTTAAACTTGAAGTGCCAGCGGTCCTCTAGGTCGACCTCCTGCATCTGCTCGTATTCGGCGGTGAAGGCTCGCATCATGCCGCTGAGCGCCCTGCCGATCTCATCCTCGGTTTCGTCCGTCATCATCTCTCTCCTACTGCGAAAAAATCGCGAACGCGGGCCGCAAAGCCCAACCTGTCATGACATGACGAGTCCGTGTGGGGGACTCGACGGGCGTCAATATTTCTTGCCGCCAGCAGCGCGCGCCGCCAGTTTGTGATCCGCACGCTCGCGGTTGAATCGGTTCTTCTCGATCATCGCACCGGCCACGTCCAAGCCAAGCGCGGCAGCGGTGTCGAGAATGCGGATGATGACGTCTGCGAACTCGACCTCGCGCCCGTCGCGGTGCGGCAGTTTGTCGTCCATCAGCCCCTTTCGGTCAGCCTCAAGAGCCTCGGACAATTCGCTGTGCATCAGAGCCACGACTTCACCGAAGTTGCGCTTCACCGGTTCGCCGGTGGCGGGGTCCAGATACCATCCGGCATCGGTGGCGGTAGCATGGGCAAGCCGCTGCGCGGCGCGCAGGCCCAGCCAAGCATGGGCTTCCTCGTCCGTCATGTCTTCCGGCGACGGCTCCATCTCAAGATTAATGATCATCGCTTTACTCCTTGGGCTGAGTGGACTCGGTGACAATCCCGGCGAGTCCACAGACCCGGCGCGATGCCTTGTTTTGCTGGTGATGTGTGGGGCGGTGGTAGGCCCGGCAGGACTGCCACCCGCTGCCGCACATTCTTGATGCGTTCCCGGTCTGTCCGGGGCCGTTGCCACACTGAAAATGTAGGGGGAACAAGGCACCCGAGCGAATTTGCAATCCGGTGCGTAACCACTCCGCCAACTCGCCGCCGGGTGTGGCGTGTGACCTAGCGCAAGCGTTCGTGGCGCGCAAGCCGCGATGGTGCGGATTGCCCGATCGCTGCACGGCGGCGTTGCACGGCTCGGCGGGTTGTGCGAAGACGTTCGAGAGACAACTAGACGGATTGGTTCAGTTCCCATGGCTGACTTTGCCCAACGTCGCCGCACCATGGTCGACACACAGATCCGGCCTTCGGATGTCACCAGCTTCACCGTCATCGACGCGATGCTGAACATCCCGCGCGAGGCTTTCGTGCCCGCCGGAGCGCGCGATCTGGCCTATGTCGGCGGCCCGGTTCCCCTGAGCGCGCAGCGCCAGTTGATGGAGCCGCGCACCATCGCCAAGATGCTCGAGACGCTCGATGTCACGCCCACCGACCTGGTGCTCGAGATCGCGCCCGGAACGGGGTACACCACCGCGCTTCTGGCGCGCATGGCCGAGGCCGTGGTGGCGGTGGAGGAAGACCCCGATCTGGCCCGCGACGCCGAAGCCGCGCTGTCGGCCCAGGAGGTGGACAATGCCGCCGTCCTGACCGGCCCGCTGGCCGAAGGCTCGGCGCGCAACGGGCCCTATGACGCCATCGTGGCCTTCGCCGGGGTGGAACAGGTGCCGCAGGTCATCCTCGACCAGCTGAAGGAGGGCGGGCGCATCCTCGCCCTGTTCATGGACGGGGCGCTGGGCGAGGTGCGGATGGGCGTGAAGACCCACGGCGTCGTGTCGTGGCACATGGAATTCAACGCGACGGCGCCGGTGTTGCCCGGTTTCGCGCGCACGCCCGGCTTCGTGTTCTGACACGCGCGATCCCGCCGGTCGGGATCGCGGGCATCGGGGCGAGGTCGGCAAGGCCCGGCAGGCAAGGGGATAGAGGCGATGACAAGCAAATTCTTGCGGATGGCGCGCGGCGCCGTGGCCGCTCTGACCCTGGCGGCGCTGCTGCCGGGCATGGCCGCGGCCGACAGCCTGCGGCAGGCGATGGCGGATGCCTACCGCAATTCCCAGCTCCTGGAGCAGAGCCGCTACCTGCTGCGCATCGACGACGAGGCGGTGAACCAGGCGTTTGCCGCGCTCCTGCCCACCGTCAGCTTCGTCGCCGCCACCTCGCGCGATCTGGTCAACGACACCAGCACCACGACCTTCCGGCTGCTGGGGGAACTGGCCGTCTACGAGGGCGGATCGCGCATCAACGCGCGGCTCGGCGCGCAGGAGGCGGTGAACGCCGCCCGCCAGCAGCTGGTGTCGCTGGAACAGCAGGTGCTGATTGATGCCGTCA
>Ga0008836_100467_pt1 | contig 25266 bp, 19 predicted proteins | sample HotLakConsUCCR28_FD_62214 | JGI IMG/M metagenome (GOLD analysis project Ga0008836, IMG submission 62214) | Hypersaline microbial mat communities from Hot Lake, Washington, USA - Hot Lake Consortium UCC-R28 (Hybrid Assembly) ... | reverse complement strand
AGTAGGAAGTTGCAATTAAACGTAAGACGCCGTAGGTTGCGGTTGAGGAACGAAACCCAACACCCGCATGGGTTACGCTACCGCTAACCCATCCTACAGTTGAATCAGCCCAGCTACTTACCTGATACACATAAGTTGCCTGTGAAGTCTTTCAGTGCTGTTCGCCCCCTTTTCTGGTATGCCCGGAGGGCTTTAAGCCTCCAATTGCTCCAGGTGCGCGCCTGCATTGCCAGCGGATCAACTCGGCTGGATTGCGACCAAACGATTAATCATCAGCCATGCTCATTTTGGAAAGTTTGCTGTTCGCCCTGAGCCGGTCGAACGGGAGAACAGGCTTGCCCTCGGGAGCCACTGCGTGAACGCCAAGCTCAGCCTGAGTAGATCGGCTTCACGCTCGTAGCGCACAATGCGGTTTTCGATTTTCCGCAGTTGCGGGGTGGGATCTGCAAAATGCGTGATCGGTGCACTGACCAGGGTGCGAGTCCCTTCCCCCGCGGTGGCCTCAATCTCGTCGCCCAAGGTTGCCAGGGAGTAGTTGGGCACATCGACCGGTGATTCGGAGCGCAATATAAAGCGCGTTTCATCGACTTTGTTCATGCTCAACCCTGCCGAGAGGGAGCACTGAATGCAGAAAGCGGGCGGTTTCATCACGAGATGAAGTCCCCGTTTCATTGAAGCATAGCCTTCTTGAAGGGATCGAAATTCTAACAGTTGGGATAGCCATCTGGGCTTTCCATTGGCAGGCGCGCTTGATGCCTGCGAAAATAGCGACCCCGCCACTGTTTAGTAAAGGGACGTTATTTTTCCACCGTCCTTACTGAGCAGTCCCCCGCAGGATAATTTGGCCATCCATGATGGTCAGGTCATCGAGCGTGACTCCGCTCTGGGCGATCGCACCATTGATGCGATCGCTCAATTGAGTGGGGCTGACGCCTGCGATGCGGGCAACCTCAGCGAGCGAGAGTTGTACATTGCCGATCTGAAAGCGTGTATCATCACCCAGCACCAGTTGCCCATTTTCGACTGTGGGATTGCCCGTAATGCCGAGATAAAATGCTTGATTTTCCAGCAGCGGCAGGGAGTTCAGGGCTTGTTGCAGCGTTTGTTGGGCTTCTGGGGGGAAGTCCTGCATCGGCAGCTGAGACGGGTTCACCACTAGGCCAGCCTGTAGGCGATCGCCCGCAAGGCTGGCTTTGAGCCCCTGGGTCATCTCCATTAGGGGGTCAGTCGTTGACAATTGGGATAACTCTTCTTGTAGGAGCTGGTTGATTTCGGATTCGGTTAACTGGATTTCGACCTGGCGGCCAGCGGTATTTGGGTCGGCATCCCCCGTTGCCAGCTTATTTTGCCATAGCTCACGACTAGAGCTGACCCCGATCGCGAGATCACGATCGGCAGCGCTACTGGCGTACCAGGTCGGCACTGCCGTGGCCCGTTGCCAGTAGTAGGCCGCGATCGCCCCAGCCGCTGCCCCTCCACCGACTAACACCAATAAGATCACCAACAGGCTGCTTTTTAATTTCATAAGTCTCTCTGGCTCTTGGGCAACCGATTTTATCTTGGCAAAAGACTCTGGCTTGTTGCCTGTCGATGATGCAAGCAACTATTTGGCATCGGCCAAGATATCATAACCACTCCTGAGGTCAAACTTTAGCACCGAGCCAGTCGTTGAGCTAACCGGCTCCTTGGCGGCCAATTTGCCGCCGAGTTTCTAGCAAAGTAACCATTAGTTTGGATGGGATTTGTCTAGTCCTATCAATATCGTGTGGGGCAAAATTTGAATCAAACCGGGGGACATTCTTATGCCGCGAGCGGGGCCAGGGAAATGACTCGATTTAGCGTCGCCCGCCCACATCTTGCGGACGCATCTAGTACTGTTCATCTTCTCTCAACCGAAATCTGCTCGATTGCAAAGACCTCGTGAATCTGCCGCCATCCCTGAGGGGGAGGCATAACCGACCGGGAATACTAAAGTGTCGGTATCGACCAACGATGTGTAACCCCATGAATACTGCCCAGCCGTTTAAGCATGACCGGCCCTACATCAACGTTATGGAAGGTCTAGTATTCCAAGAAATCATGCGGCAGTTTCGAGACATGCCCCGGTGGTTTCGCCAATCTCGCAAACTTGAGGAAGTCATCGCTTATACCCTCAACCGACTCCCCACGTTATACGCCTCCAGTCAAAAGGGTTGGCAGCATCAACAGCAACTTGCCCAGCGGGATTTTAAAGACAAAATTCGAGAAACGGTCAGAGAGGCGTTTTTGATGACTCGGCCCGATCCGTTGCGTCGGGTGGAACCCCTCAACAGTGAACATCTTCCCGATCAAGAAGTGGTTTTGCAGGCTCTGGGCACCTTGTTTCAAACGCCGACATTGACTTGGTCAACGGCCTTGGTCATGCTCAACGAACTCAAAAAGCAACCTGGGGATTTTGCAGAGAAGCTCGCCGCTCTACCAGCAGAATGGCAGCCGTCCCCGCAGCCGGTTCGCCGGGACTACTGGCGACCAAATTAACCACCGGAGACGCCTAACGGCGATGATGACCCAACGGTGGCATGGACATTGCTCTACTCCACATCATTGATCTACGGGGCATCTTGACACGATCGCCCTGGCAAAAACCGGGGGCCTGAGAGCAGAGCTATTTTAGGACAATCCTTCATGCTACAAACCAGGCTAGGCGATCGCACCTAACCTGGTTTCAGTTGGCGGGCGCTGATACTGGGGCTAGTCAGCGGCGACGCGGATGTTGATGGTGGCGGTCACATCAGCGTGCAGCTTGATCGTGACTTTGTATTCGCCCAGTTTGTTGATATCGGGAACGGAAATGTCACGGCGATCAACCTCGCGCTGAGTTGCCTCTTGAATCGCATCAGCAACGTCTCCGGAGGTGACGGTACCGAAGATGGCTTCTTCTTCACCCACAGGCTTTTTGATGACAAACATGCCGATGGTTTCGAGGGCGGTTTTCATCGACTCGGCATCTTTCTTGATTTGCTCTAGCCGCTGACGAATCTCTTCGCGACGACGCTCGACCTGTTTCAGCACACCAGGGGTAGTGCGAACTGCCAATCCACGAGGAAATAGGTAGTTGCGAGCATAACCGGGAGCCACCTCAACGAGGTCACCCGAAATGCCCAATTTCCGAATATCTTCTTGTAAAACGACTTGAACTCGCTTAGCCATAATTTTCCTTCAAACGCCCGGTCTATTACTCTACCTAAAGAGTGGGTTTGCTGGCAACTTTATTTTGTCGCCGAACTCAGTGGCAGAATGACAATAACCCGTGGAGCCTAAATCGGATGCAAAAACTGCTGCTCATCATCATTCCAGCCTTGTGGATCGGCGCGATCGCCATCCTCTCTGTGCAAAATGCGACCCCCGTCGCCATCCAATTTTTGGGCTTGCAATCTATTGAGTTGCCGTTGGGGGTCGTCCTGAGCTTTTGTGTGGCTGGGGCGATGTTGACGACGGCTGCCCTATTACTCCTGTTTAGCAACCAGCGCCGCCCTCAGCGATAGTCCTAGCTGGCGGCTACCGTTAACCGTTGGCATCCCACCAGCCAAAGCCGGGGCCAATAAAGCGGACGATCACCCACAGGGAGATCATGGCAAAAATGCCGATCCAAGCTCCTTGGGTAGTCCATTTGACGAATTTCTCGCCCTGGGTTTTGGTAATGGGTACCCAGGGCAAAATCTTTTCTGCTTTGCCGTAGTCTTCGCCCAACTGTTCTTTGCGGCGTTTTGCTTCTCCCATGGCAGACCTATGTGGGGATGTTAACAAGTGCGATCGCAGGGTGAGTGATCACCGTTGCGTTCATTTCTGATAATACCGCGTTCTAATAGCGCGGTTGCCGTGGAGAAAAGGCCGCTGGCTCGGATAGCCAGAGATGTTGCCGCTGATGAAAACGGAGGGCGGGATCGAGGACCTGCAAGATTTGCCGACCGTAACTGCGGTGGTTGACCCGATTGTCCAAAATGGCGACGGTGCCCTGGTTGGCTCGCACCGGAGCGATCGCTCGCTGCAGTTCCATCAGGGCGGTAGGCAGCAGGTATAGGCGAAACCAGTCCTGGCGCAATCGCTTGTAATAAGCTACGCGACCCGCCACCAGGGGATTTTCTAACGAGGGGAGGGGCAGGGTCGCCATGACCAGCAGCTGCGGTGGAGGCAGTTGGGTTTGCTGGTCTTGCCAATAGCGCCAACCCGTCACCAGCACGCCGTTCTCTGGCAGGTATGTGGTTTCTACCTGCACCCGTGAGCCAAATTGGGACGCCAGCACAGACGCGACCTGATTTTTTAGGGGAGTGTCATCCACGAGCACCACCATAAAGCCCCCGCGACTGGTGCCCGCCACGACCAGATAGGCCAGCTCCTCCTGCAACACAGGCTGAAACTCCGCCGTGTTGGGCAGTGGAATGCGATCGGGCAAATAGAGTTGAATTTCTTCGGTGTGGCGATCGGGATTGAACTTGAGGCAGGTCATATCCTCCAGGCCAAGCCGCTGCCGAAACTCCGTTGCGTCGGTGGTGGCATCGAGGGCTCCCCCCATCAGCACCAGGGGCTGCTGCACCCAATGTGGCGCGATGAAGGGGGCCACGTCAATGGGCGCACAGTTCAACGTCCACTGTCCGCTTTCGCGATTTAGCCGGGTCCACCGGAGCGACTCAGGGCGATCCATCTGTGCCCAAAACCGTTGCCATTGGGGCGGCATTCCCGCTTGGGCGGCATCCCCATCTAACAATATCGCGCGCAGGGCCATGAGGACTTGCCGTTCGGGCTCATCCACCAAATGGCATTGATAAGGATTGGCCGGATGCTGAAAGACTTGGTGGGTCAGGCTCACCCGGATATCGCGAATCAGGGCTTGATGTTGAGGATAGGCCTGCATTAAGGTCTGCCAGGCGTGGGCATCCAGGGTGACTGTGAGCACCTCCCGAATCCAATGTTCCAGGTCGTCAGCGCCATCAATGAAGACCGGCATGCCTGTGGGAAAGCGATTTTGGTTATAGAGGCGATCGCGCAACCAGACTGCCGGACTGGTGAGAAACAATCCTCGAAAATTTTCATGGGGCCACTCATCTCCCCACAACACAGGTTTTTGACTGGGCATCCACTCCTGCAGCCGGGGAATGTCTCCCTGCAGCACCGACTGCCGAATCACCTCAGGCACCACCAGCACAGCAGGCTCGGGCCACAAGAGCAAAGACATCAAGTAGCTCAGGCGATAGTGGCCCTGATAAAGGGCCGATGCCCCCACCTGCATCAACGAACTGCGCCCCAAACGCAAGGCCCGCGCAGACAGACGGGCCATGGTGAGATGGTGAGGCCAGTCGGTGTTGCTATGATGTCGCAGAAATGCCCGCAACTGTTCATGCACCTGCGCTTCCAGCACGTACTTGCTCCTTAAGCGTAATGCCCTTCATTGTGACATAGCCCTTCCAGGGTTCCCAGAAATTGGTGGGAGAGGGGGAGGGTGGCAGGGTGTGGGGATTAGGTTTTGGGTGCTAGGGGCTAGAGGCTAGGGAGATCTCTGGAAAAGAATTTCCCATTGGTAGGGTGTCATATAGCCCTATGGGCATGGCTACGCTAAAGCGCAGCGAATGCACCACAGCCCGGCATTTTTGTTCCTGCGGATCTTCGAGATAGTCGGTATGAGTCCAGATGCCTACCCCTTACCCAGCACCCAAAACCCAGCACCTAAAACCCTAATCTCCGATCAAATTCTTTGGAGTTCAGTCATGAGTTGCTCAACCTGGTGAGTTACGAGGTCGTTGGGGTCGTTGCGCATGAGGGGGAGCAGTTCTCGCAGAACGCGCGGAGAGGCGACCTTGAGGTAGGAGAGAACGGCTTCGCGGACAAAGCCGACAGGATGTTTGAGACTCGCGACGGTATTTTCAGCACTCAGCCCCCAGCGTTGGGCTCGGGCGAGATGAAAACAACAGGCTAAAGCCCAGTCAGAGAGGAAGTAGCGCAGGTCGAGCAGATACCGCAGGCGATCGCTGGGTGGCATCGGGTGATAGACAAACAGGTGGCTTTCGCTGAGGACTTCGACTTTTTCTAACCAACTGCGGCGATCGAGAATGGTGAGAATGGCGCGTTTGCTGGGAATATCTAGGGTGTTGTCGAGAATCTCGATGCCTCGGGCGCTATTGGAGGCAGAGCCCCCTTGCCAGCTGATTTGGGCCGCTTGAATGGCCCCAGGGGGGGAGATGAAGCGCAGCAGCATGAAGATCCGTTCGATCGCATCTCCCTGTTGTTCTTCCAGGGCTCGCTGGAGCAAATCGGCCTCACGCCCCTGGAGCGTGGCGTCACCCAAGTCGAGCAGCGCGCCATAGACTTGGCCGATGAAGGTCAGTTCCTGGTTGATCAAATCTTCGACTCCATCCCGACCAAAGCGATCGAGGGCGGCGTCAATGCCCTGATTCCGCTTAAAGCCGGTTTCTTGCATCATGCGCAACAGGATGCGCAGTAGGGTCCGGCGGGTGCTGCCCCAACTGGTAATCAGGTTTTGCAGGAGGCAGTCGATCGCCGCGTCGCTGCCCATGTTGCCGATCGCCTGCCAGGCCTGGTTACGCAAGCTATCGGGACGATAGGGATCGAGGGCGACTTCTTCGAGCATGGCGATCGCGTCATTGCCGAGGCGAGTTAAGGCTTGGCTGGCGGCCTCACGGGTTGACTTGTACTGCAAGGCTTTCATGAGGGAGGGGTAGTATTCCTTGAGGTTGGTAGCGGCGATCGCCTCCAGCAGTGCTCGTCTGACCCGCAAAGACTCATCCTGCAAGAGATTGGGAATATAGAGCCGCAGTGATTGCAGATAATCCGCTTCGCCCAAGGCCCGGCAGCCCATGACGCGCTCGCGTTCGCGTTCGTGGGTCAGCATTTGCCGCAGGGTATTGACCGCTTCGTTTTTTTCGCGGGCATTGCCGTGTTTCAACATGAGGGAAGCCGCCGTGCCCCGCACCACGGGATCAACCTCCGGCTGAAGATAGGAATGGAGATGGTCAATGTTGGGATTGTCTTCTGTAATCCAGATGTAGCGCAGGGCCAGCGCCAAAATTTCGGGGGGCTGTTCGTGGGTGTCGATGAGTTGCACTACGGCGGAGGTGTGCTCCCGCTTGGGATACTCCAGCATGGCTTCCAGGCTCTGGCGACGGAGTGACAGGGGTAACGAGTCGAGACGGGGAGCTAAGACCTCCCCGACACTATGGGGATCAAACTGGGAAAGAATTTCGATGCAAGAGCGCTTGTCTGCTTCAGAGCCCGGTTTTTCCAGCGCTTCGACGATCGCCTTACGCAACGCCCGCAAGCTCGCTTCGGAAGAACTCAACAAGCCCCGTTGGGCACTTTTCACCAGGAGTTCCAGATATTGCGATCGCAACAGCAAGATCGCGATTAACCAGACGACCGCCAAAAAGGCCACCACCCCCAAAAAGAACTGAGACTGCAGCAATTGATTGTTAAAGCCGAGGTAGTTGGCCCAGGCAATTACCAGCAAGATAAAGACGCCCGTGCCCCCCATGGCCAGCGGTTCGGCAATGCCGCCGACCAGCGATTGAAACAGCGTGCGCTCGCTATCGGGAATGGGTTGAAACAACACCGGACGGGTGCTAGCGACGAGGGTGTAGCGCAGCCATTCGTCAAAAAATTTGAGTACGACCAGCCCAATGAAGAGGGCGGAGCCTCCTAGCAGAGCTGGAAAGCCGCCCACCAGGGTCATCAAGCTGATCCCGACGATGACCAGGGGCAAGATTGCCAAGACGGCAAAGACGCCCTGCCGCTCAATCAGACGACTGGAGGTAAACCACTGGGTCAGGAGTTCGATCAGGCCCAGTAAGCCGCTAAAGATCCCCAAAAAGGCGGCAATCCCATCCGCCTCCAAGTTGATATTGAGCTGGGTCAAAAATTCAAACTCGATCAGATACATCAAGATCTGCGCCAGCACAAAAAAGCTGAACAGCATGGTCACGTAGCTGCGAATGGTGCCCCGCGATCGCTGGGCTTTGTGATCATCCTGACCGGCTTCGGCCTGGCGCTGCAAAGAGTCAGGAAAGGCGTGGTCGTAGTTTCGGCTGATGATCAGCAGCACCCCCGCCCCCACCATCATGATTACGAAGGACAGCACCAGCACGTTATCCAGCCCCACAAAGGAGACTAAAAAGAAGACGGAAAAGCCGCTAAGTACGTCCGCCACCAAGTTGCCACTGCTAATCAGGGGAAAGGTGCGTTTAATTTCACGAATGTTGAATAGCTGGTTGGCGGTGATCGAGACGTTTAAGTCATTGAGTCCGTAGATAGCTTCCATCCACAGGCGCAGGCCAAAAATTGTGAACGGCAATAACGGCTCAACGGCCAGCCCCCACCGAAACAGCAGCACCGGCACCGCCATTAGCACGGCGATGATGACAATGACCCGGCGCAGCGGCAAAAACTTCTGGAGCCAAGAGTAAACAAAGGTCAGCCCAAACCCAACGCCAGCGCTGAAAATGTAAATCCACGGCAGCGAAGCCGGGCCATAGGTCTCTAGAAAAAGGGCCGCCGAACTGACCTCCAGCCACAGGATGCCCATGGAGGTGGCCGTGTAAAAGCTGAACATCAAAAACGTGCGTTCGGCCTCATTGGGCCGCAAGTTGATGATGCGCAGCAGCCTTTGCTGCCAGTTTGACAGCGGCGGTAGTGCAGTCCGGCTTGAGTTCATACCTGAGACAAAAAAGGTCAGTGACCATCACCTACCGAATCACCCGGATGGCTATTTCTTCGGTGATAACAGCATCATCATATTCCGACCTTCCCGTTTCGGAGCCTGTTGCATTTCGGCAACTTCTTCCAGGTCATTGGCCATGCGCCGGAGCAACTTCTCCGCCAGGTCAGAATGCTGGATCTCGCGCCCCCGAAACATGACGGTGGCCTTGACCTTATCGCCAGACTTGAGGAAGCGATGAGCACTTTTGACCCGCACATCGTAATCATGCTGGTCAATCTTGTAACGCATCTTGACTTCTTTGACTTCGGCGTTGTGCTGCCGTTTGCGGGCTTCGCGGGCGCGCTTTTCTTGCTCAAACTTGTATTTACCGTAGTTAATGATGCGACAGACCGGCGGAGTCGCCTTATCGCTCACCAACACCAGATCGAGATCTAGCTCTTCAGCCATCCGGAGAGCCTCACTGGGGGACATGATGCCCAACTGGTCTCCATCTGCCCCAATCAGACGGATCTCCGGGAAACGAATGTTTTCATTAATGGGAGGGACGTTTCGAGGATTTCGGCTTCGCATGCGCGGAAAAAAATAGGAAATAATACGAAAACGACGGACGCAAATTTCAGTCGTCCTATAGCCTAATGGCTGCCCTAAATTTCGTCCAGAGGGAAAACCCCTCAAGGGAGTGACCCGCTCATTCGTCAGGTCTCAGAAGATATCTTTACCGATATTAAGGGTGAAGTCTAAATCTGCACATCAGTTCGTTGCGAAGTCAGACAAAATATTTACATTATGCTAAGCTCGCCAACGAAATAGGCTGGCTGAACAGTCGCTGGAGCCATTGTTGTCAGAGCGATCGCGCGTTGCAGTAACCGAGACCTGGGCCAGGTTTGGCAGGCCGTTCTGGGGTGTCGAGTCAATCGGAACTGACTCCCCCTCATCCCTGCGCTCAGGAGGCCAAAACCACCGTTCACCGACTCCTACTGACGGCTATGTTCACCGTTTCCTGATTCACCGTTGGGGCCTCTTAACAAAAGCCGCTGGTCAAGTTACGATTAGCTGTTGTCTTGCACACGTTACTGGTCTGGGGCGGCAGTCTGGTTGCCGAAGTTATGAAACACACATTGTCAGTTTTGGTCGAAGATGAAGCGGGCGTCTTAACTCGTATTGCCGGGTTGTTTGCGCGGCGGGGGTTCAATATTGAGAGTCTGGCGGTAGGGCCAGCAGAGCAGATGGGGGTATCCCGTATCACGATGATGGTACCGGGGGACGACCAGGTGATCGAGCAGATCACGAAACAACTTTATAAGCTGATCAACGTCCTCAAAGTGCAGGACATTACCGAAATTCCCTGTGTCGAACGGGAACTTATGTTGATCAAGGTCAACGCCACCAGCAGCAACCGCTCCGAGATTTTGGAACTGGTGCAAATTTTTCGGGCGCGAGTGGTGGATGTCTCAGAAGACTCGCTCACGATTGAGGTGGTTGGCGACCCTGGCAAGATGGTGGCGATCGTTCAGGTGTTGGCGCGGTTTGGGCTGCGGGAGATTGCCCGCACCGGCAAAATCGCCCTCACTCGTGAATCAGGCGTGAATACGGAATTTCTAAAATCGCTGCAAAGCAAGTTGCAGTAGGGGGCAGCGATCGCCTCTACCGATTCTTGCTAGCTGAGGGATGAGGATCATTTAATATCTAATTGCCGCGAAGAATAGACCTGGCCGGACTAGTACCCGGCGGCTTAAGTCTCGATACCGATTGAAAGTCCCTCTCCCAAAGTTGGGAGAGGGATTTAGGGTGAGGGCTAAGGGTGTGCAAATTTACGCCGCACTGTACTAGGGACAGCCGAGACGGCTATCCCAACTGATTGAATTTCCATTCCTTACGGGTAGTGGGGCCGCAGCGTCGGTGGCTGGAGGTGAGTCAGTGGAATGATCTGGCCATCGCGGGTAAACAGTTCAGTTTGAATATTTGTCCCCGTCGATCATCGGCCTTTTCTAGCTGGTTATTCGGCAACTCGATGGTCTTTTTGCGGCTGAGAAGTAGGTGGACATCAACAAACAATGTTGTAGGGTGCTGTTAGGCGAAGCCGTAACGCACCATGCCACAGGGATTTGATGCGTTACGCTGGCGCTAACACATCCTACAAATAATTAAGCCCATCTACTGAGTGGACCGACCTACATCAGTGGGGGCACGGTTAAGCCTTTGGGGGGGCGTTGGTTGGGGTCGGTGAGCCCCTTACCTTGAATCAGCACGTTGAATTTACCAAGTTCCATGGGGTTCATGAGCTGATGGAGGGCTTCGCGACGCTGGAGGGCGTAGCGCACCGTTTGGCTGTCAGTATTTTGCAGTTGAGAAAGTTGGTTGAGGCGATCGCCCAACCCCAGCGCCATCAAAAACAGTGCTTGAGGAACGTGACCCAGGGTGCTCAAGCCGCAGCGATCGCCCTGGCGCTCTAAAGCGGTGAAATCAACATGGGCCGTGATGTCTTGCTGACCGATATTGATCAGGGGATCATTGTGGTGGGCGTGGCGGTAATAACATTGCAAGGTGCCCTGCGATCGCGTCGGGCTGTAGTAGCGATCGGCGGTGTAGCCGTAATCCAAAGTGAGCACATAACCCCGATGGAGTCTTTCGGCTACTTGGGTAAGCCAGTCCAGTGCGGCTAAATTCACCTCAGTGGTGTAGCCCTCAGGCCAGGGGGGCTGGGTCAGCGGGATGTTTAACCAGCGAAAGTAATTGGTCAGTTGGGGGGTGGACGCAGGCCCCAAGGTCGGAGTGAAGGGTTGTTGCTCATCCCCCGTGAGGGTGACGTATTGCTCTTGCAACCCGGCAGCGGTGAGGGTGACGCGATGCACGGGCAGGGCATCGACCAGTTCGTTGGAAAAAAAGCAGCCCGTCACCGAAGCGGGCGGAAGGTCGCTCAACTCGCACCAGGTAATGGGAACCGATTGGGCTTGCCAGCGGGCGAGGCAGGTCTGTTGGGCGGTGCGCAGGGCGGCGGATGTTTCCACTAGGGTGTAGGCCACAGCGGCCAAGCAGTCGGGATACTGCCGTTGCAGATAGGCCAGCAGCGCGTCGGCGATCAGTCCCTGGCCGGCTCCCATTTCCACCAGTTGGAAAGGCTCGGGGCGATCGAGCAACTGCCAAAAATCCACCAATTGCTCGCCCAGTAACTCGGCAAAGTCTGGTCCCAGGTGGGCGGCGGTGGCAAAGTCACCCGCCATGCCTAACTGTGAGGTATTGCAGGAATAGTAGCCATACTCGGGGTGGTAGAGGGCCAGTTCCATGAAATCGGCGAAGGTGATCCGACGGTGGGGCGATCGCTCAAGGCGATCGCGAATCACCGCACACAGTTCAGGAACGCCTAGTTGCACCGGCATTGTCACGGCTTACAACTGCGCCAAAACGGCCTGCACGTCAGGATGATTGAAAAAGGCTTCGGTGTCTTCGATCAGTTTGGGACCCCAGAGATTGTCAATCAAAAACTGAATGTCGGCATAGCGGTTGTCTTTCTCTAGTGCTGCAATGCCCATTGCCAGAGCCTCGGCTTCGTTGCCCTGGGCAAATTTGGCGACCGCGATCGCGAGCTCCGGTTCCGGTTCCATGGGGGCAATTTCGAGGGATTCTTCCCAACGGGCAATGGCCGATTCCACATCGCCCTGTTCGTACTCCACCAGGCCAATGTTGTTGACCGAGGGCCAAAATTCCGGATCGATATCAACCGACTTTTCGTATTGGGCGATCGCGGTTTCAAACCGCTCAAGCATGAAATAGGTATTTCCCAGGTCAAACAACGCACCGGGATTGTCCGGTTCGAGTGCTAACCCGGATTCCAGAAAGTCTGACGCTTTTGCGTAATCACCCTGGCGGAAATGAGCCGTCCCCAGGGCAAATAAAACAGCGGTGTTGTCGGCTTCGAGGGCTTTGGCTCGGTTGAGAGCGGAGATGGACGCATCAAAATCTTCGACCTGCAAATACAGGCTGCCCAACAACCCCCATACCGCTGGATTGTCGGGAACCAATTGGGCCGCTAGCTGCGCCTGGGCCAGTGCCAAGTCGTATTGTTGTAGTTGAGCCAATTGGGCCGCCTCTTGAGCCAGCACGAGCCCTTGCTCTTCTAGCCGCTCACCGTCGAGGGGCAGCACATAAGGCAACAGCGCTTGTGCCCTTACAGGGGTCGCTGCGGTCCACAGCCCGATCGCGGTTAAGGCAGAAAGTAAAGATGTCCGAATCAGCACAACAGTTCCTTAAAATTCGCTTGCAGCGCTTGTCATTTGTCAGCTTAGCTTATTCGATCCAGGCCACACTGGGCACGTTTACCAGTTCATCAATTGGCAGGCGATCGCCCGATCGCTAGTCCAGCAACAAATTGGCAACGTTGTTATAGATCTGAGTTAAGGGATGATCGGGAAACCGTAAGCTAAAAATGTCGCTACTCCCCAGTTGAATCATCTCCTCAGTCAGCGGCAAGATCGCGGCGACCGGAGCGCCGTAAGTTTCTTCCACTTGTTTCTTTAAGGCGGGAAAGTCAAAGGATGACAGCGCTTTATTCACCAACAACAGCATTTTAGGCACTTCGAGCCGCCGCGCAATGTCCACCGTGACGGCAGTGCCCTGAAAATCTTGGCGATCAGGACGCATAATCAACAGCAGCACATCCGAAATGGTAATGGACAGGAGGGTTTCCTCATTCAGCCCCGGATGGGTATCAATGAACAAAAAGTCTAAATTCAGCTCCTGAATCAATCCTTGAAACCCGTCATTCAGCAAGCCGACATCGTAGCCTTCTCGCAGCACCCGAGCAATTTCACCCGCTTTGAGGCTGGAGGGAATCAGGTAGATCGCACTGTTGCTCGTGCCCTGGCCTTCTAATTTATGACTGACATCGTAAGCGGCTTCTTCGACTGCGCAACGTCCCCAAAGATAGTCGTTCAGGGCCAAATTCATATGGCTCTCGTCAAACCCAAACAGCACATGAATGCCGGGAGACTGAATATCGGTATCCACAATGCCTACCCGCTTACCGCTGCGAGCCACTGTAGCCGCCAGATTTGCTGTTGTATTTGACTTGCCGGTGCCTCCTCGAAAGGAGTGTACAGACACCACTTTGACCATATGTCTACCTTCCAGTGCTGGGACGCAATGACATCGCTGCTAACGGGTTGAGGATATTTATCATCAACGATAACGCTTCCCTGCGATCGCAGATTACCGTGTTCGACAGATTCATAGCTGATTGTTTGCCAGCTATATCTCTGACAAGTGTATGGGATAGTCTTCATTTATCCCAAGAAAACTCAAAATCAGGCCGGATGCTCCCCCCATGCTGAGGTCCCTCAATCGGCAGAACCGCGATTTTGCCGTACCTGTTGCCTAGATGCGGCAGCGTTGCTGCATCCAGGAATGAATCGGTTCAGCTGATGGCTTCTGTCAGCTCCCTAAATCCCCCAATGCTGGGGGACTTCAGAGATCGATTCCCCCCAGGATTGGGGGCAGGAGGGCAGAATCATACTGCTATTCAGCAACGCCACTGTATGGATTGGGGCAAGGGTATGTTGGCGTAGCCTGCCCGCAGGGCATAGATGTCAATGACCATGACGAGTTGTGCCATGACCGACTGTTTGGGGTCGTCCTCGGTCAACTGGAGAGTGAGCATCCTCGGTGTGCCCCGTTAGCGAGCAAGAGCGAGGACGCCCAATCGTTTGGAACCGGCGAGGCCTGTGGCCATGGTCCCAGCGACGATTTGAGCCTGGGGATCAGCCCTTTTATAAAGTATCAACCCGAAGACGTGGAACCCGACCTGGACTATGGGGTGCGGGCAGCGATCGCATATCGACTTTGATTGGACGGCGGCGTCCATCATCCTGCTTGGGGTCGCCTTGAGGGGCCGTCTGGTCCGCAGGCGCTGAGCCTTGACTGATGAGTGATAATCAAACCGGGTAGCGGCGATCGCTCGGTTTTTCCCTCAAGCGGGGACACCCGCACTCAAGCCGTTGGCGGCACGATCACAAGGGCGATGCCCCGAGCATTTGCAGCGTCCCCTGCAAAACCTGCAACCCGATACTTTACAGCACTTCAGCCCAAAATCCTCCTTCCGACAGACCCAAATCGTACCGCTTGGGTGGATCAATAGTGGAAGCTTAGAAGGTATGCATGTCGCAACAGTCTGGTAGTTACTTTTTGTCGGGGAATAGTCAGACTGCCCAAGAGATCCAAGCGCGCGACTGGCAGTCAACTTCCCTGGGGGACGTAGAGACCTGGCCGCACAGCCTCAAAACAACCCTGAGCATTGTGCTCAATACGCCCTGCCCGATGTTCTGCATTTGGGGCCGCGATCGCACCCTCTTCTACAATGACGCCAGCGCTGACTTTTTTCGCCAGCTCGACCCGACCATTGCCAATGGGGATGCGCTCCGCGATCGCCCCTCGCCTGCCTGGCAACCCATCCTCGCTGGGGTAGAGCAGGTCAGCGCCACCGGCCAGCCCCAACCGCCAGAGAGTCTCCACTCAGCGTCCCCCAGCAACTCCGCCTCGGCGGCAGACACCTGGTCTTATAGCCCCCTGTGGAATGAGGCGGGACAAGTGGCGGGGGTATGTGCCAGCGGTAGCCATGCGGCGGTGAGGGGGGGGCCGCTTGAGCAGGCCGATGATTCACCCTTCCCGGTGTCTGAATTGGAGCGCCTGGCCAATGCGCTGCCTGTGCTGCTGGCCTATGTGGATCGCGATCGCCGCTATCGCTTTGCCAATCAGACTTATACCGATTGGTTTGGGATGACGCCAGCCGCGATCGTCGGTCAGTCAGTCGAAGACATCATTGGCACCACCGCCTATCAGGCCATCAAACCAGACATTGATGCCGTGTTGCAGGGGCAAGCCTTCGATTCAGAGATTGAGGTTGACTTCAAACATCTGGGCCGCCGCCGGGTGCAGCGCTATTTTGTCCCCGATGTAAATGAGCACGGCGACATCAAGGGGTATTACGCCCTGGTGAATGATGTGACGGCGTATCGCCGTACCGAACAGTCCCTCCAGCAGCGGGAAGAAGAGTTGCGCCTGGTCACCGATACCCTGCCCGTATTAATTGCGTTTGTCGATAATCAACAGCGGTATCGCTTCAATAACCGCACCTATGAAGACTGGTTTGGCATATCGTCGGCATCCTTACGCCATCAGCAGATGCGCGATGTGGTGGGGGAAGCCGGGTATCAACTGATCCGCCCTTATATTGAGCAAGCGCTGGCGGGGGCAACCGTCACCTTTGAGCAGGAAATTGCCTTCAAGCGGGGCGGCACGCGCCATATCGAGGCGACTTATGTGCCCCGATTTGACCGTGGGGGAGCGGTCGATGGGTTTGTGGCGTTAGTGCGCGACGTGACCGAACGGCAACGGGCCGCAGCCGCATTGCAAGAGAGTGAAACCCGCTTTCGCCGCCTTGCCGACTGTTCGCCGATGATGTTCTGGATGTCTGCGCCGGATGGGGCGGGCATCTGGTTTAACCAGCAGTGGTATGAGTACACTGGGCAAACCCCAGCCGAGGCTTTGGGAGAGGGGTGGCTGGCGGCGCTGCATCCCGAGGATGCCCGGATGATTGATGAGACTTGCTCTGAGGCGCATCGCAACCGGGAGTCGGTGCAGCTGGAATATCGACTGCGCCAGCACACGGGCGCATATCGTTGGGTGCTGGACTCGGCGGTGCCCCGCTTTGACGAGCAGGGGGAATATTTGGGCTACATCGGCTCCATCATTGACATCGACGATCGCAAGCAGGCCGAAGCGGAGCGCGAACGGTTGCTGCTGGAACTGGCATCAGAGCGGGCGCGATTTGAAGCAGTGCTGCGACAAATGCCAGAGGGCGTGTTGATTGCCGATGCGGCCCCCGAACGGCTGACCTTGGCCAATGAACAAACCCGTCACATTCTGCGGCACGATTATGACCCCGGTGCAGACCTGTGGAACTATCCGCAGTCAGAACCCTTCACCGCCTATCGCCCCAAGGGCGATCGCTACGCTACCGACGAGTATCCTTTAACGCGATCGCTGCGTCAGGGCGAAACCATTACCCGAGAAGTGATGGAGCTACATTTTGCCGATGAGTCAGCGGTCATGATTGAGGTCAATTCCACCCCGATTCGCGATCGCCAGGGCAAAATCATTTCGGCGATCGCGGTATTCCAGGATGTGACGGAGCGCCAGCGATCAGAAGTGGCGCTGCGAGAGGCTGAGGAACGGTTGCGCGTGGCCTTGCAAAGTGCACCCATCACCGTCTTCAATCAAGATTGCGACTTACGCTACACCTGGATTTATCAACCTGCTCTCCATACCCCTCAGGAGGCTCTGGGTCGGCGCGATCGCGACATTTTATCGCCCGCCGATGCCGAGGCCATTACCGCGATCAAGCAACAGGTGCTGGATACCGGCACCCGCACCCAGGCCGAGGTGAAAGTGACGAAACACGGCACCGACTATTACTTTGACCTCACCGTGGAACCGCTCCGGGATGCGACGGGCGCAATGGTCGGGATCACGGGCTCCACCGTCGATATTTCCACGTTGAAGCGCACAACCCTCAAACTGACGGAAAGCGAGGAACGGCTACGGCTCGCTTTGGACGGGGCACAAATGGCCACCTGGGATGTGGATTTGACGACCGGAGTCGCCATCTGGTCGGAACGCCACTTTGAGATGTTGGGATATGCCCCCACCGAGCACGGCATCGCGTCCGAAGCGATGTGGGAACGCTGCATCCACCCCGACGATCGCCAGCGGGTCTGGCAGGAATGGCAGCAAGCCCGCATCGAACAGCGCTACTACCGCACCGAATATCGAGTGATTCGAGCGGACAATGGGGAAATTTCCTGGCTGGAGGGCTTAGGCAACTTTAAATACGATGAACAGGGACAAGCAGTGCGCTCGATTGGCGTGTTGTTTGACATCAGCGATCGCAAGCACGACGAGGTGCAGCGCCGACAGGCCGAAACCGCCCTGCAAGAGCAACGCACCATTCTCGAAACCATTCTCCGGCAAGCCGCCGACGCCATTATGGTGTGCGACGCTAGCGGGCAACTCACGTTTGTCAACCAGGAAGCCAGACGTCTGGCTCAGCTCGATCCCGAAGGCACGAACCTGGATATCGACTTTCGCGCTTGGGGAACTGCCTACGACCCCGAGGGCAACTTGATCCCGCTGGAAGACTACTGCATGGTTCGGGCCTTGCGGGGGATTTCGAGTAATGCCTTGGAATCGCGGATGGTGCGTCCCGATGGCAGCTACTACGACATCTTGATCAGTGCAGCACCGCTGTGGAATGAGCAGCAGCAAATTATTGGAGCGGTGGGCACGTTTATGAACATTAGCGATCGCAAACGGGCTGAAGAAGTCCTGCGCGAGAGTGAAGCCCGCTTCCGACATCTGGCGGATACTGCCCCCATGCTGGTGTGGATGTCGGACACCCACAAGTTCTTCAATTACTTCAACCAGACGTGGCTGACCTTCACCGGCCGCACCCCCGCCCAAGAATGGGGCCAGGGCTGGACCAAGGGGGTGCATCCCGATGACCTGGAGCGGTGTTTGGCCACCTACAGCGCGGCCTTTGATGCCCACCGCGAATTTCAGATGGAGTATCGGCTGCGCCGCCACGATGGCGCGTACCGCTGGCTGCTCGATGTGGGGGTGCCCCGCTTTACGGCGGACGGGGAATTTTTGGGCTACATCGGTTCCTGCTTTGATATCCACGATCGCAAGCAGACCGAAGCCGAGCGCGATCAGATCGAAGCGGCCCTGCGGCAAAGCGAAGAACGGTTGCGCATGGCCCAAAAGGCGGCTTGTGCAGGGCTTTGGGACTGGGACATCCCCCATCATCAGGTAACCTGGTCCGAGGAGCATTACGTCCTCTACGGTCTAGAGACCACGGTAATTCCCTCCTACGAAAACTGGATAGCCTCAGTATTTGCAGCGGATCAGGCACGGGTCAAGCAGGCGGTTCAAGAAGCTTTAGACCACTCCACCAATCTGAATGTGGAGTTTCGCATCCAGCATCCCGACAAAGGGCAGCGCTGGCTGGTCGCGATCGGGCAAACCTTTGCGGATGCGGACGGACAGCCCATGCGGATGACGGGCATCGCCCTCGATATCACCGAGCAAAAACGGTTTGAACATGCCCTGATCGAAAGCGAAGCGCTGGCCAACGCTCGGGCGGAAGAACTCACCGCCATCATGGAGACCACGCCTGCGGCGATGTGGATCGCCCATGACCCGCAATGCCACCACATCACGGCCAATCAGACGGCCTATGAGCTGATGCGGCTGGCTCCCGGCTCACCGTCTACCGCCACCGCTGCCGATGGCACCAACCCCCTACCCTTCCGTCAGTGCAAGCAGGGCCAAGACATTTCCCCGCCCGAGTTGCCCATGCAAAAAGCCGCTCGCACCGGGCAAGAAGTGACCGATGATATGGAATTTGTGTTTGACGATGGCACCGTCAGCTATCTCTATGGCAAAGCGGTCCCGCTCTTTGGCCCTACGGGTAAAGTGCGCGGGGCGATTGGCGGCTTTGTGGAGATCACCGCGCTGAAGCACAGCGAACAGGAGCGGGAGCGCCTGCTCCAGCGAGAGCGCCAGGCCCGAGAAGCGGCAGAACATGCCAGTCGGATCAAAGATGAATTTTTAGCGATCCTGTCCCACGAATTGCGATCGCCCCTCAACCCGATATTGGGCTGGATCACCCTGCTGCGTCGAGGCCGGTTGGATGCGACCAAAACGGCCCAAGCCCTAGAAACCATTGAGCGCAATGCCAAACTCCAGATTCAACTCATCGACGATCTACTCGACATCTCGCGCATTATTCGCGGCAAACTGAGTTTGAAGATTGCCCCCACCAATCTAGTCACGATTATCAAAGGGGCCATGGAAACCGTGCAGTTGGCAGCAGAAGCGAAGGGCTTGCCCATGCTCACGGAGTTTGACGCGACCGTGGGCTACGTGATGGGCGACTCAGCTCGGCTACAGCAGGTCGTGTGGAATCTCCTGTCCAACGCCGTCAAGTTCACCCCCGAAGGCGGTCATATCACCATTACGCTAGCTGCCGTCGATCGCCAAGGACAGCCCGTGGCCCCTTCGCTCCCGGACGCCAAAACCCCTCCCCAATATGCTCAAATTCAGGTGACCGATACCGGAAAAGGGATTTCCACCTCCTTTTTGCCCTACGTGTTTGAGTACTTTCGTCAGGCGGATTCGACGACAACCCGCACCTTTGGCGGTTTGGGGTTAGGGCTGGCGATCGTGCGCTATCTCGTGGAGCTCCACGGCGGCACCGTCTGGGCCGAGAGCCCCGGTGAAGGCCAGGGAGCTACCTTCACCGTGCGCTTACCCCTGAGTCAAACGCCCCGGCCCACCGCCCACCCCACTTTGCCCCTGGCGACTCAGGGGTCACAGCCCTCGCAAGTGCTGAAGGGCATTCGAGCCTTGGTCGTCGATGATGACATAGACACCCGCACCTGCATTGTTTTTGCCCTGGAGGAGCACGGAGCTGTGGTGACCGCCGCCGCCTCTGCCCAGGCAGCCTTACGCACCCTGGAAGCTGCCACCTTCGACATCATCTTGAGCGACATTGGCATGCCGGAAATGGATGGTTTTCGCCTGATGCAAAAAGTGCGCGATCGCGATCGCACCACCCCCGCCATTGCGCTAACGGCCTACGCCCGAGAGAGCGATCGCGATCGGGCAATAGCCTCCGGCTTTCAACGGCACATTCCTAAGCCGGTCGAACTCGCCGTGTTGATCAACACCATCCACCACCTGCTTCAGCCCCCAGATCCCGATCAGTCTTTCTAGGGGGAGCCGCGATCGCGATCGCTTATCGGCTTCTTCACAATAGCGCTACCGATCGCAAATTCCCCGCTGTCGCCCCCCTAAAGTCCTCCGAGCATGAGCTGTGCGTAGAATCAAAGGGGCTATCCACACCCTGGATTTGATTGCCCCCCTTATTCAACTAACCTTGTAGGGGTTTACCAGAAATCTGGCACTACTTAGCTGCCAGCCTCTGTGATCGCAGCGGCGATACTCCGAAGGAGTGGCTCCGCCATCGCAATTTTCCGTCGGCTCCAATCCGGTAGATCACCGGTCGGGTAGGCTTCCCAGCCTGCCCCCCTAACCAGTCTGCTTAAAGACACTCGGTTACTGAGGGATGAGGATCATTGAACATCCCAATTTCCGCGAGATATAGACCTGATTGGACAAGGGACAGCCGCGACAGCTATCCCAACTGATTGAATTGCCATTCCTTAGGACGGCCAGGATGGCCATCAAACCAGAGCGCATCTCACAAATCGACACCGAGCAGATACAAAACCCCTACAGGATGAGCTTATTCAAGGGGGTTGGGGGGATCGGTTCGCAAAGATATTCGGTTCGCAAAGATGTGTAGTCAAACTTCAGAGAATGGGTAGCAATCCGGTCCATCGCCGATGCGATCGCTGTCTCCACACTGGTCGCTCTAGAGCCGTGGCGTTCTTCGAGAAACGCCCCCGCAGTCTTGAATACTCCGGGGGCGTCTGGGTGCTTATGGGGTTACATCGGGGCTGTTTAGCTCATACTGGCAGCGCTCCGGCCATAGCCGGAAAAGTCATGGGGTATCTTCCCTTGAATGTGGCTATCGTAATGATCGGCACTGCCATTGAATAGGCCGATTTCTGAGCCGAGCCGCATCATCATGCCTTGTTCGCGGCGGCGCATCTGCTGATGACGACGCATCAACAAATTTCTCGACAAAGCGACCACCGGATTGCCGATCGCAGTTACATCTGGGCTATTGTTTTGATGTAAAAGTGTCATGTTATTGCCTCTATGGAGCGAATTAATGGTGGAGGCGCGTTCCTTCAGGGGGATCCCTTACTTCCGTCTCTTTGCTGCCGATGTCGTTGCATCAGACCAGGCAAAAAGCGAACGAGTGTTTTGTATCAATAGTTACATTATAGCGATCATCCAGGGGTTCGACAGGGCGGGGCATGATCGAGCCCGGTGCCCCTGATGGCAAAGACGTTAAGGGCTCATGAGAGGGCATCAGGTCTGGGGGATCAGTCGCAGGGCGCAGCCGTTGAGTAAAAAGAATAGGTATTACGGCCCTGCTTTTTGGCCTGGTAAAGAGCATGGTCGGCATGGCGGAGTAGCGTTTCGGGCTCTTGCCCGTGGTCAGGATAAAACGCCACCCCAATGCTGGTGCTGATGTGGAGTACATGGTGATTCACGTAGAACGCTGACTGCAAGCTGGCAGTTAAGCGATCGCACGCCCCCCGCACATCTTCTAGCGTCTGCACAAACGCCAAGACGACAATGAACTCATCACCGCCCCAGCGCACCAGCAAGTCTTCCGTCCGCAGACACTTTCGCAGGCGTTGCCCCACCTGCCGGAGCACCTCATCCCCAACGCTGTGGCCCAAGGTATCGTTGATCCCCTTGAAGCGATCGAGGTCTAAAAACGCAATGGCAGCCTGCGTTTTTTGCCGCTGGGCCTGAGCCAAGATTTTGGGTAAATAGGTATCGAGGAGGGCCCGATTGGGTAAATCCGTAAGGGAGTCATAAAAGGCCTGACGGTGAATCTTGGCTTCAGCCTCTTTTTGCTGGGTGATGTCGCGCAATAGCCAGCGGACGTGGGCAATCGCCCCCGTGGGCTGATAGCTACAGGTCAGCGTCACGCCCACCGCGATCGGATCGCCATGACGCGGGCACAGTTGGGTTTCCCAGGTCTGGATGGGCGCAGGCGGGCGCTGACTCAACTGGGCCAGGGTAGTGTGGATGTGGGGGCGATCGGCTTTTGCGAAAAACAAGAGCAGGGGTTTACCGATGAGATCCGCCTGAGACACATTGAGCATCGTCGCCAGGGCCACATTCGCTTCCTGAATGATGCCTGTGGCATTCGTGACCAGATAGCCATCGGGGGCCAGATTAAAGAGTTCTTGATAGCGGTGACGTTCGGCCTCAAGTTGTTGACGGTAATCGACTAACGCCTGATTTTGCTGTTGCAGTTCTTCATAGGCCAGCCGCAGCTCTTCTAAGACGGTTTCCAGATGGCTCAAGGAAGCGTCCAGCAAATCGGGGCGATGAGTCGGCAGGTCTCCGGTGAGTCGATATAAATTTAATACCTGTTGGTGGGCTTGATAAACGGCGTCTATACGTTCGGAAATATCCATGGGAACTGCGTTTAATTCGCCACGGGTACGGGTGCAGCCGCTCTGGCGGTCGGTAGATACACCTGAAATTGGCATCCTGTCCCCACTTCACTCCAGACTTTGACAAAGCCCCCACAGTCTTTGACAATTTTGGCCACGGTGGACAGCCCTAAGCCGCTGCCTTGATCCGCTGACTTGGTAGTAAAAAACGGGTCGAAGATATGGTCTAACACTTCCGGCGCAATGCCCCCCCCGGTATCCGTCACCTTAATCACAGCATACTCGCCCCGCTGGGCGCTAGGAGGCAAATTCTGATGGGTCTCATCAATGAGAGTATTGTCAGCCGACAATGAAAGGGTGCCGCCCTGGGGCATGGCATCCCGCGCGTTGATGCAGAGATTCAGCAGGACCTGATACAAGAGGGTGGTATCCACAAACACCGGCTTTAGACTGTCGGGGATCGTGGTCTGAATCTGGATATTGTTGGGAAAGGAGGATTGCGCAAATTGTTGAATCTCTTGGATTAGATCATTGATCTTAACCAAGACCCGTTCTTCCTGCGGTTTGCCGGCAAACGCCAAAATTTTCTGCGATAGCTCAGTGCCGCGTTGGGCCGCCCGTTGGATGCTCTTGAGCAATTCTTGCGGGGCGGCATCCAGGTCGGGCAATTGTTTGAGCAACAACTGCGGGGCAATGGAAATCGGCATCAAAATATTGTTGAGATCGTGGGCAATGCTTCTGGCTAAAATGCCCAAGCTTTCTAGCCGCTGGGCCTGCAAAAACTCGGCCTCTAGTTGCTTTTTTTCGGTAATGTCGGTGTTGACGACGAGGATCGAGGTCGGAACTCCAGTGGCCGCTTCGACGCGAGTCTGGCGGCTCAAGACGATGACTCGCTGTCCCTCCTTGGTCCGATGGTTTACCTCTCCTTGCCAGTTCCCCAGATCGCCGACGGTCGGAGTCGGCTCCCCCGCTTCGGGCTCTCCCAACAGGGTCAAACCGTTTTGCCCCAAGGCTTCGGCGACCGTCCAACCGTAGAGATTAGTGGCCCCTCGGTTCCAAAAAGTAATGCCCTGATGGGGGTCGAGCACGTAAATCGCGTCGGTGGCGACATCAATCAGGTGGGCCTGATCCCGAATGGTTTGCTCCGCTTGGCGTTGCTTGGCGATTTCTTGCTGGAGTTGAGCGTTCGCTTCGACCAGGTCGGCGGTGCGGGTCACAACCTGCCGTTCTAAATCTTTGTAAGCCGCCTGCAACACTTGTTCCATCCGACGGCGGTGGGTGATGTCGCGCAACGACCACAAGATTGTGGTGGAGCGGCTGCGGGTATCTTTGAGGTAGTTGGTGGTGATGGCGAGGGTGACGGGCTCGACTTGTCGAGCGGTGAGGGTGATTTCCCAAGGTTCGGTGGGACGGGGGGTCAGCAACCGCTGCTGAAACTCGGCGCGATCGCCCTGGTCGATCAAGACCAGCAACGGTTTGCCCTCCAGGCTATCGGGAGGGACGGCGAATAACCGCGCCGCCGCCTGATTGGCATGATGAATCTTGCCCTGTTTATCCGTGACTAGATAGCCATCGGGGGCCAGTTCAAACAGGGTTTGGTAGCGCTGCCGCTCGGCTTCCACCGCAAAGCGGCTCGCGGCTAACGCGAGGTTTTGCTGGTGCAGTTCTTCATCAGCGGCGTGCAGTTCTTCGAGAACGAAATAAAGTTCCTTGAGTGCGGTCTCTAAAAGTTCCGGTGCGATCGGGCGCTCAGTGGCGCGATCGCGTAGGGCTAAAGCCCGCCGATAAACGGCTTCAATTTGTTGAGAAAGGTTCATGACCTGCACTCTCCTGGGTAATAGACCAAAGGGAATAGAGTTTATGGTCGGAGATTGATTGACCTAGATGGGTCTGCCGAGGCATGTTGGGTGGTTAGGCAAAGATTCGTCCGAATCTATTCCTAGCTTCGCAGATATCTTTAAGAATCCCTAATAATTCATGGATATTCATGTCTTTATGTGAAGGAGGGTCACATTGAATGTTCGAACGTGCGAGCGACTGAGTATAATTCCGCCGACAATTTATGCCTACTACTGTTCGGCGTAATGTTGCATACCGTATCCCTGATCTACAAAGGGCTTTAGCGATCGATTGAGATCATTCCACGGACGGTAGAACCTCACCTAACCTCTCCTTGGTAAGGAGAGGAACCGGAGGCTCGGTTCACTCCGAGTCAAATCGTTGAACCGATTGTGAATAAACCTCTCCTTGCGAAGGCTGCCGCTTATACATAAGTTTCTGACTGACTGCTTTCAGTGGTTTAGCCCCCTAAATCCCCCAATTCTGGGGGACTTCAAACTCCGGTCTCCCCCCAGAATTGGGGGGACTAAGGGGGGCGAGTGCGCCTGTTGAGGTGGCAATCGA
>Ga0008836_100463_pt1 | contig 25343 bp, 12 predicted proteins | sample HotLakConsUCCR28_FD_62214 | JGI IMG/M metagenome (GOLD analysis project Ga0008836, IMG submission 62214) | Hypersaline microbial mat communities from Hot Lake, Washington, USA - Hot Lake Consortium UCC-R28 (Hybrid Assembly) ... | reverse complement strand
TGATTATCGAACCATTTACTTTCAGATTTATCCTTAAATGTAGGGGGTTTTAAATTTCCGGTAAAATAATTCAAGAGTATCATCCCTGTGAGTTATAAATATTCCTATCAGACTTGAACCCTGAAGGGGCGGGATACTAAAGCGATGGGTGCAGCCCATCGGAAATAGCCTCATATTTTGGTTCAGCTCTGAAGGAGCGCAATATTTTCCGATATTCGCCAAAATAGATTGGAGAACATATTTTGCTCCGTCAGGGCTGGGGTTCACATTATTGATGGTGGCACAGGGCTTTACCCTGAGCTTTGGTTTTTTGCCCCTTCAGAGCTTGGATTGAAATAATTGGATATGGTCGATGATATTTGCATATAACTACCCAGCTGAGTCGGACTGAGTAAAAAGTCCAAATTACAAACTACGAGCTAAAAAATACCTGGCAAGAAACCAGACCATAAATCCCTAATAGCTATCAATCACTCCAATAATGCAGCTATTTGACATAAGGGCAGGCCACACTGATCCATGCGGTATTTATCGTCAAAATAGGCTGCCAATGCCATGGTTTCATAGGCCTTTTCAGGATCATAAGCCACACCGGGCTGGTATTTTTCCAATCCTGCGGCAGCCCTTTCCTGATCCAGCTTAACTTTTGAATTTTCCCACTGCCGGTAAATTTTCTCCCCTTTGGCATAAGGCAGCACATAATCCAGCGAACCGGCCACAGAGGCACCATCAGCTGATTTTTTGTAGAAAAAGTCTTTTCCACGACCTGCTTCCAGCTCTAGAGTAATCAAAAATTGGAGAAGCGGTTTTAGCCCGCTAACATGGTAACTGAGGGCATCACGCTGCCGTATATCTGCACTGCTCCCGTCGGCAAAAAGGGCATGCTCCACATAGTAAGCTGCCTTTTCCTCTGCCCAGGAAACAAGTTTGTCATCTTCCAGCAACAAACCTATGGTCCCCACCAGATTGATGCGTTTGGTTTCCCAGTTATTTAAAGGAACCCGGTCGTTTTCAATTTCAGTCCTTGCCATTTTTCTCAACCAGTCTTTCATCATGTTTTGTTGCCGGCTTTCCATATGGGGTTTCAAATAGGCATAGGCATAGACCACAGGAAGCAATTTATTCTCGTTAATCGGGTTGCCGGTAGGTTGGAACATAGCTGCCCAGCCAAGGCTATAATCCATCATCTTTTTCAGGCTATGAGTATCACCAAAAAAAGCATGGTGCCAATAAAAAAGGGCCAGCTTATCCATGTCTTCCAAATGGCGGACGGTTTCAATGCGGGCAGGGTTGTTGTCCAGCATTCCCTCATAATGAATTTCAACCAGAGGATCAGGTTCATCATCCTTAATGTCCGCCACGGCTGCCTGTAATTCTTCCCTGATCGATACCGGTACTTCACTGGAAGCCAAAGATTTCAGTGCTTTAGGGTGTAGCAGGGTTCTAAAATCGGGGTAGATGGCCCCGACTTGTAGAAAAATAAAAGCATATAAAACAGTTGAAATCAGCATCATGGTTGTCTGGTTTTGGTATATCCAATCCTAAATTTAGTTCTTTTTGATGCCTAAATCAAAAAACCCAAAAAATGCATTGGGGAAGGTAAAGCGGATCTTAAAGCCTTAATCGAATCGTTGCATAAAATCTTTTTTGTAAGCCAGGGGAGTCATTTTCATCTTTTCCTTGAATTGCCTGTTGAAATTCGACAGGGTGTTGAAACCACTTTCATAACTCACCTCGCTGATGTTCAGGTTTTCCTTGTGCAACAGCTTACAGGCATGGCTGATCCTCACCTCTGATAAAAAATCCGAAAAGGATTTGTTCATCCTGGATTTGAAATACCTTGAAAACGAACTGCTGCTCATATTGATCAGACCGGCCACTTCCTCCAGTTTGATGGGCTGTTGAAAATGATCCATGACAAAGGCATATACTTTGCTCATCCGGTCCTTTTCGGATTCCTTGTTGGCATTGATATAACCGGCCTGCACAATCGGATTTACTTCAGAGGAGCGGGCCATCAGCATTAAAATTTGTAGCAAACCAATGATCTTTTCCAGCCCTTTTTGATCCAATAGCCTGATCAGCAAAGGCCTGATTTGTTCATTGGTCTGGCCCAGAATTTCCAGTCCAAGTGAAGCCTTGCCCAACAAGACCTGCAATTCTTCAAATTCTTCCTTTTGCAAGAGCTCCCTGCCAAAAAAATTTTCAGGAAAATACACCACGATACCGTGTGTCATCAGCTGGCTGTCTTTTTCAAAATATTCCTGATCGTTACGCCATAAGTGAGGCAGGTTAGGCCCTGAAAACACCAGGTCATGCGCCTTGAATGTACGCATGTCATCACCAACAAACCGGGTTCCCCTCCCTCTTAATACCAGAAACAATTGATACTCCGGATGGAAATGCCAGTTCTTATCAAAAAAGGGGGCTTTCAGTTCCTTGATTACAAAAGCATTTTGCTCAGGAATTCGGGATTTTTGGAAAGGTTTTTTCATCAGCTAGTTACTTTATGCGAAAAATCACGGTAAAAATACGTAAAAATGACAAAATACAGTCATAATTAGATAAAAAACAGTAAGAAATACACTTATAAATAGCCCAAATTAGTACATTGAAACAATAAGGCAATAAGTACCCAAACAATAATAACAATGAAATACTTCGGGTTAATCACTGTAGCCATGCTCCTGTTGATGGGATGTGGCGGCAACTCCTCTAAAATTGAACTCTCGGATGGCCCCAGAAGGGCGGAAATCCTGTTCCTGGGCCATGAGAGTACCCACCACAATTCCGAAAAACTAATGCCTGGCCTGGCCAGACATCTTTTCCAGCAAGGCATCAATCTTACCTATACAGCTGATCCCGATGACCTGAATGCCGAAAAACTCAGGCTTTATGATGGCCTGATGATCTATGCCAACCATGACGAAATCACAGCGGAGCAGGAAAAGGCATTAAAAGACTATGTAGAGGGAGGTAAGGCCTTAATCCCTATACACAGTGCTTCCTTTTGCTTCCGCAATTCCGATTGGTTTGTGGAAACGGTGGGGGGACAATTTTCCTCTCATGGTACCGGAGATTTTACGGCCAGTATTACCGACTCCTCTCATCCTGTTATGGCAGGTATTTCCGAATTTGAAACCTGGGATGAGACCTATGTTCACAGTCAGCTCAACGAGGACATGACCGTATTAATGGAGCGGGTCGAAGGTGACCACAGGGAGCCGTACACCTGGGTAAGGGAGCAGGGCAAAGGCCGGATTTTCTACACGGCCTACGGGCATGATGAGCGAACATGGGACCAGCCCGAATTTTTAAAGCTGGTTGCCAATGGCGTTATGTGGGCCATTGGGGATAAAGTGGCCCAACAGGTGGCTGATTATGATATTCCCCAAACACAATTTGAAGACGCAGAAATTCCGAATTACGAAAACCGGGATCCCGCCCCCCGTTTTCAGCTGCCGCTCTCACCTGAAGCTTCCATGAAGCTTGTTCAGGTTCCTGTAGGTTTTGAATTACAGCTATTTGCCTCGGAGCCGGATATCATCAATCCTATGGCCATGTGCTGGGATGACAAAGGGCGTTTGTATGTAATAGAAACCACCGATTACCCCAATGAGGTCAGACAGGAAGGTGGCAATGATAAGATTAAAATCCTGGAAGATACTGACGGCGACGGAAAAGCAGATAAAATCACGGTTTTTGCTGAGGGCCTGAATATCCCCACCAGTATGGTTTATGTCAATGGAGGCATATTGATTTCCATGGCCCCTGATTTTGTATTCCTGAAAGATACCGACGGAGATGACAAAGCGGATCAGCGGGAAACCATCATAACGGGATGGGGCAAAAGTGATACCCATGCCGGGCCATCCAACCTGCGTTACGGCTTTGACAACAAAATCTGGGGAGTTTTGGGCTATTCCGGTTTCCGGGGTGAAATAGACAACCAACCCTTTTCCTTCGGCCAGGGCGTTTACCGCTTCGACCCCGATGGGACGGATTTTGAATTTCTGGGCAATACCAGCAACAATACCTGGGGTCTGGGTTTTTCTGAGGAAAACAATGTATTTATATCTACGGCAAACGGTCAGCATAGTGCTTACCTGGCCATGCCAGGAAAATATGTCAGGCGGCCTGTACAAGGAGGATCAATGAATGCTGTGCATGGTATCGATTCCCATTATGACATGCCTCACCTCACTCCTTTTTTAAGACAGGTAGACTGGCATGGGGGCTATACAGCAGCGGCCGGACATCATTTCTACACGGCCAGAAACTTTCCCAAATCTTACTGGAACAGGGTAGCTTTTGTGGCCGAACCCACCGGAAGGGTATTGCACAATGCCATCATTGAAAAGGATGGTTCGGGTTTTGTAGAAAAGAATGGTTTCAACATACTGGCCAGTTCAGACGAATGGTTTTCCCCCGTACATGCGGAGGTCGGACCTGACGGGGCATTATGGATTGCAGACTGGTACAATTTTATCATACAGCACAACCCTACCCCAAAAGGTTTTGAAAATGGGGAGGGAAATGCCTACATCAACCCACTCCGGGACAGGGAGCATGGCAGAATCTACAGGATGGTCTACAAGGGATCCGATGATTACAACACCATGGATATTGATCCGTCCAGTAACAGTGACCTGATCAGCGGATTAAAAAGTGACAACATGTTTTGGCGCATGACGGCCCAAAAACTGATTGTGGAAAACCAAAACACCAGCATTGCCAATGAATTATTAAAATTGGTGGACAACCCTTCTGTGGATGAAATCGGCCTTAACAGCCCTGCCGTGCATGCTTTATGGGCATTGCATGGAACGGGGGCAATGGATGGTAGTAATGAAGCTGCCCTGAAGGTAGTCACCGGAGCTTTGAAACATCCTGCTGCTGGAGTGCGAAAAAATGCCTTGATGGTATTGCCCAGAAACCAGCAGGTTTTGCAGGCCATTCTGGATGCCAACTTGCTCAATGATCCTGATCTGAATACCCGGAAAGCGGCTTTTCTGGCTGTGGCGGATATGCCTTCATCGGATGCAGCATCCAAACTGATCCTGGAAGCAAGCAATGAAGCGGACAACTCCTCGGATGATTACCTGCCTCAGGCCATCTTTGCCGCCGTGCTTAGTCATCCACAATCCTTCAATGAATTATCCGGTAGTATCCTTGAGGTCAACACGCCGGATTCCCTGATGACCCTTGGAGAGAAAGTAACCAAAAGCCTGATCGAAGAGCAATACAGCCTGGACCGGAGGGCAGGTATTCCCTACCCGCCTGAAATCATTGGTAAGGAAATCCATGTCCAGGCCACCATCAGCAAGGCCGACGACCCGCTTGAAGGCGTAATTCTGGCCCAGGGCAATGCAGAAAACGGCTATAGCCTGTACATTCAGAACAACAGGATAAACTGGCTGGTCAGACAAGATGGTAAATCGTACCAGGCCACTTCCAGGGGCAGCCTTCCCGGGCAGCAGTTTGTATTGAAAGCCAGTCTGCTTGAAAGCGGTGATATGGCCATCAGTATTGATGATAAACAAGTCGGCTCAGGAATGGCTCCCGGCTTGTTCTCTACAGCACTTAACCCTGACCGAGTCAGAATAGGTCATGACAATATGGGCTCCGATCAGGTGGGTACCTATCCTGACAGGTTTTATTTCAGGGGAAGGATGAATAGCCGTACCTCTCACATGAATTTAAAAGTTCCTGCTGGTGGCGATAGCGAAAGCAGCACCACAACGGCTGAGGTAGCTTCAGGCAGTTCCGCAGGAGAAGTGACCATCAAAATGGGGGTGATCCAGCATGAAATGAAATTCGATAAAGCTACTTTCACCGTTAAGGCAGGACAGCAGGTAACCATCGATTTTGTCAACGATGACTTCATGCAGCACAACCTGCTGATCGGAAAAGCAGGAAGTCTGGAAACCATTGGTAAGGCTGCAGATGAACTCGCCCGTGACCCGAAAGGCATGGAAATGAATTTCGTTCCTGAGATTCCTGAAATTTTGGCTTCTACTCCCCTTGTCAATCCGGAAACCAGCGAGAGCCTGGTATTTACCGCTCCCACCGAACCGGGAGAATACCCTTACCTATGCACCGTTCCTGGACATTGGAGGATTATGAACGGCATCATGATTGTGGAATAATTTTTTCAACAAAACCCAAAAATATGGCTTTAGATATTAAAATAGGAGTTACCACCTGGCTATGGACTTCTCCCTTTAGTTCGGAATCAGTAGCACTTTTTCCAAAAATCAGGAAAATGGGCTACGATGCCGTGGAAATACCGGTGGAGGATCCATCTCTTATAGACACCGGTATAGTTAAACAGGCCCTGAAAGACAATGGGCTCCAACCTATTATTTGCGGTGCTTTTGGCCCCGGAAGGGACCTTACCCATGAGGATCCATCTTTCCACCAGGCCAGTTTTGATTACATCCACCAATGCTTCAAGATCAGTGCAGAACTGGGAGCATCCTTTGTGGCCGGCCCCATGTATTCTGCCGTGGGAAAGGCAAGACTGGTTTCTCCGGAACAAAAAAAAATAGAATGGGACAGGGCGGTCCGCAACCTTTACACGGTATGTCAGATGGCCAAAGCCTCCGGGCAGGAAATTGCCCTGGAAGCCCTGAACCGCTTTGAAACCGACCTCATCAATACCACAGAGGACCTGATGCGGTTAATCGCTGACATCAATCATCCCGCTGCAAAAGTATTGCTGGATGGTTTTCACATGAACATTGAAGAACCAGATATAGAAAAAGCCATCGCACAGGCGGGGGAAAAACTGATCCATGTGCAGGTATCTGAAAACTATCGTGGCACCCCCGGTACCGGACAAACAAGATGGGATGCCTATAAAAGAGGATTGGAGAAACTAAATTATACCGGGACGGTCACCATAGAAAGTTTCACACCTGAAATTAAAGAGTTGGCCGGAGCCGTCTGTATCTGGCGCCCACTGGCAGCAAGCCAGGATGCCTTTGCTGCCGATGGCTACAAATTTCTTAAATCCTGGGCGGCTGACTAAAACCTGCCAACTGCATAAGTTAAGTTTCATTCCTTGATTGAAAGCAACTGGGAGCAGGATAAGCCCTTTCAGATCGATTTAAATTTTGATTGAATTTTCCAAATGATAGGGCAAATTACTACGGGTTTCAACCCGTGGCTAATAAGAGAAAAAAATGCAGTTTTGGCGAAATTTTTGCTTTTTTAGGCAAAAATTATGACAAAACGGGAATTGCTAATCATGAGTTTCATAAAATAATAATTATACCATGACTGACAAAAAATTAAACATCGCCATAATCGGCTTGGGTTTTGGAGCAGAGTTTATCCCCATCTACCAAAAACATCCCCTGGCCAATATGTATGCCATTTGCCAAAGGAATGAAGAAAAGCTGAACGAAATCGGGGATGCCTTTGGTATAGAAAAGCGGTACAGCGATTACGATGAATTGTTAAAGGATCCGGACATTGATGCCGTACATATCAATACCCCCATTCAGGCACATGCCGAACAATCCTTAAAAGCCCTGAGGGCAGGTAAGCATGTGGCATGTACCGTACCCATGGCTACCAAAGTGGAGGAATGCCGGCAGATCGTCGAAGAAACCGAAAGGTCGGGACTAACCTATATGATGATGGAAACCGTCATTTACAGCCGGGAGTTTCTTTTCGTCAAGGAAATGTATGAAAAGGGAGAAATGGGCAAACTTCAATTTCTGCGGGCCAGCCACCAGCAGGAAATGGCAGGATGGCCGGGTTATTGGGAAGGCCTCCCTCCCATGCACTATGCTACCCATTGTGTAGGTCCTGTGTTGGCATTACCCAAAGGGCAGGCCGAATATGTTTCCTGCTTTGGCTCCGGAAGGATAGACGAAAACCTGATCGAAAAATATGGCTCTCCCTTTGCTATTGAAACCTGCCATATCAAGTTGAAAGATTCAGATTTGTCGGCAGAGGTAACCCGCTCCCTTTTCAATACAGCCCGACAATACCGGGAAAGTTTTGATGCCTACGGTTCTGAAAAATCCTTTGAATGGACCCTGATCGAACATGAAGACAGTGTGGTACATACCGGTGAAGCACCTGCCCGGGTAAAAATACCAGACTATGGACACCTTTTACCCGATGAAATAGCAGGCTTCACCCAGCAAGGGGTGTATGATTCTGATGAAAACCAGCACCTTTCCTTTATTCAGGGGGCAGGCCATGGTGGATCACACCCTCACCTGGTACATGAATTCCTCTCTGCTTTGAACGAAGGAAGGGCTCCCTATCCGGATGCCCGCCAATCTGCCAATATCACCTGTGTGGGCATACTGGCCCATGAATCAGCCATGAAAGGTGGTGAAATCATGAAGTTACCGGATTTTACTTTGAACCCTTAATGTTTAATTCATCCTATCCAAAAGACCTGCCCATATAATTAAGCAGGTCTTTTTTTTATTGAAAATGGACAGTTTTAAATATTTCAGGTAATGTTTTCCTGAAAACCTTTCCAATATTCACTGGGGCTTGTACCCATTTCTTTTTTGAAGGCATTGAAAAAAGTGATCCTTGAATTGAATCCGGATTGTTCAGCCAATGCCTCCATGGTGAAATCATCCAGATATCCCTGATCAATGAGTTGTATGGCATGCCGGATGCGGAATTGGTTAAGGAATTCATTGAACCTTTTCCCAAATTCATTATTAATGACATGGGAAACCTGATTTTTTGGTATGCCCAGGCGTTTGGAAAAACCACTCAAATCCAGCCCTACTTCCAAATACACCTTATCCTCATCCAATAGATGTAGGATATTCTTTTTGATGGGGGATTCCAAGGCCTCCAAAGAAATGTCCTGATCGCCCGTGGCTGGTATTTGGGTGGCCTGGGAAATATTGTCGGTTGGTTGATTTTTTGGCAGGGGATTAAATAATTGTTTGGGTTTGAAGTTGATATACAAATTCAGCAAAAATAATCCTGCAAGCGACAACTTTCGGATTAAGGAATTGAAACCTATGGAAGTTGTAAATTGAAAGACGCTTAACAATTCTGTAATTAAAAAAGAAAACTGAAAAAAGACCACCCAACCCATGAATACCATTACCATCAGAAGCCAATTAAAGGAGGCTTTTCTAAAAGCACCTTTAAAAATGCGGGGTTTCATATTGATGATCCAAAAGAGCAGATAAATATAGTACCCTGTTTGCAGCAAGATCCGAAGAACATAATGCCAGCGTATGGGAATCCAACCGCTGGACACATAGCTGATTTGATTGGGGTCAGCCACCACCAATTCCGCATAGCTTAGCTTTAAAGCTGAAGACTCCAAAAAGTAGGGTATCAAATCAAAGTAACAGATCAGTACCGGAAGAAAGTGGATCCAATCACTTTTTTTCCAACCCCGGGTATTGAGCAGGGAATTCCTGACATAAAAATAAAAAAAAGGAGCACACAAATACATCAAAGGATTGAATACCCGAAGCATATTGGGCATGTCTAAAAGGTATCCGGCTTCTATCCACAGAAAATAGAGCAAAAGAAAAGTATTATAAAAGAAAACAGAGGCATCCAGAAAGGTGTCATTGGAAAGGACAGAAATATCCTTCACCATCAATATCAGGCTATTGAATACTCCTAGTGAAAGTAAAATAATGATAAAAAGAAGCTGTAATTCCATCTATATCGGACAAAAATCAAATCTTGTTATCAATTTTGCATAAAATTGATGAAGATCTCTGCCAAATACCATAAAAAAATCGGTATACAGAAGGTTTTACTTCAGAATTATCAAATTAAAACGGAAAATGGTCCAATAGGGAAAATTACGCTACCCAGAATCAAAATATTTACTTGGTCTGGATGATCACTACATAAGGGAATAGGCATCCCTTTAAGTTATGTATATCGATGCGGACCGCCTAAAGCTCGGCCATAACAGGGATTAATAAAATCAATAGTGACATTAACCGATTAACTACCTGTTTTATACTTATCCGGGTCTTGATCCTGCAAGGAACTGGTATTTAATCTGCCAAAACCATACTTTAAACCCTCACCTCACCCAATACCAGATTTTTCCCGGGTTGGGGTATTTTTATGGCATCTGCCCAAGCGGTGATGGAATAGTTGCTGGAAATGGAGGGGGACTTTTGATTGCGTAAAATGGCATTGCTGAAGGTCCAGCCTGAATGACCTACATTGCACATGATCAGGGTCCAGCCCCCACCATCCGTGGTCATATCCGCATAGATTTGGATGGAATTAGACTCACCAAATCATCCTGGTACCACCCTTGAAAAGGCTGTAAGTCAGCATAAATTCATGTGTGGTATTTGGTAATAAATAAGAATGCGTCATGGGGATCTCGTAGATATATCCCATCCGCATTTCTCCAAATACAAAACCCAGTTGGAAGCTATTGGCATAGGATACCCGATGGCCCGCTCCTACCCACATGCGGTCCATCAGCAAAACCTTAAAGTTAAACTCCACATTTTCCGGAAGATCTGCCTGCGTTCTCCACATCACATTTGCCGCCAGGGCCAGGTTGTCTTTTACTTTGTTGCGGTATCCTCCCTGGAATATTCCCGATGGTGCTTTACCGTCCATAAATACATCGCCCCTGTTCAGCTTACCTCCATTTACATTATGCACAGCATAACTCAGGTAATAATTTTTATGGGTCAGTGCCATGCCCAAATTAAAGTCCAATATTTCCATATGGGCAAAACTACCCAGATAGCGGCCGACAGTGGGGTCTGAAGCCTGCTCTGTGTTCAGGTTATTGCCATCCAGCCTTACAGTATTGTAATTGATGCCTGCTCCCAGCCGAAGATTGGCTGTCTTGGTAAGCCTGATCCGGGAAGCATAGCCCAAAATAAGCTCTGATTCCATGAAAGCACCAAAGGTATCGTGATGTAAACTCAAACTCGTGGCGTTCTTACCCAATAAACCCGGGTCTGTTTCCCCGGCTAGCTGACCAAAATCAAGTTCTGCAGATATAAAATAGGTCTTGGGTGCCCCCTCCCAGCCCATCCATTGATTCCTTACAAATCCCCGGATCATGGAGCCCTCATAGGCTGCCAGACCGGGATTGTAATACTGCTGCAAATGACTGAACTGGCTGATGTATTTTCTCGATTGGGAGAATACACTGGATACCATCAACAGCAAAACGGAAAGGAGTAACAGTTGCTTTTTCATTTATTAAAAATAAAAGGTGTTTTATTTATATTGTTATTTATTTTCTAAGCAGGTTCAAGATCCCTTTTCTGGATTCGCCTGACTCTCTTATTTCTATTACCCAGTAATAAGCTCCTATTGGCAAATCCCTTCCATTCCTTTTTCCATCCCAACCTATATCAGGATTTTCTGTATAAAAGACCCTTACACCGCCCCCATCAAAGACCTGAATCCTGGCTCCCTGATACAATCTTAAATCCCTGACATCCCAAAAATCGTTGATTCCATCACCGTTTGGCGTGAAAGTATTGGGGACCCTTATGTCTTCAAAAGGCATCCTTGTTCTGTTGATTTCAAAAAATTTATCCAGGGTATTGCCATCCCTGTCCGTCACCCTCACGATAATGGTGAAGCTGGTCCTCCCTTCGGCCCTTTCCTCACTATTCCAATACAGCATATTATCCCTGATTTCAAATAACCCGTTGTCATACCCTTCATTATAGAGCCTGATTTCATGGATGTCATCTACCGGGTCCAGGACTTCAAGTCTCCCAACAGGCAGAATGGACTCATTTGAACTACCGTTAAAACTGTCGCTATCCAGCAAAATATCAAGGGGCGCAGGCTTAGGTAGTATTTCAACCGCAATGTTTGCTGACAAATTGTACACATTCAATACTCCCCTGGGATAATTGATTTCACCTGCTATTTGATAAATCCCCTTTTTGTGAATATTAAGATCAGCTTTATCCCAACTTACAGCTGCATCCACGATAAGGCCTGATCCAAGCATTGCACTGATGGAATCTGTCAGGAATTGATCCAATTGGGTATAACCCCAGGGGACCTGCATTGTTGATGCATATAAGAGCACCACCACGGACCTGTCCCTGATGTAATCTGCCACACCATCTCCATTTGAGTCAAGGTAACTTAGCGGGTTCAATGGGGCTGAATTTTGGATCAATTCAATATAATCCGGTACCCCATCTCCATCTGTATCCAAATAAGCCAGGGGATCATCATAATCAGAACCCTGCTGTATTTCCAGGATATCAGGTACTCCATCTTCGTCAGCATCGGACAAGCTTGACTTCACGGTAAAAGACGAGGCGGATGGCCCAAATTCAGTAAAATCCTCCAGGCTGGCCATTTCTCCGGAAAGGGTTTGATCTTTCAAAAAAAGCCATTGGGAATCCATTTTGTTGGCCAGTGCTTTTGGATAAAAAGCGGCCGGTTCAGCCTCCTTTTCCCAGGCAAATGTCAGGCCGGCACTTTCAGCCCCCGATTTTTCAGTGGCTTGGATCTTCCAGGTATAAGGTAAAGCATCGGATTCGGAAAGTGCTTCCATTCCAACAATAAAGGTGGTGTTTGCGCCGGTGTTCCTAATGGTTAAATTGGTCTTGCCGTCAATGCCAACCGCTATTTTTGCTATTTCACCTTTGGACAAAAGCCTGGTAATTATTTTGGCATCTTTACTGGTAATTTTGATATAATCAGACTTTGTCAAAGTGATATTTTCAGGATTGATCAGACGGCTGTTATCCTTAAGGTGTATAGAAGGGGTAGAAAAAATCACTTCCTCTCCTCTTAAACTAAGTTGTGCCTCTCCCACCAACGTCAGGCTTTGAGAAAAGAGAGCCGCTGAAATGGAGAAAAAAATAAAAATCCCCAGAATATGTTTGAAGTAATTTTTCATATTTTATAATTCAATACTGTTTTGCCAAATGAAACGCAATCTGTTTTCGTACTGCTGATACGGTTTAATCGAACCATGAACTTAACTTGCCTGTGTTAAGATCTATGGTAGTATTACATCATCCTCAATTATTCAAACCGGATTTTATCCTGATTGAAATTGGCCTGGACTTCTTCCAAACCCAGCATTCTCGTATAAATTTTGAATAGTGACATGTTACCTTTGAAAAATCGACTTGTACCATTCCAGGAACCGATCGTAAAATCCTGATGAAGAATACTGGGGGAAGCCAAACCAGTTGATGCCTCGTTTGTCATCACCCCATTGACATAAAATTTTACTGATTGATTTGCTTTGGAATAAACCACTACCAAATGATACCACTGATTTGGCGTAAAAGAATAAGTAGAAAATACATTTGCAGCCCCATTTATGTCCATGTTCAGCATGTTTCCTTCAAATTGCAAGTGAACCATACCTGCTGACCAGTCGTTATGATTCATGATTCCCGAAAAATCGGCCGTAAGGGAGGTTGGATAAATCCAGGTTTCAATACTCAAAAAATCTGTTTGAGGAAAACCCTCCTCTAATGCTACGAAGTTATTATTGCCATTAAAAACAAAACTGTTGGCATTGGTAGTCGAATAGTTAAAATTGTTCTTAAGCTGTCCGTTGGTAAAATTACTACTCAAGTCATACCAGGTATTATCCAGCCTGTTGTAGCTGCTTTTGGCTTCTGCATCTAACCAAAGCACCAAGTCGGGATCATTTGAAAGGGGGGATTTGACGGCTATTGATTTTCCTCTGGAGCTCATCCCTTTCTGCTCACTTAGTTTCCCGTTTTCATTCACAAAGTTTATTTTAGAAGAAGTCCTTTCACCAAAATTGGTAAGGATGGCTTCAGTCGCATTTACCCTTAATGCTGCGGAAATAAAGCCCTGATCAAATCCATCTGCAGCCATTTGTGTAGCCGTGATTGTCGCCGTACCAATCCCTACTAATGTGACCAAATTCCCGCTAATCGTAGCAACACCCGGGTTATTACTGCTGTAAGAAAAACTACCGGTACTGTTGGATTTTGGCATTTTTAATTCAAAAGTCCCATCAAAAAACAACCTGTTGATGTCGCCAAAACTACTGATCTCAGGCAAAGGGTCCAGGTACAATAAAACTGTCTCTGAAGGGTCATCACTTAAGGTATTGCCATCAATTTGAGTTTGGGTATTACTTGTGGTATAAGTTGCCTGAGAACTGGAACTGATCGGATCTACCTCAGTAACTACAGTTAGAATGTGTTCTTCCCCATTATACATGGTTCCAATATTCCAGTTAAAATTCTGACCAGAACCTGACCAGGTACCAAAGGAAGGCGTTGCACTGCTGATGGTCAACCCATCGGGAATAAGGTTATTGACGAGCAGATTGGTTAGAGTTCCTTCCCCAATATATTTGGCTTTGATGGTAAAGGTGATAATATCGCCGGGTTTCCCCGATACGACATCAGCCACATTACTCAATACGATTTCCGGATTACAGTTCACTACAATTTGAGGAGCTGATTCATAAATACAAGGTCCCATGCTGACTTCTACACTATAGCTACCAGGTAATGCCGGGGTAAATGTATTGGCCGTTTCTCCGGGAATTAAGACCCCTTCACTGAACCAGGCATAACTGGAAAAACCTTCGGTGGCCTGTAAAATGGTACCCGGTAAACATCCGTCTCCAACTAACTGAACGACCAGATTGGGAACATTGTCCAATCCGGAATAGTATCCCGCAACGCCAATCAGACCGGAAACCCCCACATAACCTACAGCGATCGGTCCAGTTGCTTGTACCTTTACATTTCCTGTAAGCCCTTCTGCATAAATGGTTTTCCATTGGTCTGTTCCAATCACATTTCTTACGGTGTAATCCGCGGCGGTTTTGACTGTAGATTCATAGGAAATGATAATTTCATCATCCGGAATCGCCGTGGAAGCGGTTATCGTTACCCCACCGGAAATTAATGTTCCCGCCAAATTATTGATTAATGGAACATTGTCAATGGTGGTAAACATCAAACAATTGACAGGAGAAATAAAATTAAGGCCTCCTGTAGCAATTTGCGTATCCCCGGACATGACCTGGTAGGCATATATATCCTTGTTGGAAGTAACAAACATATTTCCTCCGGCCGATCCTACGGAATAGTAAGCAGCTGGAATTTTAGTATAATCGCCGGCATTTAAAGTAGTGAAAGGTGTGGAAGCTCCATTTACATAAATGTCAGTTCCATTTTGGGTAGCTATAATTAAAGGATATTCCTGAATATCCAGCCCTCTCCCCCTTACAAATACATATTCTTTGCCGATGATATTTTCTGGTGAAGGTTGGTCGATTCCTGCATCCCAACCGCCAACAGATACATCGTCAATACCCCTTAATAATAAGGAACCATTACTGATGGCAATTTTTTTATTGGAAGTAATACTTGCCCCAAGCCATCCGTCTCTATGTACAGCCGTTCCATTGGCCTTGACTTCAAAAACAAAGGACTGACCGGCATCAAGGGTGATTTGTTTGGTGTCATCTGTCATGCCAAACCCGCTACCTTGCACCCGAAAAGCTACCCCTGGATCATAGCCAAAGACATTTACTACTGTACCATCCTCCGTTGCCATAATTCCCATAGTTGCATTGACGCCAGCATCATTGGTAGAATATCCCAATGGCAAACCACCCCATTTGAAAGAAGTGCCTAAAGCCTGCCTGCCCTTTGAGGTTAGGGAGGTTCCCTGTGCATTATTTTTACCTCTGTAATTGGCATAAAACTTTTGCCCGGCCACCGACTGCAAACGCAAACCGGCATTGCTAAGCACTATCCCTGTATTGGCGTCAGCTACTAATGTGATATCATTATCTCCATCGGGCAAGGTGTATAGACCTGGATTTGTATTGGATATTGTCACAGTGGTATAAGGTGTACTGCTTGTCCCTCTGAAAATCTGAATATCAAAAGGTGTGGTTTCCGCTGTGGAAAGATATAACGCCTGATTGATGATCGCCACCTGATTGGTAGCCTGCTTCAAAGGTGGCAAATAATGCAAATCACTCAACTGCGCCTGAACCTGTAAGGAGGTAAAAGCGAAAATTGATAGGATTAAAAATTGTAACTTTATTTTCATTGCTTAATAGTAAAATTCCATTTGAATTTGATCTCCTGCTTTAGGTGCACAGGATCCATTCTTTACAGTATTCAAAACTTTAGGTGACCATACTGGAAACTGCTTTATCGCATTCCGGGTGGTTTCATTATTCATTGGGAAAATGTTTAAATCCCTCCATTGCGGATAAACTGTATTAATTAAATTGATAGATAAAAATTGTTTTTTCATACCATTAGTCAATTTATACCAAACCTTTTCTTTTCTGATTCGAAATTTGACGTCACTTCTTCCTGGGATAATACGCTGGTATAAATTTTAAACCCCGCTATGTTTCCCTTAAAGAAGCGGGTGGTTCCATCCCAGGCTCCCAACTTAAAAGGTTGGCTGACAATACTTGGTGCATTAACCCCTAAGCTTACCTCGTTGGTAAATATTCCATTTACGTAAAACTTTATTGATCGGGAAGGTTTAGAATAAACCGCTACCAGGTGATACCATTCATTATTGGAAAAATTATAGCTGGACGCATAGGTTTTATTTTCAAAATTAACATCCATTTGGAGTTTAAAATCAGAAAATTGAAAATGAAGCTTACCAGGACCCCAGCCATCATGCATACAAATGGAATGCTGTGTGCCCGCAGATAATCCAGTAGGGTAGACCCAGGTCTCATAGGTGATAACTTCAGCTGCAGCGATTGTCTCTTCCAGTTGAACATACTGATACAAACCATTAAATGAGAACCCAATGGGCAAAGCAGGTAATAAATCAGTATTGTTCATAAGCACGCCATTGTTCCTATTGTCACTCAGATCGTACCAAAGCGCTTCTTTACGGTTATAACTTGCCATTTCAGATGATTCAAGCCAAAGCTTCAAATTGGAATTTGGACTGGTAGGAGATTTTATTTTGGCTTGCTGACCACTAGAGGTCAAACCTTCAAAATCCGCCCCATTTATCCCTCCATTTACCTTGAGATAATCCAGCGTGGTTGATGATTTTTTTCCGGTTGAAGAGAGCAGTTTTGGATAATCCAGGACGGTCAGGATGGTCTCTATGGAAGCTGGGTTATAAATGGCATCTGCCTGCTGTTCTGCTCTGATGGTTGCCGTACCCGGGCCAACAATCGTGACTTGATTACCTGAAATAGTGGCCACAAAGGGGTCACTACTCGTATAAGTAAAAGCTCCACCACTACTTGATTTCGGTGATTTTAGCGTAAACTGATCATCTCTGGCCAGTTTATTAAGTTTAGGGAAACTTTTGAGTTGGTTTGTTCTTTTATTCAGCGTGACATTGGCCGTTTTGACGGTAGCGTTTCCAGCTAGGTCAAACAAGTAAACATTCACCAAATTTATACCTGCTGAGCTTGCGTCAAAGCTGGATTTGTCAAGGTATGAAAAAGAAAGGTTACAGGCATCCGTCATAGATTGAATGACCCCGTAGGTATTTACCCCATTTAAATCTACCAGTTCCAGGTTATCAATGAAAGCATTTCCTGCACCGTTTACCTGGGAAAAGTTAGCCCCGGTAAATAAAGCATTAGTGGCCCAGCTAAAAGTATGGACTTTTTCCTCATTGATAAAAAGGGTCGCCTTCTGCTGAATTCCATCCAGGAGGAGTGCAACGCTAAACCATTCGTTTGTAGGAAAAGCATTAGGGATTTTGGTATTTGCATCCCAATCAAAAAGTGGCAGATCATAAGTTCCCGTAGTCGGATATGCGCCGGGATATATACTTTCATCAGGGTCAAATACCAGCTGAGCAGCACCGGAAGCAGCCAGGCAATTGAGTCCTGTATGGCATTGTAAATTGAAATATCCCGTAGAGCCAGTAGGTAGAAAATAATCGAATTTGACCAGATACCGATTATCTGAAACCGGATTAGTCACCTTATCGGAAACTTGCAAAACCAGATTATTCAAAGGTTCCAGTTTCAGGGAGCGCGATCCGGAAGAAGCTATTTCATCGCTGATGGTACCTGCATTGGATTCAGTTTTTAAATAAACCTCCCAGCGATCAGTTACGGGAAGCCCAAGTTTCTCTTCCACTTGGAATTCTTCGAAACCTGTCAAATACAATGCCCTGTTGCTGGCCAAATCTGCAATTCCCCGTTCATCCAATTCGATCGTAATATCATTGATTTCCAACGTTGGAGGAATAAGGTCATTATTACTGTCACAATCATTGAAATTGTAGCGATAAGGATCCGTTCCGTTTATATGTTCTTCTCCATTGGTAAACCCATCCCCATCACAGTCTGCTGCAGACCAGACGGGGTGGTTGAAAACATAACCCTTGTACCCTCTGTTTTGGAGAGGCAAACATGGACCATCCGGAAATGGATCTACCGGATCTTCAATTCCATCCCCATCAGAATCCTGAAAACTAGAACAAGTGAATTCTGCACCGGAAATCAGTGCCGCAGTGAGCCCCCCGTAATCATACATCACCATTTGCGCTTTGTTTTCGCCTTCCTTGAGATATGCCCTTCCTTCAAACGTTGTAATAGATGTATATGAATTCCATCTACTTCCAATCTGTGTGCTGTTTACAATCTTTGGAAATTGTCCATCAGAGTCATCTATTTCTCCATTGATATGAAACTCGATGGCATTGTCACCCGCACCGGAGAAAAGCAGGTCATAATAACCTGCTACAGACACATAAAGGGTTTGCTCGGCGATCCAATTGTAATTTCCTCCAACTGGAGAGGCTGCATTAGAAGTAGGTCCGATCCAATAATAGGTTTTATTTTCAAATGTGTAACCTCCTACATTGGTGAATGAACCTGCCAAAGGTGGCGCAGAGGAAAATACATATAAATTATAGGGTAAAGGTTCAGCAGGTGTATAATTTTGGGGTAAGGCGACTACTTTCCAATTCTTATCTCTGCCGCTTCCCCCTGTACCATAACCACTTCCAAATAATTCACCAACACAATTGATAATAATTGGGCCTGCTACATTGGATTGGACTGTCAATCCAGTACTTTCCCCATCACTGGGAGTTATCTCAAAAACGATATACTTATAAATGTCAGGGGATTGCAGAATATAGGTTAAATCATTCGCACCTATTATTTCTTCTCTATTTAAACCATTCACATCATCTGCCCGATACCACTTCAAAACAGAACCGGATTCTGGATCATTATCCGGATCTGAATAGGTGTAACTGGCAGTTAAAATTTGACCTACAAATATCTCACCAGTCAAATAGGAATCCGTCACCTCTGGTGCCTGATTTATTGAAACCATATTGCTTGTTTCCTTTTCCAGGGCCTTAAAGAATTTACCCAGGGGAGAAACCATTCCAAATCGATCATCAAAAGCTATCGAATAGGAGCCGTTAATCGTAGCGAAAATAGCTCCTGTAAAACAGGTATTGATGGATAATAATAAATAAAGGATATGTTTAAGGTTCATAATCAGTTTTCGATTCTAATAGTAATAGTCCATCTGAATTCTATCTTCAATTTCAAGGGCATATGTCCCATTATTGGCTGGATCATAAGTCAGTGTAGTTCCTACTACCGAGTAAGCCGTATTGCTGATCCGGATACCATTGATATACATTTTTACTTTACTGTTTACAGATGGGGTTTGCGTTAAGGTAAAACTAGTCTGGGAGGCCGTGGCCGTAAATTCATCAGCAACTTCGATGACACTTGGTGCGGTAGTTGTGGTAACCCAATTCACTACCCCAGAGCCATCGGAGGTCAGCACCTGACCATCGGTACCCCGCTCAGCAGGTAAAACAAAACTGGTGTTTTCACCATTGCCATTGACGGTCAATGAACCACCGATAGTAGTATTTGCATTTTTTAGGATAGTAAGGGCGTTGCTTCTTTCTGAAGATGTACCATTTCCTAAGGTAAACAGCCTATCTGTTTCAACAAATTCATTTGGATCCCCCGCTCCCGTTATTGAGTACAGTCCAAAAACTGTTTCGCCAAAAGATTGCGCAGTATTTTGAATTCCTCCACCGACAAAGGAACTTCTACCAGTTGCACTGTTATTATTTCCTCCTCCTATAAATGAACTTACCGCAGAAATTGTATTGCCATTACCTCCGACAATTGCCGAGCTTGAACCACTTACATTGTTACTGTTCCCACTACCAACAAAAGCCGAACTTTCACTAACAGTATTGCCATTACCTCCGACAATTGCCGAGCTTGAACCACTTACATTGTTACCGTTCCCACTACCAACAAAAGCCGAACTTCCAATAACATTATGGTCATTACCTCCGACAATTACAGCACTAAATCCACTTACATTGTTACCGTTCCCACTACCAATAAAAGCCGTATTTCCACTTGCAGTATTGGCATTTCCTCCCACAATTACAGCATTTGTTTCACTCGTTTCGTTACCAGTTCCACTTCCAATAAACGAAGTACTTCCGCTAGCCGTGTTATTTTTACCACTACCAATAAATGCATTATCTCCGGAAGCTACCTGAGTATTTGCTGTTCTTTCCATTTGAAAATCAACTGCCATGGATCCCCTGTTGTTTCCACCTGTAATTTCCCCATCCGGCTGTTGCGCCAAGATCGCGCCATTGCCCTTTTGGCTTAAAACAAGATCCACATCGGCTGCGGCATTGGTAGCCAATAATTGCACACCTGTTTTTCCATTGAAGACATAGTTGCGTTCGGTGAAATTGGTCAGACCGGCATTTGCCCAGGTGGCAAAACCTAAACCGTCTGTTGTAAGCACCTGCCCAGTAGTACCATCTGTATTGGGAAGGGTTATGGCACCAGTTGTTATTGTGCCTGTTGTAACCAAATTTTGATTGCCAAAATCCGGGGTTATTTTAGTCCCTTCAATCGCGCCCGTGGGGCTCACATCTGCATTTATAATTGTTCCATCTAAAATCTTTTCGGTGGTTACATTGGCATCCGCAATCTTAACCGTGGTCACCGCATCGTCGTGAAGATCTGCCGTCATGATCGTTTCGTCAACAATCATGGCACTTGAAACCTTGCTTTCCCCGATGCTACTTACGCCAGTGCTATTCAGGGTAACGTCACCTGTGATGCTGACCTCTGCAGCGTCACCTTCTGAGTTTCCAAGGTATACTTTTCCTTCATCAAGGGAATTGATCGCCGAAAGACCTGCATTCACAAAGGCTGTGGTCGCTATCTGTGTTGAACTGTTGCCTTCAAGCGCAGTGGGGGCAGTTGGCGTTCCCGTAAAAGTTGGTGAAGCCAATGGCGCATAGGAAGTGGCATCTATAGATCCGTCTGCTTTTAAGAATTGTGCAGCCGTTCCCGAAGGCGTTTTAAAACCCGCCCCCGTATAAAATCCACTTGTATTTACATTTGCAACACTTGTATTACCTAGTTGAATAGTGTTGCTTGTAGCTACTTTTGCATTATAACCAATTGCTGTTGAATTAGTCATCGAACTGCTTGGTGATTCCTGATCTGTGTTTGCACCTAAAAAAGTGTTTGAACTTCCTGTATTTCGCATTCCAGCTTCAAACCCCAGACCCGTTACACCATTAAGAGAATTCCCCAATAATAATGCACTTCTTCCTACAACAGTATTATTAGATCCTTTATTTGAAGCTAATGCAGCTCCACCAATAGCTATATTATTAGTCCCAGTGTCATTTGCTGATAATGCTGATGCACCAATACCAATATTAAAATTGGCCGAAGTATTATTAGATAAGGCATTATTTCCTATAGCTATTAATAATTGACCCGTAGTATTATTGACTAAAGTATTTTCTCCTATAGTAATATTTTGATCATTTACTTCGCCAATTCCTTTACCAATAGTTAAACCATTCACATTAATATCACTGCTAAATGTTTTAGCTCCTGCAATACTTTGATCGGTGGTTAAATCAACAAAATTGGAGGAGGAAGCCGCTGCATTTACAAAAGCTGTTGTCGCAATCTGAGCAGTACTTGTTCCTGCTTCAGCTGTTGGGGCTGTTGGCGCACCTGATAATTCAGGAGATGCGGACAAAACCACATTTCCGGTTCCAGTTACCGGATTGGAAACCAATCCTTTTGAGCCATCTGTAAAGACGGGTAGAGATACATTCAAAGAAGAAAGTACCGGCTGAGCGGCCAAGGTTGTTACACCTGCCACGTTCAGGGTTCCTCCAACAGCTGCGTTTTCTGAAACCGTTGCACTGTTCAGGGTTGCCGCTCCACTGGTTTCAAGTGATGAAAGTGAGGTTTCTCCAATTACTTCTAGGTCTCCACCGATAACGGCATCTCCTGTTACTGTTGAAGTTCCCGTTGAAATATTTCCCGTATTGGTGATCTCTGTTGTTGTTGTTGTTCCTGCTACGGTTAATGAATTATTTAGAATAGCTGCACCATTCAGGGTTGTTGCTCCCATTACATCCAAAGATCCTCCCAGGGAAGCATTCCCGGTTGTGGTCAGATTTTGGGCACCGAAGTCAGGGTCTATTTTTGTACCTGCGATTGCGGCCGCCGCGTTCACATCGGCATTTATGATGGTTCCGTCCAAAATTTTAGCCGTGGTCACGGCATCGTCATGAAGATCTGCCGTCATGATCGTTTCGTCTGCAATCATGGCGCTGACTACCCTGCTTTCGCCTATAGTACTTACACCAGTGTTGCTGAGGGTAACATCACCAATTATGGTCACTTCAGCAGCCTGGTTTTCTGTATTTCCAAGGTACACACTTCCGGATTCAAGGGAGTTGATTCCATCTAATCCGGCATCAACGTACGCCGTGGTCGCTAATTGTGTGGAATTTGTACCCGCCGCTGCAGTAGGGGCGGTTGGCGTTCCTGTTAAATCAGGAGATGTAGATAAAACCACATTTCCTGTTCCCGTTATTGGATTGGATACCAATCCATTTGAACCATCCGAAAATACAGGGAGGGAAGGAGTCAATGATTGAACGATTGGCTGAGCCGCCAAGGTCACTACGCCATCCACGCCAAGCGTACCTCCAATGGTCGCATTATTGGTAATTGCCGCACTATTCAATGTAGCCCCTGCAGTTGTTTCTAAACTGCCAAGTGTAGTAAGACCGGTTACACTTAAAGCACCACTTACTGCCACCTGACCAAATGTATTGTTTGAACTGGTTAAATTTAATGCAGAAACGGAAGTTCCACTGACTGTATTTCCGCTTAAAGCAGTAGCAGATACATTATTAGCATTCAGGGTATTGGCAGTCACAGTACCGTTCAGCGTTGCTGAATTTGCCCTGACTACATCACCTGTGCCTGTAGTAGGAATCTCAGCTGCTATATTTTCTGAATTACCGACATAAACTCTATCCGTTTGAAGAGAATTGATTTCCAATAATCCCGTATCCACATAATTTTTAGTAGCTGCATCCTGGGCCAGGGTAGGATCGGCCACCCCTGTCAGTTTATTTTCGCCAAGAGCAACATCTGCTCCTGCCGCACCAAATCCGCTCAAAGGAATATTTTCCTTGTCGAGTTTGGCATCGGTTACATTCGCCTCGGCAATCATGTTTGTTACTACCTTATTCACTCCAATGGTACTTACTCCGGAATTGTCAAGGGTTACATCTCCGGTGATGGCAACTTCTGTGGCTTCGTTGCCTGCATTTCCAAGGTAAACTTTTCCTGTTTCAAGGGTGTTGATGGTCGCTATTGCCAGGGTATTTTCCGATTCAGCAGCAGTGGCACGGATCGTTTCCGCTTCCAGGTCCTCGGCCAGTTGGATTTCGGCAGCAGTGGCACGGTCTATCTCTTCGGTAAGGGCGGCACTGCCGGCAGCGGCGGAGGCATTCACAAAGGTTTTGACGGCCAGCTCGGTCGGGAATTTTGTGTTCGTCTCATCCGACAATAGGACATCGTTCGACTTATTGGCGGCATCCTCCTTTAAGGCAATGGCCGCTTCGGCAGCTGTTTGGTTGGCATCAACATCCTCCTGTACCGTTTCAATATTTTCCTGTAATATACCCTCGGCTGCTATCGCCCTGCCAGTTTCTGTGGCAAGATCCGTGGTTAAAGTGTTTTCAGCATTGATCGCTCGAGTCGTTTCTGTGGAAAGGTCAGTAGCCAGTGTATTTTCGGCATCTTTGGCCCGGATCCTTTCCGCTTCCAGGTCTTCGGCCAGTTGGATTTCGGCAGCAGTGGCACGGTCTATCTCTTCAGAAAGGGCCTCACTGCCGGCAGCAGCGGAAGCATTCACAAAGGTTTTCACGGCCAGCTCGGTCGGGAATTTGGTGTTGGTATCATCCGACAACAGGACATCGTCCGACTTATTGGCAGCATCCTCCTTTAAGGCGATGGCAGTCTCCGAAGCCGTTTGGTTGGCATCCACATCCTCCTGGACGGTTGCTATATTGTCCTGCAAAACCCCTTCCGCCTCGATGGCGCGGGTCGTTTCTGTGGCAAGATTAGTAGCCAATATGTTTTCGGCATTAGTTGCCCGGATTGTTTCTGTAGCAAGGTCGGTGGTCAACCTATCCTCGGCGGCAGTAGCACGGGCTTCTTCAGCAGCAATGGCGGTTTCAGCATCAGTTTTATTGGTGTCCACATTGTCCTGGACTGTTTCAATATTGCCCTGCAACAGGCCTTCCGCACCGATTGCCCGGTTTGATTCAGCGACAAGGTCAGTAGCTAATGAATTCTCAGCGTCAGTTGCCCGGATCGTCTCCGCTTCCAGGTCCTCTGCCAGTTGGATCTCGGCAGCGGTGGCACGGTCTATCTCTTCGGTAAGGGCGGCACTGCCGGCAGCGGCGGAAGCAGTCACATAAGTTTTGACGGCCAGTTCGGTCGGGAATTTTGTGTTCGTCTCATCCGACAACAAGATATCGTCCGACTTGTTGGCGGTATCCTCTTTTAAGGCGATGGCCGTTTCAGCAGCCGTTTGGTTGGCATCCACATCCTCCTGTACCGTTTCAATATTGTCCTGCAAAACCCCTTCCACTTCGATGGCACGTGTCGTTTCTGTGGCAAGGTTAGTAGCCAATATGTTTTCGGCATCAGTGGCACGGGTTGTTTCTGTTGCAAGGTCGGTGGTCAACTTGACTTCGGCATCAGTGGCACGGTCTATCTCTTCGGTAAGTGCCTCACTGCCTTCAGCAGCGGAAGCGTTGACAAAGGTTTTGACGGCCAACTCGGTCGGGAATTTTGTATTGGTATCATCAGACAATAAAACATCGTCCGACTTGTTGGCAGCATCCTCCTTTAAGGTGATGGCCGTTTCAGCAGCCGTTTGGTTCGTATCCACATCCTCCTGGACGGTTGCTATATTGTCCTGCAAAACCCCTTCCGCCTCGATGGCGCGGGTCGTTTCTGTGGCAAGATTAGTAGCCAATATGTTTTC
>Ga0008836_100461_pt1 | contig 25442 bp, 25 predicted proteins | sample HotLakConsUCCR28_FD_62214 | JGI IMG/M metagenome (GOLD analysis project Ga0008836, IMG submission 62214) | Hypersaline microbial mat communities from Hot Lake, Washington, USA - Hot Lake Consortium UCC-R28 (Hybrid Assembly) ... | reverse complement strand
ACGCGCCATTCGGCCCAGAACATCGCCTTCCACGAAGTCGGGCGTCAGGCCGTGATGGCCGATCCCGGCTGGGCCTCGGGGCGCTATCTCGAACGCGGCACCCGACCGCGCAAGGGGCTCGCCGTGGCGCGTATGGCGGCGCATGTGACCTATCTCTCCGAAGGGGCATTGCATCAGAAATTCGGTCGCAAGCTGCAAAGCCGCGCGGCACCGACCTTCTCTTTCGATGCCGATTTCCAGATCGAGAGCTATCTGCGCTATCAGGGCTCGACCTTCGTCGAGCGTTTCGACGCGAACTCCTATCTCTACGTCACCCGTGCAATGGATTATTTCGACCTCGCAGCCGAGTACGACGGCAAACTCGCGCGCGCCTTCCGGGGCACGCCGACGCGGTTCTGCGTGATGAGCTTCACCTCGGACTGGCTGTTTCCGACGAAGGATTCGCGCGCCATCGTGCGGGCGCTGAATGCGGCGGCGGCCTCGGTCTCCTTCGTCGAGATCGAGAGCGACAAGGGTCATGACGCCTTCCTGCTCGACGAGCCCGACATGTTCTCCGCCGCCAAGGGCTTCATCGACGCTGCCGCGCGGGATCGGGGGGTGGCATGAACGCGCTGCCGCCCGAGGATTTTCACTCGCGCAAGGCATCGCTCGCGGCTGCCGGTGCGCGCCCTGATCACCTCTTGCTCGCGGATATGGTCACGCCCGGTGCGCGGGTCCTTGATGTCGGCTGTGGCGATGGCTCGCTGCTGGCGCTGCTGCGCGATCTGCAAGATTGCGATGCGCGCGGCGTCGAACTCGACCGCGAGAATGTGAACAAATGCCTTGCCAAGGGGCTCGCCGTCGTTCAGGGCGATGCCGATACGGATCTGTTCGATTATCCCGATGACGGGTTCGATTACGTCATCCTGTCACAGACGATCCAGGCGACACTGCGCCCGCGTGAGGTGCTCGAGCAGATGCTGCGCATCGGCAAGAGCGGCATCGTCTCGTTTCACAATTTCGGTTACTGGCGCGTGCGCCTCGAATTGCTGCTGCGCGGACGCATGCCCGTGACCGAACAACTGCCATACAGGTGGTATGACACCCCCAACATCCACCATTGCACCATGCGCGATTTCGTCGCCCTGTGCGAGGAGGTCGGTGCCGTGATGGAGCGTGCGGTGGCCCTCGATGCTGCGGATCGCCCGGTGCGCTTGCCCTTGCCCTGGTGGATGTGGAACATGATCGGGCGTCAGGGCGTGTTCCTGCTGCGGCGCGGCGCGGAGCAACAAGGTGACGGCTAGCGGCGTTTTCCGCATCCGGATGCGCGTGTGGGCGGTAGCCAATTGCGCCAAAACCGGGCAAAAAGAGCCTGCCGATGCATCACTTTTTAGTGGAAGCCGATGACCGATCAGCAAGCGCCCTCGGGCGAAGCCTTTCCCGCCGCCACCCGCGAAGACTGGATGCGTCTCGTCGAGGGCGTCCTCAAGGGGCGTGATTTCGAACAGACCCTCGTCTCGCAGACCGCCGACGGCATTCGCATCGATCCCCTCTATGCCGCCGCTCTGGCGCAGGCACAGCCCGTGCGCGTCGAACACGCGCCCTGGCGCGTGGCCCAGCGCGTCGATCATCCGGATCCCCGTGAAGCTGCCCATCAGGCGCTGACTGATCTCGAAGGCGGGGCGGACGCGCTCAGCCTCGTCTTCGAAGGCACACGGGCCGCACGCGGTTTCGGCCTGCGCATCGCCACGCTCGATGATCTTGATGCCGCCCTCGACGGAGTGCTGCTCGATCTGGTGCGGATACGGGTCGATGCCGGCCGTTCCGGGCGCCACGCCGCTGCGGCGCTGATCGCCCTGGCCGCCCGGCGCGGGCTGCCGCTCGACCAGCTCGATGCCGATCTCGCCCTCGATCCGATCGGGGCTGCCGCCTGTGACGGAGGCTTTTCTGCCAGCTGGGAGATGATTGCCGGGCGCTGTGGTGAAACGGTGAACGCGCTGGCGGGAATGGGTTTCACCGGCACGATCTTCCTCGCGGATGGACGCCCGTATCACGAAGCCGGTGGCAGCGAGGCACAGGAACTCGCCGCCGTTCTCGCGACGGCACTCGCCTATTGGCGCGCGCAGGAAGCGAACGGTGTCGCTCTCGATCGGGGGCGGCGCAACCTCGCCTTCCTGCTGGCGGCGGATGCCGATCAGTTTTCGACCATCGCCAAGTTCCGCGCCTTGCGCCGGCTCTGGGCGCGCGTCGAGGCAGCGGCGGGGCTGGAGCCCGCGCCGATCCGTCTGCATGGCGAGACCGCCTGGCGTATGACCACGCAGCGCGACCCCTGGGTCAACCTTCTGCGCACCACGGTTGCGACCTTCTCCGCAGGAATCGGTGGCGCCGATACCGTGACCGCCCTGCCGTTCACGACCGCGCTCGGCCTGCCGGACGCCTTCGCCCGGCGCGTGGCGCGCAATACTCAGAATGTTCTGCTGCACGAGAGCAATCTGTGGCGCGTGGTCGATCCGGCCGCCGGAGCCGGGGGTTACGAGGCCCTGACGGAAGCCATGTGCGAAACCGCGTGGGAGGCTTTCCAGCAGATCGAATCGGAAGGCGGGATCGTCGGCAGTCTCGCTTCCAGCGCCTTGCAGGTGCGCATCGGTGAGGTGCGCGCGGCCCGCGCCGCCGCCATAGCCGATCGCAGCGCCCCGATCACCGGGGTGAGCGAATATCCCGATCTCGGCGAGAAACCGGTCGATGTCGCCCTGCGCGAGCCTCTCCCGGAGATGCCGGAACCGGATGCCGCCGCGATACCCGCCATCATGCCCGCCGGGTTTGCCGATCTCGTCGCCGCGATCACCGCCGGGGGATCCGCACGCCCGCCGCTCGACCCGCCATCCGGCATCGAGCCGATGCTGCTCTCCGCCCTGCCGCACCGGCGCGAGGCCGAGCCCTATGAGCATCTGCGCGATCGTTCCGACCAGCATCTGGCCGAGAACGGCGCGCGGCCCGCGCTGTTTCTGGCCAATCTCGGCAAACTCGCCCAGTTCAACGCGCGGGCGGGATTTGCCCGCAATGCCTTCGCGGCGGGCGGGATCGCGGCGATCGGCGAGGACGGATTCACCGATCCGCAAGCGCTGGCAAAAGCCTTCACCGAGAGTGGCGCCAGCGCGGCCTGCCTGTGTTCGAGCGATGCGCTCTATGCCGAGCATGGCGTCGAGGCGGCTCGCGCCCTGAAGGAGGCGGGCTGCGCCATCCTGTTTCTTGCAGGGCGCGCGGATGATCTCGAGGCGCCGATGCGCGAGGCCGGTATCGATGCCTTCCTGCATCAGGGCTGCGATCTGATTTCCCTGCTTGGCGAGGCCTGGGCAGTCATTGCCGGGGAGCGCAGCGAAGCTTTCTGACCCTTGGCGGACACATCCTCGTATTGCGATCGATCAATGCATGAGCGCGCCGTGGATGCTCGTATCGGGCCTTGAGCAAGACTTGGCAGGCGTGAGAGGCCGATACGATGCGCCACGATTCGACGATCGACTCCCCTGCGGCGGGGCAACGGGCAGCCCGCGCGGATGAGGCGGGTTTCGATGCCATGCTCGGCGCACACGAAGCCTATCTGCGCGACATGCTGGCCGCGCTCGGCTACGCCATGAGCGATCTCGCGCAGGCGCAATCCGGTGAGGCGGCGTATGAGCAGGCTGCCCTTGCAGCCTGTGGGGCGTGCGGCTTCCGTGAAGCCTGTCGCGCCTGGCTCGACAGCCGTGCCGGCGACGCCTTTCTCGATGAGCGACGCGGCCATGCCGCGCCGATATGGGATGCGATTCCCCGCTTTTGCGGGAATCGGGACGCACTCGTGGATCTGTTTGCGGTGAACGGTGCACGCGGAGCTGCACGCAAACGTGATTGACGAAATCGTTTTTGCGCGTCACCGAAAGCTTTTCGCGACCAGATTCGGCGATTATCTCTGATGCTGATCGCTGCTGGCGGAACGTGAGGGCGCGCCTTGTCGACATCCTTCTCCCATGGGTTCGCACTCGTCGGTGCCGGGCTTCTGCTGGTGAGCCTTCTCGGTGAGAACGTTCCGCTGCTCTTGCCGGTGGCCACACTCGGTATCGCGGTCGCGCTGCGCTATACCCATGACACGGCGGTGTATCTGCGCATCCTGATCGGGCTGATCGCGTTTGCGCATGTGCTGCTCGGAGCACTTTATCTCGCGGCTATCTACGGCTTCATACCCGCCGCGATGGACGGGTTCACGCCGCCGCTTGCCATGCCGGTTGCAGCCGCAATCTTTGCTCTCGCCATGCTCGCCGTCGGGCGAATCCCCGTGATTCGCACCATCGCGCAACTCACCGATCCGTTTTTCGTCTCGCGCGAGATGGGGGTGGTGCGGGTCTGGCCGTTTCCGGAATTCCGGGCCCAGGAACGGGTCATCGGCACGGCCCTGCTCTCCGTCGTGGTGGTCATGCAATTCGCGCTCGTCGCCATCTCCGTGCGGTTGAGCTACTGGAACCGCGACTGGTTCAACGCGATCCAGGAAAGCGATGCCGACGAATTCTGGCGGCTTCTTCTGACGGTGTGGGTGTTCTGGGTCACCATCGCCGTGACCATGGCGATCTATCAATATGCCTTGCGCATGACGCTGGATATCCACTGGCGCAACTGGATGACGCAATTCTATACGCGCCGCTGGCTCTCGGGCGCGATCCCCTACCGGATGCAGGTTTTCGGCGTCCAGACCGACAATCCCGACCAGCGCATCCAGGAGGATATCAACAAGTTCACCACCGATACGATGGGCCTGACGCTCGGTATGCTCTCCCAGGTCTCGACGCTGGTCTCCTTCTCGGTGATCCTGTGGACGATTTCCTCCGATTTCACCTTTCCGGGCACCGAGATCGTGGTACCGGGCCTGCTGTTCTGGATTGCGCTGGTTTATGCGGTGATCGCGACCTGGGCGACGCATCTGATCGGGCGTCCGCTGATCCGCCTGAACTTCCTGCAGGAACGCTACGAGGCAGATTTCCGTTTCTCGCTGGCGCGGCTGCGCGAATATGGCGAGCAGGTTGCGCTGTTGCGCGGGCAGGGGGCCGAGCGGGAGCGGCTGGGAACGCAATTCGCGCGGATCGTCGACAACTTCTTCAAGCGCGTGAGCATCAACAAGCGGCTGATCGCCTTCACAAGTTTCTATGATTATTCGAATTCCGTGGTGCCCTACGTCATTGCAGCACCGTTCTATTTCGCCGGCCAGATCCAGCTCGGCGTGATGACGCAGACGGCGGGCGCCTTCGCGCGGGTCGAGAGCGCGCTCTCCTTCTTCATCGACGCCTATCAGCGGCTGGCTTCATACAAGGCTGTGGTTGATCGCCTGACCTCCTTCGAGGAATCGATGCAGCGCGCCCGCGAGGCCGGGCGCGATACCGGCGAGATCGTCATTGCCGAGCATGACGGCGATACGTTGCGACTCGAAAACATCATCGTGCGCCTGCCCGACGGCACCCCGGTGGTCGCCGCGCCGAATCTCGTCTTCCGACCGGGCGAATCGGTGCTGCTGGCGGGGATGTCGGGGACGGGGAAATCGACGCTGTTTCGCGCGATTTCCGGGATCTGGCCCTTCGGCGAGGGTATCGTGCACAAGCCAGCCGGGCGCAAGCTGATGCTTCTGCCGCAGCGCCCGTACATTCCCGTCGGCACCCTGCGCGGGGTGGTCTCGTATCCCGCGCTGGAAAATCTCTATGATGACGAGGCGCTGCGTGAGGCGCTGGAAAAGGCGCGACTGCCGCATCTGATCCCGCTGCTCGACGATGACCGTTCCTGGGCGCAGACCCTTTCGCTCGGCGAGCAGCAGCGCCTCGCCATTGCCCGCGCCCTGCTCGAACAGCCGGACTGGCTGCTCGTCGATGAGGCGACCGCCGCCATGGACGAACCCACTGAAGCCGCGATCTACCGGGTTCTGCGTGAAGAGCTGCCATCCACGACGCTCGTCTCGATCGGCCACCGCTCGACCCTCGTCGCTTTCCACGAGCGCAGGATTGATATGGTGAAGGGCGAGGGAGATGTCTTCCAGCCCGCCGATACAACGCCGATTCCGGCGCAATGAGGCGCTCTGGCGCGTCCGCCGCTCTGCTCAAAAAATAGGCATAAGTAATTTAACGAAGGCTTTACCTGCCGCCTATTTTTGCGGCAGCGCCCGTTATCCCTTCGGCAACCTGCGATTCTGCCTTGATTCACACCGCGTCGCAGCATTTGGCACGCAGCTTGTTTGCAAAGTTCGTGAGATGCGGTGGGCAGATGATCCGCCGTCTCAATGTCAACGCGCCCGCGGGCGCATGTCCGCGACATCGAAGGGGGCAAGACCCATGAAAATCGTGATGGCCATCATCAAGCCGTTCAAGCTCGAGGAGGTGCGCGACGCGCTCACCGCTCTCGGCGTGCACGGCCTGACCGTGACCGAAGTGAAGGGATACGGGCGCCAGAAAGGGCACACCGAAATCTATCGCGGCGCGGAATACGCCGTGAGCTTCCTCCCGAAGATCAAGATCGAAGTCGCCGTGGCGGATGATCAGGCGCAAGCCGCGATCGACGCCATTTCCCAGTCGGCCCGCACTGGTCAGATCGGCGACGGCAAGATCTTCGTCATTCCGCTGGAGAAAGCCGTGCGCATCCGCACCGGCGAAACCGATTCCGATGCGCTCTGAGCGCCCCAGTGAAGCCTTCTCAGGAGTTTACGTGATGGTTCAACGTCTTTTGACACGCAGCGCTGGCGCCGCTCTGGCGCTCGGCCTGATGAGCGTCGCCGCCCTGGCGCAGGATGCGGAGGTCTCGACTGCGGTCCCCGCCGACGGCCAGTTCGTCTTCAACACGCTGCTCTTCCTCATCGGCGGTTTTCTCGTGATGTGGATGGCCGCCGGCTTCGCCATGCTCGAAGCCGGGATGGTACGCTCCAAGAACGTCTCGATGCAGTGCCTCAAGAATATCGGCCTGTATTCCACCGCCGGCCTGATGTACTGGATCATCGGCTACAATCTCATGTATGCCGGTGTTGATGGCGGCTTCTTCGGCACGCCGGGCCCGATTTCCATCCCCGATCCCGCCACCGAGACCGGTGATTACGCAGCCGCCTCGGACTGGTTCTTCCAGATGGTGTTCTGCGCCACCACTGCCTCGATCGTCTCCGGCACCATCGCCGAGCGCATGAAGCTGGGTTCGTTCCTGATCTTCGTGGTGATCCTCACGGGTATCCTCTATCCGATCACCGGCGCCTGGCAATGGGGCGGCGGCTGGCTTGCCGAGATGGGCTTCTCCGACTTTGCCGGCTCCACCCTGGTGCACTCCGTGGGCGGCTGGGCGGCTCTGACGGGCGCACTCATCATCGGCGCGCGCAAGGGCAAGTATTCCGAGGACGGCAAGGTCAATGCGCTGCCGGGCTCCTCGATGCCGCTGGCCACGCTGGGGACCTTCATCCTCTGGCTCGGCTGGTTCGGCTTCAACGGCGGCTCGCAGCTCGCCATGGGCACGATCGAGGACGCTTCGTCCGTGGCCAAGATCTTCATGAACACCAACCTCGCCGCAGCCGGTGGTGTGGTTGCCGCGATCATCCTCAGCCAGGTCATCTATAAAAAGGTCGATCTCACTTTCGCCCTCAACGGTGCTCTGGCGGGCCTGGTCTCGATCACGGCCGAGCCGCTGGCACCTTCCGCGGGCCTGTCGGTTGTGATCGGTGCCGTGGGTGGTGCGATCGTGGTCTTCGCGGTGCCGCTGCTCGACAAGCTGAAGATCGACGACGTCGTCGGCGCCATTCCGGTCCACCTGCTGGCGGGTATCTGGGGTACGCTGATCGTGCCGCTGTCGAATGACGGCACCAGCTTCGCCACCCAGATCATCGGTATCGCTGCGATCGGCGCCTTCACCGTGGTCGCCTCCGGCATCGTCTGGCTGATCATCAAGGCCATCATCGGCCTGCGCGTCAGCGACGAGGAGGAGAGCCTGGGGCTCGACAAGGTCGAGGTCGGTGTGGAGGCCTATCCGGAATTCGCTTCCGGCGCCGGGCGCATCTGAGCCGCATCAGCGAGGATCTGACGGGAGCGTCGCGCATCGTGCGCGGCGCTCCTGTTTCGTTGGGAGGGCGCTTGTCCGGGGGCGAGCGGCCTCGCGTCGCCAGCGCGGCAACAGGACTTCATTGCGCCGGGGAAGGTCACGACTTTCATTGTGGTGGATGCGGACGGGGCCTGTCTCGCCACAGGGCATGTCTCGCCATTGCCCCTATACGGCGTGGCAGCCTGCTCGGCCTTTTCTCAACGCTTGCGGGGCTCAGGCGGCGCGATGGTTCTTGCGGCGTGCCACTGCAGCATCGGGCGCGGATGCTGTCGCATCACGATTTGCGGTTTCTTCGTCCCGATCGCCGACATTCATGGCGGGAAGCGCGTTCATCACGCGTGAGGCGGGCAGCGTGACGATCACCTCGGTGCCCTCACGCGGCGCGGAGCGCAGCTGGAAGCCGCCGCCATGCAATTCGATCAGCCCCTTGACGATGGGCAGGCCGAGGCCGGAACCCTGCTCCGCCGTCTTCAGGGCCCAGGTGCCGCGCCCGAAGGACGACATGATGATCGGGATCTCGTCTTCGGGGATCCCCGGGCCATTGTCACGGATGGACACATATTGCCCGCCCGAGGAGGTCCAGCCCGCCTTGATCACGATCTCGCCGCCCGGCGGTGTGAACTTCACCGCATTCGAGAGGATGTTGAGGATGATCTGGCGCAGGGCCCGCTCATCCGCCCAGACCCGCGGCAAACTCGGATCGATCACCGCCTTGATCGTCTGGTCCTTGGCGCGGGAGCGCAGGTTCATCATGTGGCGGCAATCATCGATCATGTAGGAGAGCAGCAGAGCCTCCTCATTGAGCTCGTAGCGCCCTGCCTCGATGCGCGAGAGATCGAGGATCTCGTTGATCAGGTTGAGCAGGTGCTGGCCGCTGGCATGGATATCGGCGGAGTAATCCTTGTAGGTCTTCGAACTGTGCTTGCCGAAAACCTCGTCCTTCATCACTTCCGAGAAGCCGAGGATGGCGTTGAGCGGCGTGCGCAATTCGTGGCTCATGGTGGCGAGGAAGCGGGATTTGGCCAGATTGGCCTCTTCCGCCCGCCGGCGCGCCTCGTCTGAATTCGCCTTGGCTTCCTCCAGTTCGAAGAACAGCTTGTCCTTCTCCGCCCGTGATCGCAGCGTCGCCAGGGCGCTTGTATAGAGCCTGCGGGCCAGGAAGACGAAGAACACCTGGGCACTCACGGTCATGCCGGCCAGCATTGCCGAATCGACATCGCGCAGGTTGAGAGCGTTCGCCGTCACCACGATCGAGATCGGGACCATCCCCGCATAGACCGCCGCAGGCAGCGTGGCGGAGAGCATCGCCGTCACGGCCGAGGCGATCAGCGTCACGAACAAGACGAAGCTTTCCGATCCGGGCGCACCGCTCGTGACCAGAAGCTGGATCAGCATGGCCCATGCCGCACCCTGGAGGGCCTCTCCGATGACGAAGGCCCGGTGCCAGCGCGTCAGACGGATCTCCTCGTCGTGGTGATGCAGCATCCGGCGCGTCAGGCTGACCATCAAGGTCATCACGAGTGCGAGGGTCAGGAAGGCAAGCGCGCCGGATTCGACGGGAAGCCAGAAGCTCGCTGCCCCTCCCGCCGCCGCCGCCAGGGCAACCAGCGGGATCGCGGCGCCGGTGCGGTACTGGGCGAAAAGGCGCAGAAACTCGACTTCGAACGAACGCTCCAGCCCGACGGACGAGGTCAGCCGTTCGCGGGCCGTACGCACGTTGTGCGCGACCTTGCGGCGCTGCTTCACGGCATTCGCATCCGCAGCAGCATGTGCTGACTTGACGGCTTGCGCCGTATCTTCGCCCATTGATCGGCCAGTTGCGTTAACGGATTTCGCATCGAATCGGGATATGTCAGGATAAGCATGCTCAGAAATCGTTAATGACCGCCTCATGATACTCGATCCGCGCGAAAAAAAATCCGACGATCCCCGTGCCGTGCGCAAACGCGCGCTGAGGCGTCGGCGCCGTCGCGTGGTGCGCGGCTGGAGCCGGCGCACAACGCCGGCCGCGCGTCGCGCGATCGGGATTGTGGCTCTGGCGATGATGGCTCTCATCGTTTTCGTGCTCGCCACCGGGCGTCATGACGAGGCGGTTGTCGGATCGGCGCGGGTGGTAAGCGGCGATACCCTGCGCATCGATGGCGAGGCCTATCGTCTGGCCGGGATCACGGCCCCGCCACCCGATTTCTTCTGCCGCGATCAGGGTCTCGACATTCGCTGCGGCGAACAGGCGCGCAACGCGCTGCGCAAGCTCATTGATGCGGCCCCCGTGCGCTGTGTGCGGCCCGATGATTTCGCCCCCGGTACGCGGGCGGCCCGCTGCTTCCGGGAGGGGCGTGATCTCGCCGCTGCTTTGGTTCTGGCAGGGTGGGCCCTCTCGCAAGACGGCTATCGCAACGAGGAGATCGAGGCGCGCGCCGAGACCCGCGGCTTGTGGGCGCTGGAGTTCGACGAAGAGGCTTTGCGTGAAGGGGCATCCGACAGGGAATGATACCGTCGTGCGCGGATCGATGGAACAACCCTGCACCCCGCGCGTAGATATTTCGAAGAGAGATGACGGGGCTCATTGATGCCCGCGGCTTCTCCGAGGAGACCCTGCACGAGACCCCCAAGGCACTTTCGGGCCCGGCTGACGCCGGGCTCTTTTTTTGTGCGTGTCTGCCATGGCGCAGGCGCGTTTTCCCCGGCATTGACCCTGGGGGGGGCATATGCTCCCCTTTGCCTGAAGCGGTGCAGGAGAGGCGATATGAAGCTCTATGATGGCGGTCGGGCCCCCAACCCGCGGCGCGTGCGGGTCTATCTGGCGGAGAAGGGCATCGATATCGCGCTCGAACCGGTGGATATCGGCGCCCTGGCACAGCGTTCACCGGAATTCACGGCCCTCAACCCTCTCCAGCGGACTCCGGTTCTCGTGCTCGATGATGGTTCGGTCATTACTGAATCGATCGCCATCTGTCGCTATTTCGAGGAACTGTTTCCCGATCCGCCGCTCTTCGGCAGCGGCGCGCTGGAGCGTGCCCGTGTCGAAATGTGGCAGCGCCGTATCGAACTCGGCCTGCTGAACGCCGTCGCGGCGGTGTTTCGTCACCTGCATCCGGCCATGATCGAGATGGAGAAGCCGCAGGTTCCTGAATGGGGCGAGGCCAACAAGACGAAAGTCGTCGATTTTCTCGCCTTTCTCGAAGCGCATCTGGCCCAGCACGAGTATCTGGCCGGTCCCTTCAGCGTGGCCGACATTACCGGGCTCGTGGCCCTCGATTTCATGAAGCCGGCCAAGCTCGCCATTCCCGAGGAATTCCAGCATGTCCGGCGCTGGCATGCGGCGCTCAAGCAGCGGCCGAGCGCCACGGCCTGAACCGCCCCTGATGGCTTCTGATCAAACCGAGGACCTTCCCGGCTTGCTGGCGCGTCTGCGCGCCTGCCGAACCTGTCGCGACGCGCCCGTTCAGGGGGCGCCGCTGCCGCATGAGCCGCGTCCGATCATCCAGGCGGATGCGCGGGCGCGGCTCTGTATTGCCAGCCAGGCGCCGGGCAAGCGCGCGCATGTGAAAGGGTTGCCGTTTTACGACCCTTCCGGCGTGCGGCTGCGCAACTGGCTCGGCCTCGACGAGAGCCGGTTCTATGATCCGGCGCTCGTGGCCATCGTACCGATGGGGCATTGCTTTCCTGGCTATGACGCCAAGGGCGGGGACTTGCCGCCGCGCCGGGAATGTGCCCGGCTGTGGCGCGAGCCGGTCTTCGCACGCCTTCCCCGGCTCGATCTGATTCTCACGATCGGGATCTATGCCCAGCGCCATCATCTGGGCCCGCGCATGCGGGGCGGGCTGACACAGACCGTGCGCGACTGGCGTGCCGTCCTCGAGGCGCCGCGCATGCCGGGCGAGCCGCGCATCCTGCCGCTGCCGCACCCGTCTTGGCGTAACAATGGCTGGCTGCGGCGCAATCCGTGGTTCGAGGAGGAACTGCTTCCGGTGCTGCGCCGGGAAATTGCGGTGCTGATGGAGGCCTGAAGCTCCGATGCCGGGTCATTGCATGCGTCCTCGTGATGAAGAACACGCGTGACCGGCGGGGTCCGGGCTGCAATGATGGCGTTCGTGCAAGCGGCCCGACCGCAACAAGGGCCGTAACGGAGGGAACACGCATGGATTTCGAGACACTCGGCTTCAGCCGCAAGGACGGTGTCGCCGTCATCACACTCGATCGCCCGGAGCGGCTGAACGCACTCACCGTCGCCATGCATGCGGATTTGCGCAGCGCGCTCGGGATCTGTCGCAAGGATGACGCGGTCCAGGTGGTCATGCTGACCGGTGCGGGTCGGGCCTTCTCCTCCGGGCAGGATCTCACAGAGGACCTGCCGCGCGGCGGCGATGGCCGGATCGATCTCGAGGCCCCCTTGATGCGAGACTACAATCCGCTGGTGCTGGCGCTCGCCGATTTCCCCAAAATCACGATCGCCGCCCTGAACGGGCCCGCCGTCGGGGCTTCGGCCAATATCGCGCTGGCCTGCGATCTGGTAGTCGCCGCCCGCAGCGCCTTCCTGCAACAGGCCTTCGCCAGGATCGGCCTGATCCCCGATGCCGGCGGCACCTGGATCCTGCCGCGCCTCGTGGGCCCGAAACGGGCGCTCGACCTGATGCTCACCGCCGGGCAGGTTTCCGCTGAGGAAGCGCAACGGATGGGCCTCGTTGCGCGGGTCTTCGACGACGAGCGCTTCGCGGCGGAGGCCGAGGCTCTCGCCATCAGCCTCGCCCGGGGGCCCGGTCTCGCCCAGCAGGCGATGAAGCGGGCGGTGCGCGAGAGCCTCGCCAATGACCTCGAAACCCAGCTCACCCTGGAGGCGCAGCTGCAGGCCGCCTGTGGTCGCTCTGATGATTTCGAGGAAGGCGTTGCCGCCTTTCGCGAGAAGCGGGTGCCGGTGTTTCGCGGTCGCTGAGGCGCGTGGTGGCTGGTGAGGAACCGCCACGCTTGATCACATTTATAAACCGTTCATTCACCAGCTTTGCGCATATGCTGTCGCATCACGGGAGAAACGCCGCATGTTCGCAAGACGGTTCACGAAGAAAGCCGCCGGCGATCCGGAATCACGGATGACGCCGGCACGACAAACCACCATGGGCAGCCGCGAAGTCGCCGCCCCGCCGGGCGAGGACGCCATCATCGTCAATCTCGCGCGGCTGTCACGCAACGAACCACTCGAAACCGAAGGCATGGCCCCTGCAATCGCCGAGGCTCTGGTCGGGCTCGAGCAGGCGCTGCGTGCGCGTAACAGCCAGGAATTGCAGCGCTCCGTGGCCTTCTCCATGCAGGCCAGCGAATCCATGGCGGCCATCGCCCGGGCGACCGGGGAAGTGCGCTCCGTCGATCGTGATGCCCAGTGCATGTCCGCCGCCGTCGAGCAGCTCGATGCATCGATCCGCGAGATCAACGGATTCTCCAACCGCTCGATCGAGGCGCTGGACACCTGTGTCAGCGAAGCATCCGGCGGCCTCGAGGCCGTGCGCAGCGCGCGGCGCGAGACACGCAGCATCGGTGAAGCCTTCGCCAGCATCGATGAGCGGGTGGGGGGCCTCGAGAAGGCCGCGACCCAGATCGCGCAGATCGTCGATACCATCGCCGCGATTGCCGGCCAGACCAACCTGCTCGCCCTCAATGCCACCATCGAGGCGGCCCGCGCCGGAGAGGCCGGCAAGGGCTTCGCGGTCGTTGCTGGAGAGGTGAAGAACCTGTCGGGTCAGACCGCTCGCGCCACCGAGGATATCCGGGCGCGAATCGACAATCTCCAGGCCGAAGTGACAGCTATCCGCGCAGCCGTCGAACATTCGACCGATTCGGTTTCCGCCGGCATCCATGCCTCGGATGAAGCGGAACGCTCCGTCGAGGCGGCCGCCGCGCGGGTCACGCAGAGCCATGAACTCGTGGGCGAGATCGCCCGTGCCATCAACGAGCAATCCGCAGCCACGGCCGAACTCGCCCAGGGCGTGATGCGGATCGCCTCGGATGCCGCCCATGCCCGTGAGCGCACGGAAGCGGTGGTAGCCGCAGCGGCGGGTTCGGAGAAGCTGATCGGTGAGAGCCTGAAGGATCTCGCCGAACGCAATATCGACGATTACGTGCTCCACTGCGCCAAGTCGGACCATCTGATCTGGAAGAAGCGGCTCGCCGGGATGCTGGTGGGGGTTGCGCAATTGCAGGAATCGGAGCTGAGCGACCACAAGGCCTGCCGCCTCGGCAAGTGGTACGAGACGGCCCGGGCCGAATATGCACATTATCCGAGCTTCAACGCCCTCGAAGCCCCGCATGCGCGGGTCCATGAGGCCGGCAAGCGGGCCGCCCGCGCCTTCGCGCAGGGAGACATGGACGCTGCTGAAGCGGCTTTCGCCGAACTGGAACAGGCCTCTGCAGAAGTGGTGCGTCTGCTCGATGGCCTGATTGCGGAAACCCGGGCTGGGCGACTTCAGACCCGCCACTGAGCCGGGGCGATCAGCCGGGTTCCTTGCCTTTCGGGCAGGCGGGCGCTGCCTGCCCGAAAATCTCCGCGTTCGCGGCGCCCGCCGGCTCAATCGCGCTTCAGGCGCGCGATCAGGCTCGACGTATCCCAGCGCCCGCCGCCCATCTTCTGGACTTCGGCATAGAACTGGTCGACCAGCGCGGTGACGGGCATGGAGGCGCCGTTGCGGCGCGCCTCGGCGAGGACGATGTCGAGATCCTTGCGCATCCAGTCCACGGCGAAGCCGAAATCGAATTTGTCCTCCACCATTGTCTTGCCGCGATTCTCCATCTGCCAGGAGCCGGCGGCACCCTTGGAGATCACATCGAGCACGGCTTTCATGTCGAGCCCGGCCTTCTGGCCGAAGGCGATCGCCTCGGACAGGCCCTGCACGAGCCCCGCAATGCAGACCTGGTTGACCATCTTGGCGAGCTGGCCCGAGCCTGACGGGCCGAGCAGGCGGCAGGAGCGGGCGAAGCTCATGATCGCGGGCTCGACCGCCGCATAGACTTTCTCCTCCCCGCCGCACATCACGGTGAGCACGCCGTTCTCCGCGCCTGCCTGGCCACCGGAGACCGGCGCGTCGATGAAGCCGAAGCCGGCGATGTCCGCCGCTGCGGCGAGTTCGCGCGCGACTTCCGCCGAGGCCGTGGTGTGATCGACGAAGGTCGCGCCCTTTTCCATGGCATGGAAGGCGCCGGCGGGGCCGATCGTGACGTCACGCAGATCATCGTCATTGCCGACACAGGCGAAGACGATTTCCTGGCCCGCCGCCGCCTCGCGCGGGGTTGCCACGGCGCGTCCGCCATTGTCGGAGACCCATTGTTCCGCCTTTGCGACCGTGCGGTTATAGACTGTAACTTCATGGCCCTTGTCCTTGAGATGGCGGGCCATCGGATAGCCCATAACCCCAAGACCCAGAAATGCAACTTTAGCCATGCAAAAAACTCCCTACGGATGTTGCGCCGTCTTAGACTTTAGTTGTATCCTGCCGCCAGTTGCGTCCGAAAGGCGTGAAGCGGCGATTCGATAGGGGTTAATGTGCACGCCTGCTTCCCCGCCGTCGACTCGCACGATTCACGGATGGGAATCGGTGTTGCGCGAACTTTGCATTGCAAAATGTCATATTGCAGTGCAATATAAAAATGATGAGTGTCTGGAGGGCCTTATGCAAGATGGCGAAGCCGGTGATTGCCGGAATGACGCTACGGCAGGGTCACGGCGGAGCGGGGATTACGAGATGTCGGTGACACGATTGCGCAAGCTGCATGATCGCGGATTGGGGGAGATGCTCCACCGGGAATTCACGCGTCGCCCGGTCCGCCGCCGGGCTCCGGGCCAGATCGGCCCGCCCGCCGTCTCCCGGCTGCATCACGTCGATCCGGCGAGCGCGGCCAATTGCAACGAGCCCGCGCATGACGGAAAGGACGCCTGATTTGCGCTGAAGCGCTTCGCGCGGCGCATGCCGGTGCGCAGTGCCGCCTGCCTGCGGTCAAGACCTTAACCGCGCGGTGATTGTTCGCGGGCATTGGTCTCGGCGCGCGCTTCCTGATGCCGCGCCAGCCGTGAGGCGATCAGGCCGAGCACCACCACGACCAGCATGAAGATCACCAGCCCCGGCGCATACAGTTCGACGATATAGCCGCCGATGACCGCCGCGAGCGCGCCGGTTCCCAGCTGCGCCGCACCCGAGAGACCGGCAGCGGTTCCCGCCAGATCCGGGCGCACCGAGAGGGCCGCAGCCGTGGCCCCGGGGATGGTGAGCCCGTTGCCGATGCCGTTCAACGTCAATGGGACGAAGAAGGTGAGAGGGGTCCAGGGGCCGACGAGCGCGAAATACAACGCCACGACCATCGACAGGGTGGACAGCCAGGTTCCGAAAACGATCAGCCGCGTCGGCCCCCAGCGCTGGCCGAACCGGCCCGTAAGGAAATTGCCGAACATGTAGCCGGCTGCGTTGATGATGAAATACAGCCCGTAAACCTGCGGTGAACGATCCATCACCGAGACCACGACATAGGGCGCCCCTGCAATGAAGCTGAAGAAGGCGGCGGAGACGAAAGCCAGTGTCAGGGTGTGAAACAGAAAGGCCGGGTTGCCGATCAGCGCAGGAAAACCGCGCAGGACTGCCAGCATCGAGGAGCCCGAGCCGCTGCGGGGTGCGGTCTCGTAGAGCAGAAACCAGGCGGCGACAAGCACGCCGCTGGCGAGCAGGGCCATGGCCGCGAAAATGGACCGCCAGCCGAAGGTCTCTTCCAGTACGCCACCGATGAAGGGCGCGATCATCGGTGAGATCACCATGGCCATGGACAGATAGCCGATCAGGCTCGCCGCCCGCTCCTTGCCGGACGTATCGCGTACAACGGCGCGCGCGAGGGCGAAGCAGGTCCCTCCGCCGGTGGCCTGGATCACCCGTGCCACGAGCAGGCCCTCGATCGTTTCGGCAAAGGCGCCCATCGCCGATCCGATCAGGAACAGGGCCACGCCGCCGAGAATGCAGGGGCGGCGTCCGATCCGGTCCGAGATCGGCCCGACGAAGAGTTGCGTCACAGCGACGGTTGCGAGATACACGGTCAGGGTCAGCTGAATCGTGGCGTAATCGGTCTGCAGCACTTGTGCGAGAATGGGGGTCGCCGGTGCGAGGACGTTCAGCGCGAAGGGCTGCAGCGTCGAGATCGCTACCAGGATGGCGAGGGAGGGTGCCTTGCGTGCCGGTGCCGCACTGGCCAGGGCCTGATCCGCCTGCGGCTCGTCCTGCAGTTCCCGCATCACGAACGCTCCCCGCCCGCGCTTTCAGGGCGCGACACGCTCAGCGCGGCGATCCGCCGGCGCCGGACATGTTCGCGGTGGATGGTGTAGATGCCGGCCCCGACCACCAGCGCCATACCGATCACGGCAGGCATGTTCGGAATCTCGCCGAAGACGAGATATCCGAGGACCAGTGCGAAGATGACGACGGCATAGCGGAATGGCGAAACCACGGAGACCTCGACGTTGCGGAAGGCCATCACGATCGCCAGATTGGCGAAGGTCACAAGCATGGCTGCCGCCACCAGATAGCCGGTTTGCGGCACGAGGAAAGGCTGCCAGGCGTCGGCGCGCACGAATCCGATCACGAATCCGGCAAGTCCCACAGCCATCGTCGTCGAGGCCGCGATCACCGGAGACGGGATTTCCCGACCGATCCGGCGGGTGACGAGATCGCGGATCGACACCAGGAATGCCGCTGACAGGGCAAACAGCGTGTAGATGTTGAAGCCTTCCGGCGTGGGTTGCACGATGAGCAGCACGCCAAGGAAGCCCACGATGATCGCCCCCCAGCGCCGCCAGCCGACCCGCTCGAGGCCGAGCGCAACCGTCATCAGCGTCATGATGATCGGCGTCGCCTGCAGGATCGCGGTGACGTTGGCCAGGGGCAACAGGGCGAGTGCGGTGATGAAGAGAAAGGCGATCGTGGCTTCGAGCACCGCGCGCAGGGCGACGAGCGGCGATGCCAGTCGGCGCAGATGCCCCGCCTGCCCCAGGGCGTAGACCATGGTGATGGCGAAGACGGAGGCGAAGATGCCCCGCACCGCCATCATCTGGCTCGTGGGGAAGACGTCGGAAGCCAGCTTGATGATGGTGTCGTTGGTGATGAAGAACACGCTCGCGCACAGCATCGCGGTGATGCCGCGACGGTTGTCGATCAGGGCATCCGGCAAGGGGTGCGGCGCAGGGCGGGGTGCATCGGGCGGTGAAGACAAGGAAGGCATCCGTTCGGTATGCCCCATCGTTACGCCTCTGTTCACGCCGCGTCGAGAGATTGCGTGGCACGAAAGCGGCAATCTCGCCTGCGCGCCTGTGCAATCCGCTGCGCCATTCAGGAGAAGACGACGGTCCGCGAGCCGTTCATCAGGACCCGTCTTTCGAGATGGTAGCGCACGGCCCGGGCGAGCACCGCGCATTCGACGTCGCGACCGGCGGCGGTGAGGTCATCGGCACGCATGTTGTGATCGACGCGGATCACGTCCTGTTCGATGATCGGTCCCTCGTCGAGATCGCGGGTGACGTAATGCGCCGTTGCGCCGATCAGTTTCACCCCGCGCCGATGCGCCTGGGTATAGGGGGCGGCGCCCTTGAAGCTGGGCAGGAAGGAATGGTGGATGTTGATGATGCGTCCCGGCATGGAGGCGCAGAAATCGGGCGAGAGCACCTGCATGTAGCGCGCCAGCACGACCAGATCGATCTTCTCCTGCGCGATCAGCGCCGCGAGCTTCTCCTCCTGCTCCAGCTTGGTTTGCGGCGTTACCGGCATGTGGTGGAAGGGGACGTCGTAGCCCGCGGCGAGGCGATAGAAATCACGATGGTTGGAGACAACCGCTGCGACATCCGTCTGCAACAGCCCCGAGCCGTAGCGATAGAGCAGGTCGTTGAGGCAATGGCCGAATTTCGAGACCATGATCAGCATGCGCGGGCGGTAATCGGCCGGGGTGAGTTGCCAGTCCATCGCAAAGGGTTGCGCCACATTCTCCGCAAAGGCCCCCTGCAGTTGTGTCTCGGATGCCTCCATGGCGAAGTGCACCCGCATGAAGAACAGTGCGGTATCGGGGTCATTGTATTGCGCGCTGGCCAGGATATTGCCCTGCCGCTGTGCAAGAAAGCCCGCCACTGCGGCCACGATGCCGATGCGATCGGGGCAGGAGAGGGTGAGAATGAAGGTGGGAGCGGACGGGGAGGGGGGCTGTTCATGCGCGTGCATGGGACGATCCGTCAAGGTGCCGAAACGGCGTTGGAGCTATAGGCGCGATAGACGTACTATGGTTGTAGCACAAGCAGAAAACCGCCGGGAGAGCCGCTTTTGAAAAATCGATGCAGGCACAATCTATAATATACTTCATGAAAAGGAATTCATGCTAGAATGGACCTTCGTCGTCCAGGATTTCCGCAGCATGGTCAAGATCCCGAGAAACACACAGGGTACGCCCGGCATTCGTCCTGCCAGACCGTCGGGCCGTGAAGCCGATATCCAGCAGAAGTCCCGCGAATTCCAGGCGGCACTCCGCCGGGAATATCTCCTGCAGCACGATCCGGAAGAAGAGGCGGGCCGTGTCGCAAGTGGTTATAACGACCAGGTCATGGTCTCCGGCGAGCGGGCACGTGAGTGTATGGCGAATATTCACGAGCTGGCGCGGCTGAGCCCGACATTCCGCGGCGTCCTCAACAAGGCTCTGGCCGATCTGGATACCTTGTGGATCACCATCGGTCGCGGCGGCGGCAACAGCCGCTCCACCATCGGGGCGCGGGACGAGAAGATCTACATCAATCTCGAGCAGGGTGACCTGATGGATCTGCTCATTCATGAATGCGGCCATGCTCTCGCCAAGCTGGAAGACGGGCCGCTCGGCGGCTTCGGGCCCAACCAGCGTTTCCAGGCCGTGATCAAGCGCGAGCTGGATATGGGTCGGGGCGGTGTCCAGGCCTACGGCACCGAGGTCGATCCGCAGGACAGGCGTGCGAGCCCCCCGAGGGGAGGGGCCACGCGGCGCCCGGGCGGATCCGGCTGATCCGGGTCAAGGCGGTCGGGTCAGGGCGTAGAGGGCGATGCCGGAGGTGGTTGCGACGTTGAGACTGTCGAAACCGCCATGCATGGTGATGCGCACAGCTTGCGCCTGCGCGAGCACATTCTCGGGCAGGCCGGGCCCCTCCGTGCCGAGTATCACGGCCCGCCTGGCGCGAAACCGTTTCGCCGCTTCTTCCAGCGTATCCGTTCCTCCCGGGGTGAGAGCCAGCGCCGGGATATCGTGCCGTGCCAGAAGCGAGAGCAGGCCGCGCGCATTCCCGCCCCGGGCGAAGGGCACGCGGGTGGCCGCGCCCACGGAAACCCGCAAGGCCTTGCGGTAGAGCGGATCGCAACAGGTCTCGTCGAGCAACAGGCACGTTGCCCCGAAAGCAGCTGCATTGCGGAAGATGCCGCCGATATTGTCGTGATTGGTGATCCCCACGCAACAGACGACGAGGGCATCCGCAGGGAACCGCGCCAGCAGCGCATCCGGCTCGGTTTCGGGCCCGCGCAGACCGATCCCGAGCAGGCCGCGATGGATCGGAAAGCCGGCGATCGTGTCCATCACGGCTGGCGCCGCCCGGTAGACGGGCACCTCATGCGGCAGGGCGGCGATCCAGTCCGCCATGGCGGCGATACGGTTTTCGGCGATCAGCACCGATTCGAGCGCGAAGCGACCATTGCCCGTGAGCTCGCGCAAGACCACGGATCCCTCCGCCACGAACCGCCCCTCACGACCAACCAGATCGCGCTCGCGCACGGCCCGGTAGGCGGCGATGCGCGGATCCTGTGGATCGCTGATCACGGTGAGACGGGTGGCGATACCGGGCGTCAAGGTCTCGTCTTTCTTCCATGATGGACGATCAGACGCGGTGACACCGATCGCCGGGCAATGCAAGTCGAACGCGGAGCAGGCAAAGCATGATGGATGGCGATGTGGATTTGACACGGGCTCCGCGAGATGAAATCACCATGGCGGGTTCCCACCATGACAAGGATACCAGCGCATGAGCGTGCGTCACCATCTGGGTGATCTTCCCGCCGATTACGATCCCGGCCCCGCCATTGCCGTCGATACCGAGACGCTCGGGCTCAACCCCCTGCGCGATCGTTTGTGCGTCGTGCAGATCTCGAAGGGCGACGGAGAAGCGGATGTGGTGCAGATCACCCGCGAGCAACTCGCTGATGAAGCGGGCGGTGCGCCGGTCCTGGCGCGCGTCATGGGTGATCCGCAGGTCCTGAAGATCTTCCACTTCGCGCGTTTCGATCTGGCGGTGCTCGAGCATGCGCTCGGCGTCATGCCGGCGCCGGTCTATTGCACCAAGATTGCCTCGAAGCTGGTGCGCACCTATACCGACCGGCACGGCCTGAAGGATCTGCTGCGCGAATTGCTCGCGGTCGAGATTTCCAAGCAGCAGCAATCCTCGGACTGGGCGGCTGCGACCCTGAGCCGGGCGCAGCTCGATTATGCGGCTTCCGATGTTCTGCACCTGCACGCCGTCAAGGAACGGCTCGACGCCATGCTGGCGCGGGAACAGCGTACCGGTTTCGCGCGCGCCTGTTTCGACTTCCTGCCCACCCGCGCGCGCCTCGATCTCGCCGGCTGGTCCGAGAGCGACATCTTTGCCCATAGCTGAGGGAGGTCGCCGGTGAGCGCACAGAACACAGCCCCGTCAAAGGAGCAAGCCGAGCCGCCGCGGGTCGAGCGCCCCTGTCCCGCATGCGGGACGGCCCATGATGCCCGGGCCGATACGCGCATCCTTTCCCGCGACGGCTGGGACGTGGTGCGCTGCCGCTCCTGCGGCTTCGTCTACATGCCGCATTTCGCTCCCGCCGCAGCCTATATCGACGATCTCGCCTGGGAGAAGCAGTTTGCGCGCGAGGGCGCCCAGCGGCGTGAGCGCTCGCCGTTGCTCCAGCGGATCGAGGACGCGACCCGCTGGCGCCATCGGATCATCCCCCGCGCACGCCCGGAGAATCTGGTGCGTGCGCGCATCGATGCCGGGCGCGTGCTTGATATCGGTTGCGGGACAGGCTCGCATGCGCTGCCTTTCGTCGGGGATTTCGTCCCCTATGGCATCGAGTTGTCGCGCGCGCTCGCCGAGGAGGCGAACGGGCACTTCGCGCCCCATGGCGGGCATTGCGTTCATGCCGAAAGCCGCGCGGGTCTGGCGGAATTTGCCGAGGACTTCTTCAGTGCAGCCGTGCTGCGCTCCTATCTCGAGCACGAGGCCTATCCGAACGAGGTCCTTGCAGGTCTCGCCCGCGTCCTGCGACCGGGTGGGGTGGCAATCGTCAAGGTGCCCAATTACGGCAGCCTCAACCGGATGGTGATGGGGCGCAAATGGTGCGGTTTCCGGGTTCCCGACCATGTCAACTACTTCACCAAGACCTCCCTGACGGAAATAGCCGAACGGCACGGATTCCGGGTCGAACTGCCGCTGTTATGGTCGCTGCCGACGGATGACAACATGTGGGCGATCCTGCATCGCTGAGGATCGGGGCCGGTTACGCGACACAACTTCGCCATCGATCGGCGGCACAAGCAGGATGCCTGGCGGCCTCGCGGCATCTTGCGGGACGGGGCGCGGCGCGGCATGGTGGCATTCCGCCGCGAAAGACGGGAAACGCAAGCAGTGAACGCGATGCAAGCGACGGCGCAGGACGCAGGTGTCGATCCGCAGGAAGCTGCGCGTCGGGCAGCCCGCGCGCGCGATTATGCGCAGGCATTGCGCCATTCCCGGCGGGTGCGCTTTCTCCGGCGCGCGATCCCGATCGGAGCGGGCCTCTCCGTCGCCCTGCTCGTGGCCGTGACCTGGCTCAATCCCTTCGCGCGTTACGGCGGCCTCAGCCTCGGCCCGATCAGCGTCTCGGGCACCCGCGTGGTGATGGATGCGCCGCGTCTGCGGGGTTTCCAGGATGAAACGCGGCCTTATGAGGTCACTGCCGACGAAGCCTCGCAGGATATCCGTGAGCCGCATCTGATCGATCTGCGCGAATTGCGCGCCCGCGTCACGCTCGACGATGTCGGCAATACCGCGCGGGTCGAGGCGGCAGAGGGACGTTTCGACACCGAGGCGGAGCAGTTGGTGCTCAGGCGGGACGTGCGGGTCGTCTCCTCAGACGGGTATACCATCGATCTGCGATCCGCCGAGATCGACTTTCAGTCGGGTGAGGTTACGTCTACCGAGTCTGTCCAGGTGCATTTTCGTGACGGAACCATCGCTGCTCGCGGCCTGCGCGTTCGCGAGGGCGGGGCGGTGATCACCTTCGAGGGGCCGGTCGAGAGCATCATCGCCGCCCCCGATCTGGGCAGCGCGCAGGCACAAGCTGCCGACCAGGCCGCCGATTCCGCCAATAGTGAGAGCCCTTGAGATCATGCCGCGTATCAGCTTCTCCCTCGCCAGAATTCGTCTTGCCCGGTTTGCCATGGCCGTCGCTTTCGCCGCAGCCGCCCTGTCTTTCGCCGGAACGGCCGAGGCGCAGAACCCGGATCGTGCATTCGGCGGGCTGGGCAGCGATTCGACCGAGGCGATCCGCATCGATGCGGACCGGCTCGACGTGTTCGACCGGGAGAACCGGGCGGTCTATGCCGGTAATGTGGTCGCAGTGCAGGGCGATACCACGATCCGCTGTTCACAGCTGACCATCGTTTTCGAGCGTGACCAGGAAGGCGAGGACGAGGGCGATGCCATCCGCCGGATCGAATGCGAGGGACCGGTCACGATCCTCTCTCAGGACCAGGTCGCCACCGGAGACCGGGCCACCTATGACCGCCAGAGCGGGCAGATGGTGATCAGCGGCGATGTCGCGCTGAGCCAGGGACAGAATGTCACGCGCGGGGACCGGCTGGTCTACGATATCGATCGGGGAGTGGCCAATGTCGAGGCCGGCGAGCGCCAGCGCGTACGTGGCCTGTTCGTCCCCGGCGGGACCGGCCAGCAATGAGGAGCGGCGAGGTGGCGATTCCTGCGTTGTACGCCGCGCCGGCCTCGTCTAAAGCATTCATGAACCAGACGCCGCAGGCGCCTGTCGAGACCGGATGAAGCCGACGCCGTGAATGATCGTTTCAACCCCGCTTCCCCGCCAGGCCATAGCGCCGTGCCTGGCGACGTTCGCGCCAATGCGGGCCTGGACGAGGCGGGCCTGTTCGCGCCGGATCCCCGGAAGGACGCTCAGCCGCACGCTCCGTTTGCGCAGCCGCCGCAAGATCAGTCCGGCCCTGATCATGCCGGCGAGAAGGGCTTCGGCGGGCCGGGTATCCTCGCCGCGAAGGGCTTGCTGAAACGCTATGGCGACAAGACCGTGGTGCATGATGCCGGTCTCGATGTCCGCAAGGGCGAGGCCGTCGGCCTGCTCGGACCCAATGGCGCGGGCAAGACGACGATCTTCTACATGATCACCGGCCTCGTCGCCGCTGATCGCGGCGTGATCAGCCTCGAGGGGGCGGATGTCACGCAGATGCCGATGTATCGCCGCGCGCGGCTGGGGATCGGCTATCTGCCGCAGGAAGCCTCGATCTTTCGCGGGCTGAATGTCGAGGACAATATTCGCGCGGTCCTGGAAGCGGTGGAGCCGGACCGCAAGGCGCGTGAGCGCAAACTCGATGCGCTGCTCGAGGAATTCCATATCGAACGGCTGCGCAAGTCGCCCTCCATCGCCCTGTCGGGCGGCGAGCGCCGTCGCTGCGAGATCGCCCGGGCGCTCGCCAGCGACCCCACCTTCATGCTGCTCGACGAGCCCTTCGCCGGTATCGATCCCATTGCCGTGGGCGACATCCAGAACCTGGTGCGCCACCTCACCCGCCGCGGGATCGGCGTGCTGATCACCGATCACAATGTCCGCGAGACCCTCGGCCTGATCGACCGCGCCTATATCATCCATTCCGGTCGCGTCCTCACCGAAGGCGCGCCGGACGAGATCGTGGCCAATTCCGACGTGCGCAAGCTCTATCTGGGCGAGGATTTCCGGCTCTGAACCGGCTTCGGTCAGGCGGGGAAAACCGGCCCGTGCGTCTTGACAAGGTCGATATGTTATAATGTTACATATTCAGCTTCGAATTCCTCTCGCTTCGCGGAGTCCCGCATGAATCCCGATCGTCGCCTGCCCGTCACCGTCCTCTCCGGCTTTCTCGGCGCCGGCAAGACGACGCTGCTCAATCATGTCCTGAACAACCGCGAGGGGCGGCGCGTGGCGGTGATCGTCAACGACATGAGCGAGGTCAATATCGATGCCGATCTGGTGCGCGAGGGCGGCGCGGATCTCTCGCGCACGGAGGAGAAACTCGTCGAGATGACCAATGGCTGCATCTGCTGCACCCTGCGCGACGATCTGCTCGCCGAGGTCAAGCGCCTCGCC
>Ga0008836_100456_pt1 | contig 25947 bp, 24 predicted proteins | sample HotLakConsUCCR28_FD_62214 | JGI IMG/M metagenome (GOLD analysis project Ga0008836, IMG submission 62214) | Hypersaline microbial mat communities from Hot Lake, Washington, USA - Hot Lake Consortium UCC-R28 (Hybrid Assembly) ... | reverse complement strand
GGTTCTGGTCTTGAATAAATTTTTGGCTGTTTGCTGGCTGAGTGTACTGCCTCCGCCGGCCCCACTCTGGCCCAGTAGAAGGGTTTTTACCAGTACCCGCGATAGACCCCTTGGGTCTATGCCGGAATGGTCTTCAAATCGAACATCCTCTGTCGCAATCAAGGCATTGATCAGGTTGGGAGACAGTTCGTTGTAGGTGACCGGGGACCTGTTTTCACGAAAATATTTGCCCAGCAAGATTCCATCAGCTGAATACAGCTCAGAAGCCAATTCACTTTGGGGATTTTCCAGTGATTCAAATTCAGGCATTTCTCCAAACAGCCCCAGAAAATTGGCATTAACTGCCAATATAAAAATCACAAAGCTAATTAGTCCCACCCCAAAGACAATCCACATGTATTTGATGATTTTCTGATACAAGGGATTGGAACTATTTTTTATGTTTTTACTCATGTTGATTATCAATAATTATTTTCATAAAATGAACGGTATTCATCTATGTTTTTCCTTTTATTGAGTTGTTGAAAGTTTTCAATAGAAATCACAAAACTACTATTTTTTATTTCTTCAGGTAATGAATCCTTGTTAAAACTATTTAAAAAGGATTCATTATATTTTATGGATCTATCCGCATTTGGAAAGGGGCTAATGATAAGTATACTTATCTCTTTGCTGATGGCAATGGTCCCTGTTCGCAACCTTTCGTTCGGAAAATTTTCAGCATGAAAATTTTCCAGTGCTGCAGTTAGGTCTCCTGCATTATCAGCCAATTCTTTGTCCATGGGCAAAATGAATACATGAGTTTGGCCTTTATTATCTTTGTATGGCGATTCAGATGGGGTACCTGCCGGATCCTCTTCTTCTGTTTCCGCAGCCATGGCCTCGTCCTGGCTTTCATCAGGATCGCTTTCCATGACATTTTCTTCTTCTCCGCTCACGGCTTTCAATAGGTCTTCGGCAAAGGCCAGCAGTTTTTCGTCTTTAGCCTGTTGAAGGTATCCCTGGAGCCGCTCTTTGTAGGCATCCAGTGTTTCCAATTTTCCGGAAATCATGATATCTAATAGCAATAACCGGTCCGTGTTTTTGGTTAAAGGATATTTGTTCAGGGTTTCCCGGACGATCTCTCTCGCAGAAGTATATTCCCGGTTTTGAAAGTAAACATAAGCCACCTTGTAATTTTCCCCGGATTCAAAATTGGCCTGTGAACCGGATACCTGATCCGGGTTGTTGATGGATTTGGTAAATTGAGAATTTGGAAATTCTACATTAAGTAACTGAAAATATTTATCCGGATTGGCATTAATTTCTGCTGATGCCAGGTAAAGGGTATAGTAAGCCTCAGGTTTTTTTGGTGTATCCGGAAATTTTTGAATCAGACTTTCCAGGTATCCTATGGATTTATCGGGTTGCTTGAGGTCAAAATACAATATTTTCCCCAGGTTGAAATAGGCATCTTCCATTTCATCCTCCATCATTTCTCTGGTTTCCGGATCATTGGGAATCTGACTCAATAAACTGGCTTTGTCAGGAAGTGTGCTGATTGGTGAGGAATCCAGGGAGTCATCCTGTATTTCTTCCGTTGCTGATATGGGTGAGCTGTAAGATTCTACAGCTTCATCATCCTGGAAACTTCTGTTGCTTCTCCTCCAATTATCGGATAAGGGACGGCTTCCCCATACCCTGGAAAATTCCAGGGCTCCCCGTTGGATAGCTGTAGGATTATCCCAATAAAAGGTAGAAGCAGCGCTGCCACCCGTTCCGCCAAAAGCCAGCAAGTTTTCAAACAGACTTGTATTTTCCTTTTCACTGGCCAATTCTGCTTCCAGAATCAACCTTTCTTCCTCCTTTGCCAGGTAACCGGATACATATTTTTCCTGTTCCTCCGGGCTCAGCTGACTCAGCCTGATCAGGCTGTCATTTGTTGTCAGCAATTCATAATTTTTTGCATACTGATCAAATACTTCTTTTTTGGAAGCCAGATTGGAATAATTGCGGTCGGTTTCCTTAAATTTTGATAAGGCACTGTCCAGGTAGTATTTGGTTTTGAGGAAATCTTCTTTTTCGTTCAGGTATATCTCTGATAATTCCTGATAGATATAGCCTTTTTGCCTTTCATTTTCTCCCGGCTCCTTTGCCGCCAGGGTATACAGCCGGATGGCATCCTCCAGATTCCCCTGTTTTTTCTCAAACCTCCCTTTTTCAAATAGAATAACATCCCTGAAATCAATGTTTTTATTGTCTTTGTAAAGCTCATCATAGTAATCCCTGACCCTTTTCAGGTCTTTGCTCTTTTCCAGCTCAGCTACCTGCTGAGAATACAGTTGCGCAAAAAATGTCCTTTCATAATTAGGACTACCGGTCAGGGCTTTTTGATAGTACTCATAGGCAAAAGCATCCAATCCCGCATTTTGATACATTTGACCAAGCATAAAATGCATTCGTGAAATTTCGGCTTTGTCATTGGTAAATTCCAATGCCTTAAATAAGGAGGGTACAATCATGTCTGTCTCTCCCCTTTTCTCATAGTAGTAGGCCAGGGTCATGTAAAGAAATTTTTTATTTTCTTTAGAAATACTGGTTTCCTTGGAAAGGTAATCTATCACGAAATTTGCATCCTCAAACTGGCTGAGGTCTATAAAGCTTTTTAGCAATTGAATCAGGGCCTGGTGCCGGACTTCATCCTGCCCGCTGTTTACGTTCAGGTATTTAAAAGTATTTTGTGCCTCTTCAAACTGACCTTGGTAGTAATCTGCCTTACCGATAAGGAAATAGGACGGATCCACCCATTTGCTTATTTTGTGCCAGTCTACTGCTTTCGAAGCCATTTCCCTGGCTTCCTTCAGGAGCGCTTCATTGGCTTCTATGGTGCTGCTATCTACAGGGTAAAATACAGGCAAAACCTGGGAGTAATCTTCCTGATAGTCCTCCCTTATTTTTTCCTCCAGTTCCAATATTTTTTCATTGGCATAATAATAGGCGTTGAACCTGGCCGTTGTATTGTGATACAGGCGATTGGTAAAAGAGTCTTTTTGTGAGGAGCAGGCAGTGAGACTCAGCAGTAAAAGAGTTGAAAACAGAAAAAACAGGATACTTTTTTGCAATGTTTTGAAATTTGAAATCTTGTCCAAATTAGTTCTTTTGTAACAAAAACTTAAACGAAAGGAATTAAATTCTATTTTTGTAAAACAAATAAATTTAAAATAGGAGTACTTTGAGCTTAAAACAAAAAATAAATGATTGGATTGAGACCAAATTTCTGATTGTAATCAGAAAGGAGGAAGACTTTTCAGTAATCACTTCGTTTAATATTACCAAGATCAGGGTAGGTTTGTTAATCGTGCTGGTTTTTATGGCCTGTTTTGTTGCTGCCCTGTTTCTGTCAAAATCCTTACTGGCCAGGTGGTTTGACCCGGTTTATATTGAAACAGAAAATATGGTCAAGATTCATACTTTATCAGAGACTATAGACTCCCTGATTTTGGAAGTAGAAGCCAAGGACCAATATGTAAAAAATATACAAATGGTGATCTCCGGAGAAGATGAGATGGATCAGGTGGAAACGTCATCCGCTGAAGAAAATCCGGAACAAGAACAAGTAAAAAGAAGTGAAATTGACCTTTTCAAAAGTAGTGAGGCTACTCAGAAGATTGTCAGTGAATTTGAGTCCCTACCCCTTGAAGAAGTAAATTTTGGAAGGATTACCAGTGGCTCCTTCACAGACAATTATTTTTTCCCCCCGGTAAAGGGGGTAGTCACCAGCAGTTACTCATCTTCCGAAAACCATTTTGGTGTGGATGTGGTCGCAGCCGAGGACGAGCCGGTAAAGGCCATTGCAGACGGGACGGTCATTCTTGCAAATTGGACACTTGAGACCGGCTATGTAGTTGGTGTGCAGCATTCGAACGAATTGATTTCGATTTACAAACATAATTCTGTAATATTGAAATCCGTTGGGGATCCCATCCGGGGCGGGGAGATATTATCCATTATCGGAAACACCGGAGAGCAGACCACGGGGCAGCACCTGCACCTGGAATTGTGGTACAGGGGCAATCCGCTTGACCCGCAAGAGTTTATAACATTTGACTAGATATGGCAAAAAATTCTGATGACAGAAGAAATACCAATGAATTGGTGACCTCCAGCAATCTGGTGGCAGTAGGAACAGTTATCGTTGGAAATATAGGTTCTCAGGGGAATATCCGGGTAGAAGGCACCGTAGAAGGTTCACTTGATTCCCAGCAAAAGATAATCATAGGAGAATCTGCAAAGGTAAACGGAGATGTAAAAGCTGCGGATGTAGAAATATCAGGACAAGTAAATGGAAACATTCACTGCGAAGAGTCCCTCTTTCTTAAAAAGTCTGCGCTTATTTTTGGAGACATTTTTACCAAAAAGCTGATCATTGAAAATGGGGCAGAATTTAACGGTAAGTGTAACATGGGAAATAATAACCAGTTAAAATTGGACCGGGATCATGCGAACCCCAAAAAACAAATCTCCTCAAACTGAGCCACCTGTTTATGTCAAATATTTTGGTTTGGCATTTCAAATGTGTGCCATCATTGGACTAGGCACCTATTTGGGATACCGACTTCATTTGAAAAGCGGGATGAGTTTCCCGCTTTATTTGTTGATAGGGTGTTTTTTATCAATAGCGATTGCATTTTACCAACTTTTCAAATCTTTGCAGTCCGATGAGGAAAAATGAATTGATTTTACCAGCATGTTTATTAAATAAAACCCAATAGTGAAGCTTCCTATTCCTGAGTTGATGGTTAAATTGTTTTGGTTTTCCCTCGCATTATTCCTTTTAACGGGTGCATTGGAAGCCGTTTTTCCGGGTCCCTGGTGGCATGAACAAATTTGGGCCATGCTGATTTTTTTTACGATCCTTACGGGGATATTAGGGTTGTTGGCCGTAAAGCTGATGACATTAGAAATGTTTAATGCGGTATCTGTCATTTTGGGAGTCACCGTCATCAGACTGGTTTGTAGTATTGGCTTTGTTTTTTTGATTTTATGGGGAGGTGATGAAAATTTACTTTGGTTTGTTGTTGATTTCTTTATCATTTATTTGTTGTACTTATTGTTTGATATCTACGGCTTAATAACTAATTTGCGCCTTCATTCGAAATAGGTGATAAAAAGTATTTTGATGTTCAGCAAAATAATCAGGTTAAGTTTCTTATTGTCAGTAATTTTACTGACATTTTCAGGTGTGGCATTGGCAGCATCAGGTGACGATGAAGACAAGACAAGTTTCATCATGCACCACATTAAGGATTCACATGAATGGCATTTTGCTACCGTAGGGCATTCTCACATCACCCTGGCACTGCCCGTCATTATCTATTCTTCTGACAGGGGGTTTGAATTTTACTCCTCCTCCTCATTTGTAGATCCGGATACCCATCATTTTGGCGTGGAATACAATGGGTATTACATAGATGAGCAAGATAAATTGCAGGCTGTAGATGAAAGCAGGTCTTTCCTGGATTTAAGTATCACCAAGAATGTAGCCATGTTGTTTCTGGTGTTGATAGTAACCCTGTACCTGATGCTTTCGGCTTCCAGCTTCTACAAGAAACACCCCAACAGGGCTCCCAGGGGCATCGCATCCTTTGTAGAGCCAATTGTGGTTTTTGTGAGGGATGAAATAGCCCTGCCCAATATAGGTCCCCGTTACAAGAAATTCACACCATACCTTTTATCACTTTTCTTTTTTATCTGGATAGGTAACCTTCTGGGGCTTCTGCCAGGAGCCGCTAACCTTACCGGAAATATTGCCGTAACTGTCACCCTGGCAATGATTACCTTTTTTGTAACCAATTTTAATGGCAATAAAGCTTATTGGAAACACGTGGTAGCCACTCCGGGTGTACCACTACCTTTGTTGCTCATCATAGTTCCCGTAGAAATTATTGGTTTGTTTACCAAACCCTTTGCCCTTACTGTCCGGCTTTTCGTAGCCATTACAGCGGGTCATATTGTGATATTGAGCTTTATAGGCTTGATCTTTGTATTTGAATCATATGCAGTAGGTGTTGCTTCTACCTTGATGGTGGTATTTATCAATGTAATTGAACTTCTGGTAGCGACCATACAGGCTTATGTATTCACCTTGTTTTCCGCCATGTATATTGGAGCAGCAGTAGCTGACCATGGACATGAGCATTGATTAGAAATTTCTTTGTTCAATTTAATTAAATAAAAAACGAGTATGTTAACTTCACTATTATTGACTGCCGGTTTTGCACTTATGGGTGCTGGTATCGGTGCCGGAATTGTAGCGATAGGCGCAGGTCTGGGTATTGGTAGAATCGGTGGACAAGCCATGGAAGGCATTGCACGTCAGCCTGAGGCTGCTGGAAAGATCCAGACCGCAATGTTGATCATCGCTGCCCTTATTGAAGTGGTTTCCTTGTTTGCAGTAGTAGTATGTCTGCTCATTGCACTTAATGGCAACCTTACTTTCTAAAGTAAAGGAAAATGGGCTGGCATTTGGCCGGCCCATTCTTTATAGTTGAACAACCTGATATTAAGCATAAACAACATATACCATGGATCTGATTAGTCCTGATTTAGGTTTGATTATCTGGCAAACTTTAGGTTTTGCCATTTTGTTTTTTCTTCTGGCAAAGTTTGCCTGGAAGCCCATACTTGCTGCGCTCGAAGAAAGGGATGGGGCCATAGAAGCTTCCCTGAGTGAAGCCGAAAAGGCCAAGTTGGAAATGGCGAATCTGGTAGCAGAAAACGAAAAACTGCTGCAGGAAGCTCGAATTGAACGGGATGAAATTCTCAAATCAGCCAATGAATACGCAGCCAAACTGATGGAAGACGCCAAGGGAGAAGCTTCCAAAGCCGGAGCAAAAATGATAGAAGAAGCCAAAGCGGTCATTGAAACAGAGAAGCAGGCAGCCCTTACAGATGTAAAAATTCAGGTGGCAGAGTTATCCCTTCTGATTGCGGAGAAATTATTGAGACAAAATCTGTCCAGTGAAGCCTCCCAGAAAAAATTGGTGGAGGATTTTGTGAAAGATATTAAATTAAATTAATCCCTAGCGAATGTCTGCATATAGAGTTGCCTCCCGTTACGCAAAAGCATTACTGGAACTGGCGGTAGAGAATGATGAGCTTGAACATGTGCATGGAGACATGTTGAGTATGTTGCAATATACTGAGCAAAACCCCGACTTTTTGAATGCCATTCAAAGTCCTGTGATCTCCTCAGAACAAAAGCTTAAAGTGATCAAAGCATTGGCAGGAAAGCAGGCATCTCCACTTAGCTTAAAGTTTTTTGACCTTATCAGTAAAAAGGGCAGGGAATCCATATTACCCGAAATGGCCAATGGTTTTCACCGCTTGTATAACGAACACCACGGGATCCAAAAAGCGGATATTGTGGCCACCATTCAATTGGACGATGCTTTGCGGCAATCATTCAAAGATATTGTAATGGAAGTCTCCGGGAAAGATAAAGTAGAATTGATAGAGAAAATAGATCCTAAATTGATCGGTGGATTTATCCTGAGGATAGAGGATCGGCAATTGGATGAATCCATCAAAAGCAAGCTGCAACAGCTGCGCCTTGGATTTACGCAGAACCTCTACGAAAAGAAATATTAGAATTTTAGCTGTAAAAAAATAATCCTATACAATAATGGCAGATGTAAGACCTGATGAAGTTTCGGCAATTATAAAAGAACAACTTTCTGGTGCCAGAACCCAAGCGGAATTAGAAGAAGTAGGTACTGTACTCCAGGTTGGTGATGGTGTAGCCCGTATCTACGGACTTTCCAAAGCGCAGGCTGGAGAGTTGATTGAGTTTGAAAACGGATTGAAGGCCATGGTGCTTAATCTGGAAGAAGACAACGTAGGGGCAGTGTTATTTGGAGATGCCAAATCTGTCCGGGAGGGAGATATTGTCAAAAGGACCAAACGGATTGCCTCGATCAAAGCAGGCGAAGGCATGCTGGGTCGGGTGGTAGATACCCTGGGTACCCCTATTGATGGTAAAGGCCCCCTGGAGGGAGAGCTTTACGAAATGCCTCTGGAAAGAAAAGCCCCGGGGGTAATTTACCGGCAGCCGGTAAATGAACCACTCCAGACCGGCATCAAATCCATTGATGCCATGATTCCCATTGGTAGAGGGCAGAGGGAATTGATCATTGGGGACAGACAGACAGGTAAAACCGCCGTTGCCATTGATACCATTCTGAATCAAAAAGAGTTTTACGATAAAGGTGAACCCGTATTTTGTATTTATGTAGCCATCGGACAGAAGGCGTCAACAGTAGCCAATGTGGTGGCATCCCTGGAAAAGGGAGGTGCCCTTCCGTATACGGTTATTGTAAGTGCTTCTGCTGCTGACCCGGCACCCATGCAGTTTTTTGCACCGTTTACAGGTGCTGCCATTGGAGAATTTTTTCGGGATACAGGTAAGCCGGCACTGGTCGTTTATGATGACCTTTCCAAGCAGGCAGTAGCATACAGGGAGGTTTCCCTATTGCTGAGAAGGCCTCCGGGACGAGAAGCTTACCCCGGGGATGTTTTCTACCTTCACTCCAGACTGCTGGAAAGAGCCGCTAAAATCAATGCTTCGGATGAAATAGCAAAGCAAATGAACGATTTGCCGCCATCTTTGATCCCCTTGGTAAAAGGTGGAGGATCTTTGACTGCTCTTCCAATAATTGAAACTCAGGCAGGTGACGTTTCCGCCTATATTCCTACCAATGTAATTTCGATTACCGATGGACAAATATTTTTGGAAACCAACCTGTTTAATTCAGGAATTCGTCCTGCCATTAACGTGGGGATTTCCGTATCCAGGGTAGGTGGAAATGCCCAAATTAAATCCATGAAGAAAGTGGCCGGTACCCTTAAGCTGGACCAGGCTCAATTCAGGGAACTGGAAGCCTTTTCTAAATTTGGATCTGACTTGGATCCTACTACCAAAAGGACCATCGAACGTGGAAGAAGAAATCAGGAAATATTGAAGCAAGGTCAGTATTCACCTGTACGGGTAGACCTGCAGGTAGCAATTATCTATGCCTCTACCAAAGGGTTGCTTGATACCGTCCCGGTGGATAAGGTAAGGGCTTTTGAAAAGGATTTTTATAACCTGATCACGGCTCAATACCCTGAGGCCCTTACAGCAATCAATAAAGGAGATTTGGATACTACAGGAGAACTATTGAAAAAGGCAGTAGCTGAACTGGCACCAAAATATGCAGCTAAATAAAGCAGCGTATCGGTTTTAAGGTATTTACAGAGGAGCAAATTAAAACATGGCAAACCTAAAGGAAGTAAAAGAAAGGATCAACTCGGTAAGTTCGACCCAGCAGATTACCAAGGCAATGAAGATGGTGGCTGCCGCTAAATTGAGAAGAGCTCAGGACAAGATTACCCAAATGCGTCCCTATTCTCAAAAGCTTTCTGCGATTCTGAATAACATTTCGTCGGGATCTGAGGGAAGTACTGATATCGTTTATGCCAAAGAGAGGCCAGTGTCAAAAGTATTGATTGTTGCCATCACTTCAGATAAAGGACTTTGTGGTGCATTCAACTCCAATATCTTAAAGGCATCCATGCTTTCTATTCAGGAAAAATATGAAGGAAAGCAGGTAACCATCATGCCCATTGGTAAAAAGGCATTTGATTTCTTTAAAAAGAAGGATTTTCCAGTGATCAGTGACCATTATCAATTATTTGACGATGTTTCCTTTGAACCGATAAAAAAAGCGGCGGAAGCTGTGATGGAGGCCTTCGTTAATGGCACCTTTGACCAGGTAGTGCTCGTCTACAATGAATTTAAAAATGTGGCCACTCAGCTCGTGGTCAGGGAGCAGTTTCTACCCATTACCAGGTCGGAATCAGAAGAGGGAGCCAGTCCAAACAGTCAGGAATACATAGTGGAGCCTTCCAGAGAATATATCATTGAAGAATTGGTGCCCAATTCGCTGAAAATTCAATTCTATAAAGCCATTCTGGATAGCAATGCTTCTGAGCATGGTGCCAGGATGACAGCCATGAGTAAGGCCACGGACAATGCCGCCGAGTTGCTTAAGGAACTTAAATTGGTCTATAACAGGACCAGACAGGCCGCCATTACCAACGAAATCCTCGAGATCGTAGCAGGTGCCAATGCACTTGAAGGGAATTGATTTTTCCTGAATCCAAACTTTTAAAGGACCGGTTGATGTTATTCACCGGTTTTTTTGTTTGTGGCCATGCCTGCCATGGTTGGGCTTGGCTAAATTATGCCTACATTTATTCTGAAATAACGTTTTCCAGATCGCTGGGTTAAAAACTAACATAAGCAGGTAGCAGTTGATTTCACATGAAGGTAATCGGGGTTCAGGAATTTTTGACATTGAAAAGTGAAGGCATTCCTGTTTTGGATACGCGATCGCCTGCTGAATTTCAATCAGGTCATATTCCGGGAGCCATCAGCTTCCCGCTTTTCGAAAATGAGGAAAGGGCAACTATTGGCACCATTTATAAGCAGGAAAATAAGCAAAAAGCGATCAAGGCCGGGCTGGACCTGATAGGGCCAAAAATGAGCGGTTTCATAGAAAGGGCGGAAGCCCTTGGGAGCAGCCAATTACTGGTGCATTGCTGGCGCGGTGGCATGCGTTCCCAAAGCATGGCCTGGCTTTTGGAGCTTTATGGTTTTCAGATTCAGGTGCTCCATGGAGGCTATAAGGCCTTTAGAAATGCCATGTTAAGCTATTTTGAGGCTCCTCCGGCACTAAATGTACTTTCTGGCGCTACAGGGTCAATGAAAACTAGGCTCTTACATGAGATGAAATCTCTTGGAGCTCAGGTAGTGGATCTGGAAATGCTGGCCAATCACCAGGGTTCTAGTTTTGGTAATCAACTGAGTACCGGACAGCCTTCAACAGAGCAATTTCAGAATGAGGTGTATGAAGCTTTTGTGCAGCTGGACCAAAGTCAACCCATATGGCTGGAAGATGAGTCTTTTTCTATAGGTAAAGTAAAGTTGATTGAAACCTTGTACAGAAACATGCAAACTGCCCCACATTATCTTCTGGTCTTGCCCAGGGGAAAACGAATCGCTGTGTTGGTTGAATCCTATGGGAAAATTCCCCCTGAGAATCTGGTGCAGGCCACCCAACATATCGAAAAGAAACTGGGAAAGGAACTGTGCCGGAAGGCTGTTGAAAAAATACGTTCTGGTCAATTGGAAGCGGCTGTAGGGATTATTTTGACGTATTATGACAAAGCCTATACCAAAGGCATTGAAAAGAAATCATCCTTTATCAAGGCGGAGTTTCACTTTAATGATGCTGATCTTCGGGAAATGGCCAAAAAATTAATCAATCACTAAATAAATGAATGGGTAAATGGATGCTGTAAGATTAACTCAATACAGTCATGGAGCAGGTTGTGGCTGTAAAATTGCACCTGCAGTTTTGGAACAGATTCTGGGACATGGGCAGGCGGCAAAAATGAAATTTCCCGGATTGCTGGTCGGCAATGAGGAAAGTGATGACGCAGCTGTTTTTGATTTGGATGGGCGCACCGGCATTGTGAGCACCACTGATTTCTTTATGCCCATAGTAGATGACCCTTTTGATTTTGGTGCCATTGCTGCTACCAATGCCCTGAGCGACATTTATGCAATGGGTGGGCAGCCATTAATGGCCATCGCCATTTTGGGTTGGCCGATTGCCAGACTTTCGGCGGAGGTGGCGGCTAAAGTTTTGGAAGGAGGAAGGTCGGTTTGCCATAAGGCCGGAATTCCTTTGGCCGGCGGGCACAGCATTGATGCCCCCGAACCCATATTTGGCCTGGCAGTAACCGGAAAAGTCGCTGTCGATCAGGTTAAAAGAAACAATACCGCCAAAATCGGCGATCGGCTTTATTTAACCAAGCCTCTTGGAGTTGGCTTGGTTACTACTGCGGAAAAAAAAGGCCATGCCCTGGGAGAAGATGTGTTGCTAGCAAAAGAGACCATGCTGATGTTGAATGAGATAGGCATTAAGGTGGCTGCCTGGCCAGAGGTACATGCCATGACCGATGTGACTGGCTTTGGTTTGGGCGGACATTTGACAGAAATGTGTAGGGGGAGTCAGCTTTCTGCCAAAATCGAGCTGTCAAAAGTGCCTGTTTTCAATTTCGTACAGAAATACCTGGAACTGGATTGTATTCCGGGTGGGACTCACCGCAATTGGGAAAGTTACGGCAATGGGATCAGGATACAAAGACCGGAGGATCGCCTGGTATTGGCTGACCCACAAACCAGCGGAGGACTGCTGATGGCAGTAAATCCGTCCTTTACCGGTGAATTTGAAAATAAAATGGCAGGCGAAGGGTACCAGCTGAAGCCCTTTGGTGAGCTGGTGGGAAAGCAGGAATGGCTTGTAAGTAGCGAATAGACAATCGGAAAAGCTGGCTTAGGGATTGTGCTTGGTTGTAGCATCATTTAAGCATCTTTTCCACCGCTGCAATAAGCTCTGCTGATCTGGACAGGGCTTCGGGTAAAGGTATACCCTCCTTCATTCCGGGCCGGTTATGCCCAATGTGGCTGATCCAGGCATCTTTTGATAGCTTTTGTTTTTCTTCCACCAGGGCCAGCACCTGCATGCCTTTCGGGAATTTTTGAAAGGCCGTTTCTGGCAAGTCGGTATCCAGGTTTTTGTATTCACCCAATCCCTTTAATAAGCTTTTGGCCATGATCCAATGTCCCTGATCTCCGGGATGAATTCCATCTGCAGCAAGCCTAAAATCCCGATCAACATTCCGCTGATCTTCCTGGAATTTCCGCATCGGCCAGTGCAGGTCGATTACCATCCAGTTTTCCGTATACTGCTTACTTAGCAACCAGGAGGAGTAGATGGACAGCACATTCGCATAGGCCGCTCCTTTTCTTTTATCATAAACCGGAGGTGTCAAATGAATAATGGGGATTCCTGAACTTTCGCTTTTTTGCTGGAGTTTTTCCTGTCCATTTTTGTATGCATCAAATCGGGTTTCATCAAAAGGCAGGTAAATGCCATCATTCATTCCATAGCATGAAAAAATCAGGTCCGGTTTTACAGTTGCCAGAATTCTGTCTAGTCTTTCATGCAAATCTGGCCGGGGAAATTGTCCGCCGGCATGCCCTTCTTCCGAGAGACCGGATACTGTTTCACTGGGCAAACCAACGTTGATAAATTCCCAATTTCTTTCCGGATAGGTCAATCTCAGGTAGCTCTCTACATAATTGACGTAGCCCCCTCCATAGGTAATGCTGTTGCCCAAAAACAAGATCTTTTTGGCAGAAGACGGAATGGAATAGGTTTCCTGTGCTTTGAGGGGAGATAGCAACAGGCAAAAGAACAAGCAAAGAAAAGCTTTGGAATACATGACAGCCATTTAAAATTTCCAGGTGCAAATTCTGGTGAATATATTAATAAAGGAGGGTTTTTATGCCATCCGAGCTCAATTTCTGCCAGTTTTTTTTGACGCATCCACAAGGAAAATTTCACCAGATCTTCTTCGATGATTTCCCTTTCGGTTCGGTTTTGATCTAGCTTTTTCTTTAACTTTTTGAGCTGAAAATCCGGTTTCATGGCCAGTATTCGATAAAAAAAGCTGGCAAAGATCAGGCCCTGTCGGGCTTTCATGAGTAGTGCCCGTAGCTTATATCCCCTGGCCAGATGAGATAGCCTGGCCACTTTGGCTATCCTGAGGGTGCGGACAAAGGATATGAACGGCAATAATATGATAAGCAGGTCTATCCAGTTTTTCTTGATATAGGTAAATTTGTCATCTGAAATAGAAATAAGCAAGATAAATTCAAAAGCGAAAGCCAGCCAAATAAAACCTTGCACCATGTCCAGCACAAAGGATAGATCGGTATTTAACTAACTTTCTACCTGATCATAAAACTGCCATTCGATCAACAATACAGGGATGATCAATAAGGCAATGACAATCATAGGAATAGAAAATTGTTGCTTGAGCCGGTTGAATAAACCTTCATTGCACTTGGACCACAGGTGGTAGGGGAGCCAGGTCATTTCAGGTGCCTCCATGTGTCTCCAGCCTATACCTAAAGGAGGGAAAAGCAAGCTGAAGACCTTTGGAATGAATGCACTTTGAGCAATTTTTGTATTTGTCTTGTAGGAAAGAAATAGTACGATAATAAAATCCAGTAGATATACCAGCCATAAGAGGCCGTAAACCACAGCCAGTTTGGCTATAAACGGATTGATAAGGAATCCCTGCTCATCATAAGAAAAATTATTGATGATGGCCGCAGTCATCAGCAACATCAGCAGGCTAAGGAAAAAACCCGGAGCGGCAGTTATTTCCTGATATCGGGTCAATGTATTGTTTTTTTTGCTCTTAAGTCTGGTTTTTAGGGTAAGGTCTCTGGTTGAATGCAGCTGAAGTATGAAGGGATATTTTTTACTGAGATCCCCTATAGGTTGAAGTTTGTCTGCCTTTACCAGCAATGCTTCAATCTGGGCCAAGGTATAGGGGTTATCGCAGCGTTTTAAGGCTGCTAGCAAGGTAGATTTCTTGTCCTTTTGTGCCTGGTTCATGACTATTGTTTGAGCGACAAAGATAAGGTCTCCAGCCTATCCGCCAAAATAGATCCTATTCAACAAAATAGTAGGGGAAAGGTGGGCTTTTTTACCTCTTATTGTTCTTTTTTGAGGTGCGGGAGCTTTCTTTCAGGTGATAATTTTCTTCCTTATCTGTTTAGGTTTTGTCAGAAATTCTGACTATATTTTGTTCAAAATAGAAAAGCCATGAGCAAAGATAAAGGAGAAAAAAAGGTTGATAAAAAGAAGCCTGCCAAAAGCATGATGGAAAAGAGAGCCGAAAAAAAGGCCAAGGTAGAAGAGAAAAAACGTAACGGATAAAAGGTGCTTGTAATTCAAACACCTTTTCAAATGGGCTCCGGAAAAAATCCGGAGCTTTTTTGTTTTCAAAAAAAATTGTTTATTTCATTAAAACCCGTAACCTTGAAAATGATGAAAATATTTTTGAACCTGCTTTTGATTGCGTGTACTACAGTAGGGGCCGTGGCCCAGACAGCGCCGATAACCCTGGCCACTTTCAATATCCGTTATGATAATCCGGATGATGACCCCCATACCTGGGACAATAGGAAAGATGTTGTGGCGAATTTAATTCTTTTTCATGGCTTTGATATTTTTGGTATTCAAGAGGGATTAATGCATCAGGTAAAGGACCTCGACGAAAGGCTCCCCCATCATGATTTTGTGGGTGTGGGACGTGATGATGGAGGCGAAAAAGGTGAATATACGGCCATTTTTTATGACAAAGATAAATTTAAAGTTTTGGCATCAGACACCTTTTGGCTCGCTCCTGAAACAGATCATCCCAACAAAGGCTGGGATGCGGCCCTTCCCCGTATCTGCACCTGGGCCAAAATGACTTCAGTCGATTCCGATCAAACCTTTTATGTCTTCAATACGCATTTTGACCACAGGGGAGTAGAAGCCAGGAATCAGTCTGCCGGGTTAATTCTGGAGAAAATTCAGGACATTAATACTGAATCTTTACCGGTAATGTTGACCGGGGACTTTAATGTAGGTCAGGAAACCGAAGCTTATCAGCGCTTAAGCAGTGCTCCTGGAATGAAGGATACCTTCGATGCCGCAGAGATAGTGTATGCCAATAATGGCACGACCAATAGCTTTGACATCACCAAAAGTACCGATCGGATCATTGATCATATTTTTGTCAGTGAAGGAATTGAGGTCAGGAAATATGGCATTCTGACGGACACCTACCACAGCCGCTTTCCTTCGGATCATTTTCCGGTAATGGCGGTTATTTATTGGTAATTCCTATCTCCTGCTAAAGCAAAACAGGCAGTAGCCAAAGGGTTACCGCCTGTTTTTCTTTTCCCAGTTAAAAAATGTATTTGTCAGGAAACCAATTTTATCCTTTTGGTCCTGATTGGATCAGGTTTAACGCTGTTCCAATTTCGGAATCCTTTCAGAAAGTAAATGTTTTCCCTGAGTAAAAATCACCAACCTCAAATCAACCGCTATCAAAAAATCAATCTAAAAAAGGTTCCTCCCTGTGTTATGCTCCCCTCCGGCTCATTTCAACTTCTCCTGCCAAACACTGCTTCACCCACAGGAAGGAACGTCAAATCTTTTACTAATTAATTTTCTGATACAGATGAACTCCAGATGTTGTTTTTATCATCTCCGGAGATCATCTCCATGAATTTACTCCATGAGCTGAGACGTTTGCGGTCCACTTCACGGTACATAACTTGTTTTTGACGGATCACGGCTATCAATTCCATTCCTGTTTCGTGGGGAATGTTTACCGTTTCATCACCGATCTGAATGTTCAGATTGCCATTGTTGGGGTCCACCCAGGTTTTTAACTCATGGGTATTGGTTTCAAATGTGTACTTTAACATCTTGCTGTTTTTTTAGATAAAAATAAATGGATTAAGGAAATGGTGACCATGTCGGTCAAGGCAGAGGCTGTTTAGGCTGCCTTGTACTTCCGGTCTTTTAATGTGGTATGGTAGCTGTTATTGTCATTTTTCTGACCTGCCAGCGATTCCATAAACTTGCTCCAGGAACTGTTTTTCTTTCTTTCGATTTCCTGAAAGATGGTTTGCTTCTGACGGATAACACCAACCATTTCCGCTCCAATCTGGTGGGGGATGTTTACGGTCTCGTTTCCGATTTGGATATTCAGGGATCCATTTTCCGGGTCTACCCAGGTTTTTAATTCCCTCTCTGCTGTTTCGTAAGTGTACTTTAACATGATGCTGTTTATTTATATGAAAGAATTTTTTACATTTTAAGACTTCCCGCTGTTACCCGGAATTTTAAGAAGTTGGAAGAATCTTTTTAGCTGTTAGTCTTCTTCGCTTCTTTGTCTTTATCGCTGTTTGATGATGCTAAGGTAAATAAATTTTTTAAAACAAAAAACATTTTAACGAATTTAAAATACATTTTTAATGGTCTAAAAAATGAAAACCGCATTTTTTTAAGAATTTGGCCGATTTTGGCTGATTTTTAAATTGAAAAAAAATTGAAAATTTTTTGACATAAAATGACTTGGGTCGGGATTATCTATTCCATTAAGGATCAGTACCTGCCGCATTTTGCCTTTTTTCCTAGCAAAGGAATGGACCAATCCCCTGGATATTCCTCAATACAAAATTCATCTTGAGTGGGAATCATTGGTTATGCCAGCTGAAGCTTGTCATTTCCATATTTTTTCAGCACTTCCGGTTGGCAAGTTTATGCCGGTTTGATTATTTCCGATAACGGGTAGCCTGACATGATATTTTCACGCTGTTAGGCGGGGGGTATAAATGCTTTAGGGAAGGGTTAAGTAATCATGAAGCAAACAAAGGGAAATTGATGATTTCATAATTACCGCTTAAGTAGAACCGCTAGGATTTGTCTCTGAATTTGGATAAACTGCCATTCAAATGTTGGATTTTCCCTTTTTTCATGGGTATGATTTGGCAACCGTAAGTATTATAAGCAGCAATAACAATTTTATCAATATGAAGCATTCAGCAAAAGATTCCAGAAGAAATTTCATCAAGGCCTCAGGAATGGCCACCCTGGGTTTTATGGGCCTGTATCAATTCATGAATCCCGGTTTTTCTGTTGCCGGGACTACAAGCAGCGCTACTTTGGGCTATGGACCGTTAAAGCAAGACCCGGAAGGGATTCTCAACCTACCGGAGGGGTTTTCCTACAAAATTATCAGCCAGGCAGGGGATGCCATGGATGATGGATTGACCTTACCGGGGGTAGCAGATGGAATGGGTGCTTTCCAGGGTAAAGATGGACGCGTGATTGTGGTCCGGAATCATGAGGTAAGTCCCGATGCCATGCAGCATTCTGGTTTTGGGACCAATTATGAGCTTTTGGACAAAGTAAAGAAGGAGGATTTTTATGATTTCGGGAAAGGGATTTTACCTTCTCTAGGTGGGACCACCACCTTTATATATAATGAGAATACCGGGAAAATGGAGAAACAATACCTGAGCCTTGCCGGTACGGTGAGGAATTGTGCCGGAGGAATTACCCCTTGGGGTTCCTGGTTGACCTGTGAAGAAAGTACCCTTAAAAAAGGAGATTATGAAGACCGTCTGGAAAAAGACCATGGCTACGTCTTTGAAGTTCCTGCTACCGAAGAAATTTCCAGAGCAGTACCCCAACCGATCAAAGCCATGGGTAGGTTTAACCATGAAGCAGTAGCCATAGACCCGGCTTCCGGAGTGGTTTATCTGACGGAAGACAGGGGTGATGGTATATTTTACAGGTATGTGCCCAATAGTCCGGGAGAGTTAAATAAAGGAGGTAAACTACAAGCCCTTGCGATCCTGGGAGAGGATAGCCGGGATACCAGGAATTGGGAAGACAGTGAGGGGCCAACATTTCCCTTAATGGAAGCCAAGAAGGTGACCTGGATAGACATAGAAAATGTAGAGTCACCGGAGGACGACCTGCGCTTTCAGGGGTTTGATAAGGGAGCAGCAGTTTTTGCCAGGGGAGAAGGCATCTGGTGGGGAGACAAAGAAGTTTATTTTGCCTGTACCAATGGAGGAAAAATTGGTGCAGGCCAGGTCTTTCGGTATGCGCCAAGTAAGTGGGAGGGAACGAAGGAAGAAGAAAAGACTCCCGGAGAATTGACGCTTTTTGCAGAGCCCAACGACAGGGAGATCCTGAAGAATTGTGATAACCTGGCTGTGGCTCCCTGGGGAGATGTCATCCTGTGTGAAGACCATAAACATCCGTTTTTAGTGGGCATTACCCCTAAAGGAGAATTGTACCACCTGGCAGAAAATGTAGGCTATGCCTCTGAGCTGGCAGGCGGTGTGTTTTCTCCATCTGGCAAAACCTACTTTGTCAATATTCAGGGTCCTGGAATTACTCTGGCCATTACAGGGCCCTGGAAAAGTTAACATATAGGCTTTTTAAGAAGATGCATGACCGGGGCGAACACGTTCCGGTCATTTTTATTTTCGGCTGGACAATATTTAAAGAAGCCCATTTTCGAAGAGGTGCATTTAGTTTTATCCATTCATAAACCAAAAAGCACTTCCGATTTTTGGGTGAGCCTGCTTATTTTTGCAAACCTGCGAACGGAATAATGAATAGAAAAAGGTAAATTAACCGATAGAAAAGAAAGACGTAGCGTTAAATGGAGATAAACAGGCTGAAACCAAGGAAGGCACTAAACAAAGCCTTTTTGAAAGTAAAACCCAACAGGACTGAAATCGAAGGTTTCAAGACAAATCTGATCCAGCTACTCGACAGGATCAATGAAACAGAATCGGAAGAGTTTCATAAGAACTTGGTTTCAGACTTTTTAAAGGATACCTATTACAAGCAGAACCATTTTATTAATACCAAAGGACGAAACGACCTTGTAATTCATAACGGAGACAAGGCAAAAAGCACAGTTGGAGTTATCATTGAAGCAAAGAAGCCAAACAATAAAAGCGAGATGGTGACAACTGAAAAGCTAAATGCGAAGGCCTTTCAGGAATTGGTGCTTTATTACCTAAGAGAAAGAATTACACAAAACAATCTTGAAACCAGGCATTTGATTATCACAAACATCAATGAATGGTTCATTTTTGACGCAACTACTTTTGACAGACTTTTTGCTCAGAACAAAAAGCTTGTAAAACAATTCAACGACTTTGAAGGCGGTCGATTAGCGGACACCAAAACCGACTTTTTCTACAAGCAAATTGCCGAGCCATTTATCGCAGATATCAAAACTGAAATTGAATATACCTACTTCAATTTACAGGAATATCAAAAGCCGCTTCGAAACGATGATAAATCGGACGACAATAAATTGATTGCTTTATTCAAACTTTTATCACCGGAACATCTTTTAAAACTCCCATTTACCAACGATAGCAACAGCCTTGACAAGCGTTTTTACAGCGAGTTGCTGCATATAATCGGATTGACTGAAACAAAAGTAGGCGGCAAGAAGCTAATTGAAAGGAGCAAACCAGATGAACGTCACACTGGAACTATCCTTGAAAACGCCATTATTCAACTTGACAGTTTGGATAAAATCAGCCGTTTGGATCGACAAAGCCAATTTGGAAACAACCAACAGGAAAAGCTTTTTAATGTAGGTCTTGAATTATCCATCACCTGGATCAACAGAATCCTCTTTTTGAAATTGATGGAAGCCCAACTCATCAGCTATCACAAAGGAGACAAATCGTATTCGTTTCTCAACCTTGACAAGATCAAAAACTATGATGACCTAAACAGCTTGTTTTTCCAGGTACTGGCACGGAAGTATGAGGAGAGAAATGAAGATGTGATCAAAGTTTTTGAGAAAGTCCCCTATCTCAACTCTTCCCTCTTTGAGCCAACCGAAATTGAGCAGGACACCATTTTTATCAGCAACCTTAGAGATGATAAAACCATTCCTATCCTTTCGTCAACCGTACTCAAAAATGAGCAAGGTAAGAAAAGAACGGGAAGTCTAACTACCCTTCAATACCTGTTTGAATTTCTCAATGCCTATGATTTCAGCAGTGAAGGCTCAGAAGAAATTCAGGAGGAAAACAAATCGCTCATCAATGCTTCCGTGCTTGGATTGATTTTTGAGAAAATTAATGGCTACAAAGACGGTTCGTTTTTCACTCCGGGCTTCATCACCATGTATATGTGTCGTGAAACCATTCGCAGAGCGGTGGTTCAGAAATTCAACGAGACCAAGCAGTGGAAATGCCAAGACCTTGATGAACTGTATAACAAAATTGAAGATGACAAAGAAGCCAATGATATTGTAAACAGTCTGAAAATTTGCGACCCTGCTGTGGGTTCAGGACACTTTTTGGTTTCCGCCCTCAATGAAATGATTGCCATTAAGAATGACTTGAAAATTCTCCAAGACCGGGAAGGCAAACGACTGAAAGAATATCAGGTGGAAGTGGTCAATGACGAACTCATTGTAACGGACGAAGAAGGAGAAATTTTTGACTACAATCCCAAAAGCAAGGAAAGCCAGCGAATACAAGAAACGCTCTTTCACGAAAAGCAAACCATTATTGAACGTTGCCTTTTCGGAGTGGACATCAATCCGAACTCGGTAAAAATTTGCCGATTGCGTTTGTGGATTGAGCTGTTGAAAAATGCTTATTACAAAAACACCAATGAACTCGAAACGCTTCCCAATATTGACATCAACATCAAATGCGGCAACTCTTTGGTCAGCCGTTTTGATATTGGTGCTGACCTGAAGCAAGCTTTGAAAAAAAGTAAATGGACGATAGATAGTTACCGAATAGCGGTTGAAACCTATCGAAATGCAGAAAACAAGGAGCAGAAAAGGGAAATGGAACGGTTGATCGCTGATATCAAATTTGATTTCAAAAGTGAAATAGCCAAAAATCATCCCATCAAAAAAAGAATTACAAAATTGGGACATGAGCTTTTTCTGCTAACAGGAAAAGGGAGAGGTGGTTTTGGCTTAATGCTTTTTGAACCGGATGAGGAATATAGTAAGGACAAAAAGCTAAGTAAAATCAGGAAAGAGACAATCGGGAAAATTGAAGATGAAATAGATAAGCTCTCTCAAAAATTAGAAGAGATTGAAAACAACAAAATTTTTGACAATGCTTTTGAATGGCGTTTTGAATTTCCTGAAGTACTGAATGACGATGGCGATTTTGTGGGCTTTGATGTGGTGATTGGGAATCCGCCTTATATCAGGATTCAGGATTTAATGGCATCCAATGAAAAGGCAGTAGAGTACTACAACAGTAGCTACAAAACCACTGGTAAAGGAAATTATGATCTTTATGTTCCTTTTACAGAACTTGGTATTAAGATATTGAGGATTGAAGGCAATATGTGTTTCATTATGCCCCATAAGTTCATTAATTCTAATTATGGAAAAGAGCTCAGAAAGTTCCTTAGCAGCCACAAATACTTGAGAAAGCTCATTCACTTTGGAGCTAATCAAGTTTTTGAGGATGCAACAACTTATACTGGATTGTTTTTCCTTTCAAAGAGTAGTTTTGAAGAAGTTGATTATTTTAATTGTGAGGACTTAGAAGCCTTATCACAGGAAGAAGGAATTGTTTTCCTAAAGTCTCCATCTTCATTTCTTACAGCAGAATCATGGACATTTTTGAAAACTGAGGAAGCGGAATTGTTTAAAAAATTACAATCTTGCCCAAATACTTTAGAGGACGTTTCTGATAGGATTTTTCAGGGAATTAAAACCAGTGCAGATAAAATTTATATTCTTCAATTGATTAAAGAATCTTCTGATTCATATGAAGTTTTTTGCCCAGAGAATGAAGAAATATACGAGTTGGAAAAATCACATATATTTCCGCTGATTAAAGGAGGTCACAGCAGAGCTTATTCCATTTCTGAAACGGATCTTTTATTACTGTTTCCTTATAAAAACGGTCAATTAATTCCTTGGGAAAAACTTCGTTTTTCCACTCCAAAAACAGCTAAATATCTAGAGGTGCATAAAGCTTATCTGGAAGGAAGGGAAAAAGGAAAAATGAGGGGTAAAAAGTGGTACGGATATGTTTATCCAAAAGCACTCACTGTTATTACTGAATCTAAGCTCTTTACCCCAGATATTGCTCCAAGGCCAAGATTTTCCTTTGATAACAAAGGGCAATATACTTTTACCGGTGGAACTGCTGGTGGTTACGGGATTTTGCCAAAAAACATGAATGACGTTTTTGTCCTCCTTGCTGTTTTGAACAGCAATGTTGCGTTTTGGTTCATTACAAAAACATCAACTCAAATGCGGGGCGGTTGGTACAGCTTTGAATCGAAGTATATCAAAAACATTCCTATTCCAGAGTTTGATTCTGATATCAAAAGCCAAATCGAAATCCTTGTAACCCAGATTCTCATCGCTAAGCAATCTGATTTGCAGGTCGATACCTCAGGGCTTGAAATAAAGATAGACCATTTAGTCTACCAGCTTTATGATTTGACGGAAGAAGAAATTAAAATAATTGAGGGTGATGGAACATAAAATAATCTTATCGGATTTGGAAAAACTTTTGTTCCCGGAGTATTACCCCTACTTTAAAAATCGCTTTGAAGGGGAGTTGAACTATTTGCGGTCAGGCAAATGGGATGATTCTTCTATAGCCAACATCAGTTTTAAAGTAAAACTTGCCAGGTATTGTTTCAATGCCACAGATCCAAAAATAAGATTTTTTCTCAATGGTCTGTTTAATCAGCAGGTGGATCATTTTTATGACTGGCAAAATGAATACGATTGGCACGAATTAAAACCCCTACTCTTGTTGTTTTCAACCTTTAACGATGTGAAAAGTATTTCTGATTTAGAAAAAAGAGCTAAAAAGCCTCAATTGAAAAGATTATTTCAGAAATATTTGCCCAATCAAATCAAGTAATAGGTATTGGTAGTAAAATGGTTGACGCTGTTTTAAATGACTTCTCTACAAGACTGAAAGCTAGCCGTAATAATGGATTGGAGAAACGGATTTTGGGTACGGATGGAAGAAAAACACAAACACCTTAATTGGATAATGTGAAGAAAAAGGCAAGACACAATAAATAGTTTTTCTCACTAGAGCAGTAAGTCGAGAGACTGTTTACTAAGAAAATGTATGAGTCTTGCTGGAAAACTTGGTTTGCCTACCCCACACTTGGGTGTTTGTTTTCCCTATGATTCAGAATGGCAAATGATTTGTTAAATTCCATTCCCTGAGTTTCTGTCGGTTAAAGTAGTGCTTTTCCACTTTTGAATATCCAATACTTTTGTTATTGATTAAAACATCATCTATATTTGCCACTCAAATTTTAAAATGATGGCGAAGCAAAAGACCAGAAAGGGAAAAGCAGCACCTGATACTTCAAACGAACTTCTGGAAAATCCGGAAGCGATAGCAACCCGTTTGGGAAGGGGAGAGGCGTTTTTAAAGGAAAATACCAAATTGGTAGGAGGCATCATTGGCCTGATGATATTGATCATTGCCGGAATCGTCGGCTACCAGATTCACCAGGCCAACCAAAATGAAAAGGCGCAGGGGGAAATGTTTCAGGCGGTTTATTATTATGAGCAGGACAGCCTGGATTTCGCTTTGAATGGAGATGGTGTGCAGCCCGGTTTTCTGGAAATAATTGATCAGTATGGAGGTACAGATGCCGCAAACCTGTCTCACTTTTATGCAGGCTCTATATACCTTTCTGAGGGAGAGTTTGAAAATGCCCTGGATCACCTGAAAAATTTCTCATCCTCGGATTTCTTTGTACAGGCCCAGGCCTACTCCCTTACAGGAGATGCCTATATGGAACTGGAAAATCCCGAAGAAGCCATCAGGTTTTATAAAAGAGCTGCAGAATATAAAACCAATAAATATTTCACACCGAAGTATTTGTTTAAGCTGGCCATAGCCTACGAAGAAGCTGGTAACCTTCAGCAGGCCATTGCTACCTATGGTGAAATTGAGTCGAAATACACAGACGCCTACGAGTATACTGAAGCCCGCAAACATAAGGCAAGGCTGGAAGGCCTCGCTTCTAATTGATATGAATTTGATCATTGAAAAAGAAGAGTAAGGCCGCTTTTGGTTTTACTCTTTTTTTATGAAAATTTTATAGAAATGGCTACATCCTTAAAAAACCTGAGTCAACATTCCGAAAATAATATTCCGGACATCAGTGATAAAAAATTTGCCATAGTGGTTTCTGAGTGGAATGATGAAATTACGGAATCACTGTATGGAGCTGCTTTGGAGACATTGTTACGGTATGGGGCGAAAGAGAAAAACATTTATAGAAAAAATGTCCCCGGATCGTTTGAACTGCCTTTGGGAGCCCAGTGGCTGGCAAAAATAGAGGAGATAGATGCGGTGATCTGCCTGGGTTGTGTGATACAGGGAGAAACCCGTCATTTTGATTTTATTTGTGATGCGGTAGCCCATGGCATTACAGAAGTAGGTTTAAAATTTGACAAACCTGTGATTTTTGGGGTATTGACTCCGGAAAACCAGCAGCAGGCCTTGGACAGAGCGGGGGGAAAACATGGAAACAAGGGAGATGAAGCGGCCATATCGGCGATCAAAATGCTTGGTTTCTAATAGCTGTTTCCTATCAATCAAAAAAAAAATTAAACTGTTTTTCGAATGAAAATCATGAAATTCGGAGGTACTTCCGTTGGAAGGCCGGAAAGAATGCACCAGGTCAAGGAATTGATCATTGCTGATGAAGAGAAGAAAATTGTGGTATTGTCAGCCTTATCCGGAACCACCAATGCATTGGTAGGTATAGGGGAGGCTTTGGCAGAGGGCAAAAAAGAACAGGCCAAACAAAAGATTGATGCGCTAAATGAGCATTACAATAATTTTTACCTGGAATTATTGACCTCAAAGGCAGGAAGATCCAAAGCTGCTCAGATCATCAAAGAGCATTTTGAGTTTTTGACCATTATCTTAAAGATATCATTTAATGAGGCCATCAATAAGGATATCCTGGCTCAGGGTGAACTATTGTCTACCAAGCTGTTTTATACCTTGTTGCAGGAGTTGGAAATCCCTGCCGTATTCCTTCCTGCACTGGAATTTATGAGCATTGATGAAAATGATGAGCCTGAACTTTCCCGGATCAGGCAAAGGTTGGAGGCCATTTTGACCAGGTATCCGGAGGATAGTATTTTTATCACCCAGGGCTATATCTGCAAAAACCACCGGAATGAGGTGGATAACCTAAAAAGAGGGGGTAGCGATTATACGGCCTCTTTGATAGGAGCTGCCACATCAGCCAGTGTAGTGGAAATCTGGACGGACATTGACGGTATGCACAACAATGACCCAAGAATTGTGGAGCAAACCCGGGCCATCGCTCATCTTTCCTTTGATGAGGCTGCGGAGTTGGCCTATTTTGGGGCTAAAATTCTGCATCCGGCCTCTATCTGGCCTGC
>Ga0008836_100450_pt1 | contig 26217 bp, 13 predicted proteins | sample HotLakConsUCCR28_FD_62214 | JGI IMG/M metagenome (GOLD analysis project Ga0008836, IMG submission 62214) | Hypersaline microbial mat communities from Hot Lake, Washington, USA - Hot Lake Consortium UCC-R28 (Hybrid Assembly) ... | reverse complement strand
TATAACGTCACCCATCTTACTCTTTCAGGGAAAAAAGATGGTAGAAAAAGTGCCGGCCAAAGGAAGGGCACCGATCCGGCAGCAGCATCAATACAACCTGGGTAAGGGTGGTATCTGGATCAATGCCAGGCTATTTTCCCCAAATGCCCCGGAAGGAACATTTACCGGATTGACCATCAAGTCGGGAATCATAAAAATGAGCCAGGCGGCCAAAACCATCAATAAAAAGTTAACACTGCCTGCAAATGCGGATATTGATGTTTCATTAAATCTTGATCAACAAGAAGTTAAGGCAATAAACCAAAAGAGCCCCTATGGGAAGGCCGCTGCCAATATGGCTCTGAATCTTCCCGCTGATCTTGATTTTAGTATCGTTGGAAATACGGCATCCGTTTCCAGAATAGGAAAAGGAAGTTGGCAATTGATGGGTCAGAAGGTGGATTTCAGCTGGCAAAAAAATCAATCCCTGAGTTATCATCCTTTGCTCCAAAGAATTTTGATTCCCTTTAAGGCTTCTGCTTCGGAATTGGAAGTACAACAAAATGAGTCAGATTTCAACTTCTTAAGCCATCGGGCTCCCATAGAAAATAGCGGCTGGTTGCTGCCGGTTACCCTCTTGGACATCCAACAGCCAACGCTCCCGGAAGGGACAGGCCAGCTCTATGTGCGTACCGGTCCTGGCCTGAGCAATTCATGGGTAGGCCTGCAAGGAAGCGGTTTCAAGCTTTCCCAAACGCATGTATTGGCCAGCCCGGGGCAACTGCTCTTGGTGGATTTCAGCATTTCCAATCCACATGCCAGCCAGGAGCTCGAGTTGTGGAAGGAAGCAGATCAATTGATACCTTCCCGGGTGCGCCTGACATTTCCTCAGGCAGGCCCTTTGATTTACCTGACGCATGCCAATGGCAATGAACTGCTGATTCGATTTTGTGATGCAGACTTTCAGGTAGACCGTCCGGTCAAAGTGGATGGTACGCCTCCGCTGCTGCAATCCAGGCATTCCCTGCTCATGTTATCTGCTACCCCCGCCAACCGATTGGTTTATTTGTTTGACGACAACCTCATTGCTGATACCGGAGAAATAAAGAACCAGGATCCATATCTTCCGGAACAAATGGCGCTGGCGATGAGCAATGCCCTCTTCAAAGTCACCCAGCCTAATGGATGCCTTTTATTTGGTGAGTTGAATGAAAGTTTTTCCAAGGTAGATGAAGGATTTTTATTCCTTTCCTTTGGCCTGCTGGCTTATATCCCCACCTTACCTGATCCCTATGCAGCCAATCTGGGATTGATCAGGAGACAGTTCAGGGAAAGTACGGACCAAACAGGAGCAGCTGGTACCAATATGCAAGGCTGGCTTATAGGAAGAACGGCCTGGTCTGCCGGTGAATCCGGGGATCAGGTATCGGTTTCTTTTCATTTTTCACCTTTGGAGAAGCTTTTTGGTGGGATTTCCCTGGATCAGCCGGCGGAAAATCCGGATCCGGTCCCGGAATTTTCCGGACCTGGAAGTATTTCTGCCATGTCTGAAAATCCTCCCTTTTCAGTTTCTGCAAATTCTGATTTGGATAATCCCGGAAGCAAGCTTTCCGCCATGCGTTTTTCACAAAACCTGGACCAGTCGGATACATTAAAATCAGCTAATTTTACAGGAGTTGCTCCAAGGGCCGACAGTTCGGTACCGAAACCTTTGCCAGATTACGGGAGCCAATGGGATAAGGACACATCCCGATACAGAAGAGATGTCTTTGCCCTTTTAGATGTCAGCACCAATGCAGACCTGTTTGGGATCAGCTTTGATCTTTTAAACCGGCGGGAATTCCGTGTGGACACGGAGAGGGATCCAACCACAGGTGAAGTTTCCTATAGCTTCTTTTCGCTTCAGGTGCAGGGCCTGGACGTGGTCAGTGCCGGAGAAAACGTACGTGCCTTTACCGTTCCTCAAATTTCCTGGGAACCGGTCATCAATTTAACCCCTCCAAATGGCTCCACACCTGGAGATCCTGATGGTGGCTTCAACTACTATCCCGATGATGGAGGGCCGACACGGGTCTCCAACAATAGCGGTGAAAAGGTAACCCTGGCACCGCTTCCTTTAACTGATTTTTTATTGGAAAAGCGTAATTCCGAGTCGGAATTCAAGGCTTTTTCGTTTTTCACCCTGCCCTTTGGGATGAAAGCAGCAGCTTTGCTCACAGAAAATTATCGGTTTGATAATGTGGACAGAACGGGAGGGAATCTAAAGGAAACCAAAATCAATTTTGACGGTGAAGTGCAGTCTAGTCTCCAATTGCGCATGGATGCGGGTATCCCTCTGAGGGAGGGAGATAGCAAGATGTTTATGGGTAGTACCGTACAAATTAACAATGTATTGGATTTTCTGGGTAATGCTACCGGAAACAGCACCCTTGGGGGAAGTGTAACGGAAATATTTAATCGGGAATTTTTTTACGACAGCAACTATCCCTTTGAGTTGTATAAGCAGCGAGGGGTGCCCGTCACCCGCATGGACCTGAGTGGTTATGGTGCCAGTATGTTTAGCAATTGGCTGAATACCAAAGCCGCAGTAGCAGAAACCAGCCAGGCCAAATTTGACGTCATGATGGGACGCTGTTCCCATGAAATCATCCAGGTAAAAAGCATACTGTATCCCTGGGCCATAAAAGTAGTGCGAACCATCACACTGTTCAGGGTTAGTTCGGGGTATGTCTATCGTTTCGACAGTGGCTGGCGGGCAGAGAGCGATGGTAAAATTGATTTCAGGTATTTTTACTACGAACCCAACACCGCCTTTCCGGGAGGTCCTCCTGAAAATCCGGAACCCCAGCTTATTGCTATTGAAAAAATGGCCGAACTTGATATCCATCCCGGCTTGATAAAGGGTTTATTCAACGTGTCGAACATTGTTGAAACCCAGGAGGTAGCCACCTTTAATGAAAACGTACTTTTCGAAGAATCGGTAGACCAGGAGGGCATGGAAGTTAAAACACCCAAAAATTTCGACGTCAGTCTTCAACCGGTGTATTTTGATGCCGATGTGGAAATTGAAGGCGTAATTTCAGGAATGCAAACCAAACCCACGTCGGAAGGAGAAAAAGCATTGGTTCCCTCCAGTAGAATTCTGGGCTTTGTCCAGCTGGGTCCCAAAGGTTTTCCGTTAAACGATACCGCTCTGCGCCTGTTGGTTCAGCGGCAGGGGACGATTGGTGGTGCCATCGATTGTGAAGTAGACCTGGTAGGCAGCCATCAGAAAATGCGTTTCAGCCATTTTGATTTTAACAATTCCTTTGATGAAAATGGATCTGATCCGGTTTTTTGTGTAGCAGGAAGGGGAAACGTATTGCTGCCCAAAGATGGTAGCTGGACCATGGTCAAACATGAGCGGACTAATGGAGAAATCAGTCCTGTGCCTCCCAATTCTGGTATCCCGGTAATTCGCCCGGGAAAGGTTATCAAAGATGGAGAAGGCGTAAAAATTGATCTTCCGGCAGCTACGGTACTTACCCGATTGGCAGAGCCATTGGAGCTGTTGCGGCAGCCGGTAAACGGTACCATCAATTATGGGTTTTTACAAAGTACCGACACCCAGAAAGCCTTGTTGCTCACCCCTTCTTTTCAGCAGGGACTGAATAAACTCCTCAGCAAAACCCCTCCATTGTTTGTGGATGCCTTCCGAATAGTCAACACCAAAGGCATATTCCCCAATATCGGTGCAGGGGATGATTTCTCAGCCGAAACCCTGGGCGAAGCCATCCTAATGAAGAAAAATGGATCCTTTCCTTTTGATTTGAATGCATTACAGGATCTGGGTCAGGATGTTTTTGAGCTGATGGATGTACAGGATACGCTGAATGGCATCAAGGAACAAGGCTTACAGTTGCTTCACAATCCGGAAGAAATGTTTGACCTGCCCACCGAATTTGAATTGATCGATGTGGGCGAGGGAAATTTCAGGATTTATATTGAATATGCCAAAAAAGACAAGAATGGTAATGTAGAGGAGCCCGGGTCTTTGGATTTTGATATCAATTCGGTGGCGGAAAGCTGGAAAAGCAAGATGAACAACATCGGCCTGGTCATTGACCTGGCAGGTATAAAGCGTCTGATGACCATTCGGGGCAATTGGGACTCAGAAAATGGGAAAGAGGCTACCTATCCAAAACCGGACCTTGAATTTGCACCTGAACTGGATCCATTGGTAGACTTATTGGAAATCCTCCAAAGCCTGCAGGAAGGTGACTATGGAGCTGCTGTTCAAAACGGCCTGCAACTGGCCATGAGCAATAAAGCTGGAAGTTGGGAATATAAATTTGAAGCTTCCAAGGAAATTCCGGTTATCCGTTTTCCCATACCTGATGCCGTATACAATGATCCCAACACCCCATTTAAGTTGGAAGCCGGCCTGAAGATCGGTGCCTACTTCAATGCTGCGCTCAAGGTAACCACTGATGCCAATGAACTGCTTCCCTCCGCCGGTGGAGTACTTGGCTTTTATGGCCGGTTGTCAGTCATGTGCGTGTCCATTTCAGCGGCTACCATTTATGCCATAGGGCAGGCAGATGTTGACATTGCTGCAGACACCAAGCTGGGACCTTCCTTACGGATGAAGTTTGGCTTTGGGGCCCAAATTGTGGTAGGCCTGCCCGTTGCTGGAAATGTAAGTGTGCTATTTGTCGTAGGGGCTGAGATATTTATAGCTGAGGGCATTGTACAGGTCTCTGCCTTTCTGCTTTTTGAAGGACATGCGGAGATTCTGGGTGGGGTGGTGTCCATTACCATTCGCATCGAAGCCAAAGGTACCTATGCCAAAAAAGCCCTTGGCGGCGGCGCTTCACGTACCGATTTGCAATGCCAGGTAACCTTCGGACTGGATATCAGCATTGCCTTCATCATCAATATCAGTTTCACCGAATCCTGGCAGGAACAGCGCCGGATTGCCTAATTTCTTTTTACCATGAATCCCAACCAGAGACTATCCATCATGACCTTTCCGCAATATTTTGATGGAAACGCATTGCAGGTAAATGTTGTCGTTATTCCCAGGGACCATAACCCATTGAATCCAATCATTGTAGGGCAGGAACCGGCCATTCCGGATGCAACGGAAGCATTTGCGGATGCCAGCTTTTCATTTGGCGCCCAGCTGATACAGGGCTTTGCAGCCAACCCGCTTCCGCAACCCTTGCTTTTAAATCAAGCCATCCCGGTAAATACCAGCGCTCCCGCAAACCCCAGGGAGATCTTTGAAGCCATGGCCAACCACCTGCAGATACTGGATGTAAATATGCTTAACAGCAATGCAGCTTTGAGCAATATTCCGCAGTCAAGGCAATTTGAGGCGCCCCGTGCGCAGAACGTTTCGGTTTACAAACACCTGCCCAAGACCTTTCTAAAAGCTACCGGATTGAAAGCCATTAAAAGCAAAAATGCCTTTACGGATGACACCTACCATTGTGCAGTAAAGGCAGCTAATTTTTATCAGGGCTTTCAGCAAAGTGGTCCCGCTATCAGTTGGGGAAAGGTATTTGCGCATATTTTGCGTCAACCCTTGCTTGCCAGGGCAGCTGGATTCATCTATTCCTTTGAATTGCCTATTGCAGCCGATACTTTTCCGGAGGGTGGATTTTTGTACCTGGACCTGGGTAGTGGAAGCAGCTTTAGCCCGCAGTTTGCCGCAGACGATACTTTTATCAAACGCTATGCAGCCCGGATTCCCATTCTAAGACCAGGGGAGCCCCGCCAGGTTTTTGCCCCACTGCTTTACCCTGTGTTGAGCGTTCATGATGGAAATTACGATGAATTGTTCATCGAGACGGCCATTTATGATGACGGTTTTGCCAAGACAGTGCATTGCCACCAGGCACCCCACCGTGATCCCCTGGTCGAAGAAGCTGATGGATCTTACCCATTAATGGATTCAGGGATTCAACTGGGTTGGGATGATTTACAATTGCTTGATTGGTATATCCGCCAGTTGGCAGTTGATCCCAGTGTGGCTGGTCCAGTCCAGAGGCTGGATGCACCCTTGGGAATCAATGGGTTTGTGATCGATGTGCGGCAACAGGCGGCAGAGGGGGAGGAGCCGGGAGAATGGGAGTCCCTGAATTGGGTTCAGAACCGCAATACGTTCAGCCTGAGCCGAAATCCGGCAAACCCGGAGGATGCCATTGTACTGGGGGATTTTTCCGATAACTTACCTTACCAGGTATATCCAACCCAACTGGATGGTACAGAGCAGGTTACCGGTCAGCCACAGCCTTATTGGTTGCCCATGTATTTTGCAAACTGGACCGGGCACAGCATGGTATTGCCCGATGAAGATGCCGCCCTGGTGTACCAAACCTCCCATCCCAATCTCGATGCCGACCCTGATGCACAGCCGGCCACTGACAAAGACGGTAACCCGGTGACCACGGGTACCGGTGTTACCGGTGCGGCACAAAACCAACTCAATCAAATCTATCAGGCTGGCGCCATAAATGCCCAGTTGCGGTATGGAGGAAGTTACGAATTCAGGGTGAGGATGCAGGATATCAGTGGTGGAATCCCCGCCATTGAGCGGCAACCCATTAACGAGACCCCTTCCGACATCGGATTTTGCAGGTTCAAGAGATTTATTGCTCCGATTCAACCCCGAATTCTGGAAATTGAGGCCAATCCGGAAGCCATGCCAGGGGATGAACATCCGGTAACTGGTGTGGATGGACCCAATCAATTGGAAGCCCTTACCATTCGCAGGCCTAAATTAGGTTATCCTGCAGTAGTGTATACAGGTAAATATACGGATCCCATTGAAAGACTTACGGCACAATCCAACCTGGGTCTTAGCCCCGAAGCAGGGGATGCGGAACATCGGGTCGGATTGGGCATAGCGGATCCGGATGTGGACCGTCTGGAAATCACCGTAGAAATAGCCACCTTAAAACTGGACAAGTTGGACAGCCTGAATGGGAAGGATGATTATGTCCACCTTTACACCACCTATCGGTATTTTCCTGCCATTGGGGGAGATGAAGACCAGTTTGAAGCCAGCCTGAATATCCCCATTGTTTACAGGGACATTCAAGGTACAGATAAGGTTCTACATACCGGAGAAACCTTAAACCTCGCCCAGGATCTGGGCCTGGATCAGGATATTGATGCTTTAAGTGAATTGGTTTTACCTACGGCCAGGGTAGCCAGGTTGACCATCAGGGCAGTTTGTGAGGAAAAAGAAACAGATTCCCAAACAGAGGCGTATTATGGGGTTTTGGATGCCGGAAACCCCTCAATGGATGTCCGTTTCGGGGCATCGTTCTCTGTGCTTCTGTACCAGCCATCCGAAGACGAAACACAACTACTTGTTCAAACAGCCGGCATACCTGCCCTTCAGGGATTGTACATGCGTCCCGATGCTACCACGGTATTTGACGGAACCTGGAATACCCTGCTATTCGGTAAACCAACAGAAAATCAAAATAGCAATATTCAGCAGCTCGCTGACCGGCTAAACCTGGAAAGCAATGGCTTAACTCTGTATGCACCCAAGGGAAAGCGAGTGGTTTTTGGCTGCAGCAGCCGCATCCGGCACAGCCTGGCTCCGGATGGATCATCCATCACCTTTGCATCAAAAGGAGATTTGTATAACCACTGGATTTGTTGCCTGAACTATGAGCTGGATCGGGATTGGATGTGGGATGCACTGGATACCGAAGCTTTTTGGGTGAGAAGATCCAAAAAATTCACTCATGATACCGGTACCGGTGAAACAGACATAAGGGTAGGAATCCTTAAAATGATCCGTACGGCCTCATTTGAATCATTGGATGGTCCGCAAAGGAATAGCAGTCAATTGGTGTTTTTCGATGCCGTAGAACCCAAAAGGGATGATGATACCGCCTTTCCGGACACCATTGACCTGAGCTACCACCTTGAAGCCCGATTCAAGCCTGAGCATGGGGCCACAAGCGATACCCTGGAAACCATTGAGATGACGCTTCCCATTACCAGTCCACCAACGCAGGTGCCCAAAATCGTTTCGGCAGGTTATGCCTTATCCCCCTATTTGCGGGATGAAAAGTATGAAAACAGTGAATCCAGAAAGCGTTATTTGTGGATCGAATTTGAACAGCCGGTGGAAGATCCTCAGGATTGTTATTTTGCCCGGGTCCTGGCACAGGCACCGGATCAATTGATCAGCAATAACCATCCTTCTTTGTTTTTAGCTCCGGAAGAGCCCCCGCTACCGATAGATCCTGAACTCCTCCGCATTGTTTCACCAGCTTCATCCAATGATTTGGCAGGGCTCAATGCCATGCAACCCATGGTGAAAAGCAATGATAGCGAAGTACATTATATCTTGCCCCTGCCTCCCGGGCTACATGCCAACAGTGACGAAATGTTTGGCTTTTTTACCTATGAATTTCGGTTAGGGCATTTTGAGCGGCCTCCAGCTGCAGAAGGTGCGGCCGGAGAGAAGGTATGGACTACTGCCCAGGGCCGCTTTGGCCGGCGGTTAAAAATGCAGGGCATCCAGCATCCGGCACCTGCCTTATCCTGCATGCCCAACAGGGATAAGGATAAAGTCTGGGTCACTGCACCCTATGCGGTAGCAGTTCACAAGGGAAAAAATGTAACAGCAAATCCCCCCAGAACCGGTTTATGGGCCTTGCTGTATGCGCAGGTGAAACGGGTGGATAATCAGGATTACCGAAATATTTTATTGGATGACCGCCCCCTGGACTGGCGGATTCAGGTGAGTAGCTCCACTCAGGATAATCCTTATGCAAGCTATACGGAAAAGGAATTACACCTGCTCAACCAGGTTGCTGTAAAGATCTCAAAAGGGCTGGGTGGAATTTCCTACTCAGGCAACTACCTGAAATTAAAGACAGCAAGCCGAAAAAACCTGCATTCCACTAAATTTGGTACCACCGTTTGGAAAAATAGCGAAATCAGCCAATTTCTCCAACTGTATGGCTTACCCAAGGATGCATCCCTGAGCGTGGTAGTGGTTGAGGTCTTGCCTCATATAAAAAATATTTTTGACCATGTTTCCGGACTGGAGGATTCCCTTGTAGCCCAATCTACCAGTAATTTTATGAGTGCCGGTCAAAGAGCATCCTTTAATCAAAGCTATAGACAGCGATATGGCTCGAATGTTTCCAATGCCAGCACTGCAGTACCTACCAACAGTCCGGTAAGTGATGAACTGGGGCATCACCGCATATTGCGTACTTCCCGGTTGACCAAGGTGCCGGATATTTGCTGTACGGACTGCGATTAAACAGAAACAGGCTCTTTTAAAAAAGTATTTCAATACCTGGTCTTTTCTTTCCATACCTTTCCCCGACAGGACCTGGCTCGGCCGCGGAATGGTTCAGGGGATTGGACGATTCAAATTTTCCGGTTTATATTAAAAAAATAAAAATGCAATTGCCGGTTATTGCTCAAAACAATTTAATTTCACCAACTTCAAGTCGGAAATGTCCTGATGAATTGTAAACCAATCGAACAAAGTCTATGCAAATCCCCAGTTTAAGCTCCTTAAAAAAAGAACTTCAACATAAGGACCCAAAAGAACTGATTGATTTGATTTTGCATCTGAGCAAGCTCAGCAGGGACAACAAGGCTTTTCTATATTTTAAATTATTCGATACGGAGGATTCTTCATTGTTTATCGATTCCTTGAAGGAAGAGTTGGAAAGTGCTTTTTATAAAGCCAACACAAGTAATTACTACCTGGCCAAGAAAGCCGCTCAAAGCGTGCGGCGGATCCTCAACAAAAACCTGAAACTGACCAAAGACCCCATCGCGAAAATTGAATTAATTGCTTTCTTTTGCCAGAAGCTTGAGGAGTTGGGGTATTTGGATTACCGGCATCCTGTCATTAACAACCTGTATGCGCTGCAGGTGGGAAAAATAGAAAAGTTACTGGCTCAATTGCACGAAGACCTGCAATTCGATTATCGGGAACTGTTGGAAGTGCTCAAAAAACCAATACGTTAAACCCGAAAATCATACAAGGCCGGTAAACACAAGCCGGCAGAATAGTATTCCCTATTTTCTTCATCAGGGAAGCATATTCATAAATCAAAGCCTATCTATACCAGACCTGCTTATCCAATCCCCTGGGCCCGTAAACCGGAGGGGGGTCTCCTGCTTCGATGGCACCCAAATCAGGGGCCTCACCATTATGGTCCGTGTTTATATTGGGGATAGGAATACCTTTATCAATGGCTTTTCCACTCAAATCCCAGATTCAAAAGGGTAGGAGGTTCGGTAATGAATGCTCCTGAAGACACTGCATCCTGGGCAAAAAGCCCATGGCTACAAGTAAAAAACAATAGAACAAGAGCGCCGGATAGAATTTTTAAAGAGACAAATCTTAGGTACCTGGGTTTCATGGCAAATTTTTTAGGGTAAGGTAAATATTTAACAGCAATTATTAAAGTCGCTATCGGAAAGGGAGGCTAAAAATTTGGAAGCAAATCCTTCTTGTTGGAAATCTGGTAAGTGGATTGATTTTACCCGCCTTCTGAGAAAAATGGGATGCATAGATGATATGAAATTCAAATTTCCTTCAGAATGTGGCCTTACTTTTCAAAAATACCCGGTTAATAATGTTTCTTCTATCCAGGAAAATGACTGTTCTTTCAGAACCCTTTCGGAGCCGGAGAGAAGGTTTTTTTGAGGATAAGGAATGAAAAACAATGTTATGATTACCTGGTGTTTTTTACTAACTTCATAAAAAAATAATATTCCATTGCCCTACAAACGATGGTCAACATTGTTTTTTACTTCAATTAAAGAGGAAAAGCCTTTGCCTGGTCTTCCAATTATAACACTTCTACTCTTTCTGGGAATAGCGTCATCTTGCGGGAATAAAGTGACCACTACGGATCTACCTGTCTCGGTACCTGAGAGCTATACCCTACCTACAGGTGAGGCTGAACTTGAGGAGGAGTGGTGGTCCTCTTTTGGGGATTCTACCTTGAATGCATTGGTGGATAGTGCTTTAATGCATAACCTGGAATTAAGAGGTTCCTGGTATCAGGTAGCACAGGAAGCCAGTAATGTGGCCATCATCGCATCTGAAAGGGTGCCTCAGGTATTTTTAGAACTTCAGGGAGGTGCCAGTCGGCCGGTTCCTGATTTCGTGGGTGGTGAAAATACGCAATTATCCCTACGAAGCAGCTATGAAGTGGACCTTTGGGGCAGGGTAAAACAGAGTAAACTGGCAGCAGAAAGCCGGCTCAGAGCTACTTTTCTCGATTACCGGACTTTGGGCATCAGCATTGCCGGAGAGGTAGCACTCACCTGGTTTTCCATGCAGGCTTTCCAGGAGCAGCTGGACCTGATCCGGGAACAAACGGAATACAACGAGCAGGTGTTGGCTTTGATCCGCACCAGATTTGCGAGTGGGCAGGTCAGGGGAGTCGATATTTTACGTCAGGAGCAATTGATTCAAAACACTCAGGAACAGGCAACGGACATTGAAATAGAAGTGAAAACCCTTCGAAACCGGCTGGCAGTTTTACTGGGCGCTGTACCGGGTAGTCTTAAACTTCCACAAGATGGCAAACTTCCGGAATTAAGTCCTATGCCGGATGCAGGATTGCCCATGGAATTGATCAACAGGCGCCCTGATGTCCAAAGTAGCTTTAATCGTTTGGAAGCCGCAGATAGGGAGGTAGCAGTAGCGATCAGCAATACCTATCCCCGGCTGAGCTTTAATTTTACAGGTGCCCTGAGATCCAATACACTCACCAACCTGGTAGAGTCGCAAGCAGCATCTATCACCAGCAGCTTGCTGATGCCGCTGTTTTATGGCGGTAGGTTAAATGCAGAAAAGGAGCAGGCAGAATTTTTCCGAGACCAGCAGGTGCAGCTTTATGGACAAACGGTTTTGCAAGCCCTTCAGGAAGTTGAGGATGCCATGGTTCGGGAAAACCTTCAAAAAGATCGTATCGGCTACCTGGAAAATCAGTTGGATCTGGCAGAAAGGGCCTTTCAACAATTGCGGGTAGAATACTTGAACGGATCCATCGCTTACCTGGATGTACTGGTCAGCCTGGATCAAATGCAGCAATTGAAAAGAGACCTGGTCAATGCCGAACTGAATCTGCTTTTGTTTCGGCTAGCGCTTTACCGTGCTTTGGCTGGCGGATTTGAGACACCTATTGAAAATGGGGGAAAATTTAACTTGAATTAAAAAAATCCCAACAAATGACGAAAAAGAAAACCATATGGATCAGCCTGGGATTATTAGCCATTTGCAGTCTGATAGTCATCATTTTTATCTGGACAGCACCGGAAGCCGAAATGGAGGGTGCCTCTAAAACCACCGCCATGTTGGTGGATGTAGTGGAGGCTGAGAGAGGAGATTTCACTCCTTCGGTGGTGGCCACGGGGATTGTTCAACCAGCTACAGATATCTCTTTGAGCAATCAGGTAGGGGGGGAGGTCACCCAAATTGCCTCTCAATTTCTTCCCGGAGCCTATGTGAAAAAGGGCGACCTGCTACTTCAGATCAATCCTGCGGATTTTGAAAACACCCTCATGCTACGGAAGAGTGATCTGGCATTGTCCCAGTCAGACTATGAGGTGGAATTGGGCCGGCAAGATGTGGCTCAGAAGGATTATGAACTCATCGGGGATGAGCTTTCTTCGGAAAACCGGAATCTGGTCTTGCGAAAGCCTCAGCTGGAGGCAGCAAAGGCTAATGTTGCCGCTGCCGAAGCGGCTGTGAACCAGGCCACATTAGATCTGCAACGGTCCAGCATAAGGGCACCCTTCGATGCCCATATCCTTTCCCGAAATGTTAATCTCGGTTCACAAATAGCCCCCGGGTCGGACCTGGGAAGGTTAGTTGGCATAGATGAGTATTGGGTAGTGGCTAACGTACCGCTGTCTAAAGTCAATTGGCTGGATGTGGGAGAACAAACCGATGGGTCCGGGGCTGCCGTCAAAATCGTGCATCCTGCGGCCTGGGAACCCGGGCAATTCAGGGAAGGGCAGGTATCCCGTCTGGTAGGTGCTTTGGATAACCAAACGCGGCTGGCAAGGGTAATCATTAGTGTGACAGATCCATTGATGCGCAGGGCTCCGGACCCTGACAAACCCCCACTAATCATTGGTACCTTTGTAGAAGTGCAGATTGAAGCCCGCAAGCTGGAAAATGTAACCCGCCTGGACCGCCAATACATAAGACCTGGAAATACCGTTTGGGTCTTCCAGGAGGGGGAATTGGATATTAGGGAAGTAAACATTCTATTTGAAGATCGGGTTTATGCCTATATTGATAAGGGGCTCGAAGGCAACGAGCAAGTAGTGGCAACTGATTTGGCCACCGTAGTAAGCGGATCGCCTCTACGCCTGGATGAAGATTAAAAAACCAAAACCATGAAGGACCAAACCAAGCCCGATACCGAAAATGGTGCCATAGCCTTTATGGCCAGAAGACCGATCATCACCAACCTGCTGATGGTCATTCTTCTTGCTGGTGGATTTTATACCATGTATAATATCCAGAAGGAAGTTTTTCCCCAGTTTCAGCTGGACATTGTGGAAATATCCGTGGTATATCCCGGTGCAGCTCCGGAAGAAGTGGAACAAGGCATTGTGCTTCCGGTAGAAGAAACGGTTCGAGAGGTACAAGGTATCAAGGAAATTATTTCCTCGGCCAATGAAGGTTCCGGAACAGTAGAAATCTGGCTGATCCCCGGTACCGATCGCATGAAAGCCTTGCAGGACATCAACCAGGCAGTTAGCCGGATTCAAACCTTTCCTGACGATATAGAAAGGCCTCAAATCATCCTTCAAAACCAGCAAATGGATGTGATGCAGGTGGGGATTTATGGAGATGTAGATGTCTGGACTTTACGTATTCTTGCCGAGAGGCTGCGTACCCGGTTTTTAAGCGATGATGAAATCACCCAGGTGGAGATCGGCAATGTACCTGACTTTGTAACCCATGTGGAAATCCCCAGAAATACCCTGCTGAAATACAACCTTACCCTTGGGCAAGTGGCCGACCTGATTGAAAATTCCAGCCGGGATATTCCGGCTGGTTCCATTGAAACCCTCTCCGGAGAAATTTTGCTGCGCATGGAAGAGCGGAAACTGGTAGCCGAGGAATTTGCCAATATTGATATCATTTCTTCAGAATCCGGTTCCACCGTCACTTTGGGAGATATCGCCTCCATTAGGGATGGCTTTGAGGAAGTGGGTTTTCATGGTCAATTTGAACAACAGAACACCGTGGACTTGGAGGTATTCCGGATAGGCAATCAATCTCCCCTTGATATAGAAGTTATCGTCAAGGATATTCTGGAAGAATTTAAGCCCAGCCTGCCACCTGGTGTTCAGGTTCGGATTGAAAGCAACCGGGCCGAAGACTTCCGCGAGCGGCTTTCCCTGCTGACGGAAAATGGACTGATGGCCATTGTGATTGTATTGGTAATTCTGGGACTGTTTTTGGAATACCGATTGGCTTTCTGGGTAATGATGGGCATGACCATTTCCTTTGTAGGAGCCATTATTTTTTTGCCTGCTGTTGGAATCAGCATCAACATGATTTCCATGTTTGGCTTTTTGATTGTATTGGGTATCGTGGTGGATGATGCCATTGTGGTCGGAGAAAACATCTACGAATACCGTCAAAAAGGGTATTCCTACATGGATGCCGCAATCCTGGGTGCCAAAGATGTTTCCAAACCGGTAATTGTCAGTATACTGACAACGGTAATGGCATTTGTTCCATTGCTCTTTATTCCCGGGGAAACCGGCAAATATTGGTGGCCGCTACCTGTAGTGGTGATTGTGGTGCTCTTTGTTTCCTTATTCGAAGCGTTGTTTATATTGCCATCCCACGTTAACAAATCTCCAAAAGGCTCCAAACATGCCTGGATTTTGAAATTGGAGAAATGGCAGGGGACCATTGCTGCGGGCTTTAATCGTTTTATCAATCGTTACTACAAGCCATTTCTGGACCTCTGCCTGAAAAACCGCTACCTTACTTTTTCTGCAGCCATTTCCCTTTTGATACTGGTGGGCGGCTACGGGTACAGCGACCACATGGGCATGGTTCTCATGCCGGAGGTAGCCGCAGATGAAATCGAGGCGGCGGTTCGGCTTCCTGTAGGCACCACCAATGACCAGGCAGCAAAAATAGCCAAAGAAATCACTACAAATACCCGGAACATGTTTGAAACCCATAACCTTTATGAGGTTGCCGAAGGGGTTAAAACCAATGTTCGGGGAAAAGACTTTATTGATGTGGAAATTGTGATGAAACCACCTGACCAGCGAGACATGAGCGTCAAGGAATTGATAGAGCTCTGGCGGGAAAACATCGGGGATATCAAAGGAGTAGATCAGATTAATTTTGAAGCTGAGCGCGGACCGGGTGGTGCGCGGCAGGATATTAGCGTGGATTTGAGTCATCCGGATATCGAAGTATTGGAACGGGCCAGCAGGGAGTTTCTGGAACGGGTGGAAGCCTTTTCCGAAACCCGGGATGTTAGCGACAATTACAATAAAGGAAAGCTTCAGCTGGGCTTTGAATTGCTACCGGAAGGCCGTAACCTGGGCCTAACACCCAATATAGTAGGGCAACAAATCAGGGATGCGTTTTTTGGCGCTTTGGCCATGCGACAGTTACGCGGAATTAACGAATTTGAAGTTCGTGTGAAACTACCATTGGAAGAACGGAAGGACATGGACTACCTGGATGAATTTATCATCCTGGCACCCAATGGTACGGCAGTACCCTTGTTGGATGTAGTGCGCATCAGGGAGGGAGAAACCTTTACCAATATCAACCGTCGTGATGGCAAAAGGGTGGTAAATGTAGGCATGGATGTGGAGCCTCCTGCTGCACAGACCAGGGTACTTAATGCACTAAATGAACAGGTTTTACCTCAATTAAGGGCGGATTTTCCGGGTATTGCCTGGACTTATGAAGGGAGTCAGGCAGAAATGCGGGAATCTACTGAAGCATTGTGGTCGGGTTTTATCATTGCCATGTTGCTGATTTTCTGTTTACTGGCAGTAGCACTGAGCAGCTATACCCAACCCATTGTCATCATGATGGCCATCCCTTTTGGAATAGTCGGTGCCGTGATCGGACACATTCTATTGGGCTATGATTTATCCCTCGTCAGCCTGATGGGAGTAATTGCCCTCTCCGGGGTGGTGGTAAACGACTCCCTTATCATGATTGATTATGCCAATAAACACCGGGTCAATGCTTCAGCTTATGAGGCCATACATGAGGCAGGCGTACGTCGTTTCCGGCCTATAGTTCTGACTACACTGACTACCTTTGGCGGGCTAACCCCCATTATACTTGAAGGTTCAAGCCAGGCCATGCAATTGATTCCAATGGCCATTTCCCTGGGGTTTGGGATCATTTTTGCCACCGCCATTATTTTGGTGATAGTGCCTTGCCTGTACATGATCTTTGAAGATTTGGTTCAGGCTGTTAAACCCGCAGAAAAGCAGGAAGAGGTATCTGCATAATTTTGGAAAATAGTTGTATATTCGGACAAATTTATAGATTTATGAAACTATTTGTTCGTCCAATATTGCTTTTAGTATTGCTTTCCAGCCCATTTCTGCTTCAGGCACAGGTGGTGGATCAGGAAGTCCACCGGGTTGTATTCCAGGTCACCAAAGGAGAGCCTGCGGACCAGGAACAAGCCATCGGCCAGCTCAATAACATCCTGAGGGCACTGCCAAATGCAGAAATTGAGGTGATCTGTCATGGAAAAGCCCTGCCGTTTCTTCTTGAAGCAAAAAGTCAGGTAAAAGAAAGTATTACAGACCTGCTCAGCCGTGGTGTGGTCTTCGCTGCCTGTGAAAATACCATGCGCAGGGCCAGGGCAAGTAAAGATGACCTGATATCGGGCGTGATTACCGTTCCTTCGGCACTGGCAGAAATCATCATTAAGCAGGAGCAAGGTTGGGCATATATCAAAGCGGGGAATTAGTACAGCTAGGGTTTCTTGGTTAATGCTTCTTGCTTATCAAGACCCAGATAGGTTTGCCAACTTCAGAGGCCGGGTGCCAATTTCAATCCATAGTAGTGGCTGCATCAGCGCCAATCCCCTGCCGGAGGGTATTCAATTCCCGCCATTCGTGCGGTTTATCATTCAACAAATTTATTCGACTACCTTCAGTAGTATTTCTAACTTTCTTGATGACTCTAATTCCACGATTGATGGCAAAAACGAATCAGAAAACAGCCATCGACAATAATTCGGCAGACAGCTACCAGGTGACCCTTAGTCCGGCGGAAAACGGGTCTTTCAGTATAAGGCCGGAAATTCCTCCCGATGGAAGGGTGAAAGCGGGGACAGCGTTAACCATCAAAGCTAGTCCTGCTTCAGGTTATAGCCTGGATGCCATTTATTACACGGTTGAAGGAGGCATGTGGGGAACGACAAGTCATGAGTTTTTTTCCTCCGAAGTTATCCTAACGGTGGCAAAGGACATGACTCTGGGGGCCGTTTTTGTCGAAAATTCCCTGGTGGAAAATATTCAGGTGATTCAGGATGTAGTATATGCCCAACCAGGCGTGAAACCCTTGAAATACGATGTGTATTCCCCAAAGGATGGCAGACAACTTCCGGCAATCGTCATCATTCACGGCGGAGGCTGGTCCTCCAATAACGAAGACATCATGCGTGGACTGGCCCGGGAGCTGGTCAAAGAAGGAAAGTACGTTGTATTCAGTATAGATTACCGCTGGATCAATAAACTGGATGGAGATCCTGCACCCAACCACATGCATCAGCTCATTGAAGATGTATTTGGAGCCATTGCCCATATTCAGGAGCATTCCGTGGAATACGGTGCGGATCCCATGCGGATTGCGGTAACTGGAGACAGTGCCGGTGGCCATTTATCAGAAGCAGCAGCGCTACTTGGTCCACATATTGGAAAAGGGGGCTTTGGAGAGCAGGAGGGGCTGTATGCGTTTATGCCCAGCTATATTCCTCCAACCAAATCAGTAGATCAGGTAAAAGAGGAAATCAGCAGGGCCATAAAGGCAGCGGCTCCAAGCTATGGACCGTCCGATGCCGTTGATTTTAAAGGATTTATGGAGCAGACAGATCGCGGATATTGGGATGCGGTTTCCCCCATCAGGCATGTGCCTTCTGTCCAGAAGCGGGAAATACCTCATTTCATAGTTCGTGGTACGAAGGATCCGCTTATATCGCATGAGACGGTTCAATCTTATGTAGAGGTGCTTCAGGATAAGGGACAAAAGGTCAGCTACATACAGGTAAAGGGTGCAGGCCATGCTTTTTTCGATTGGAAGCCGGATGCGCAAACCAGAGCCACTTTTGCCCGCTATGGTCAGCCTTATGCAGCCGAAATGAGGAAATTCTTTGATGGTATTTTTTACTAGAAAAACGATGAAAATAATCTTAGTTATAATCGCAGTAGTACTAAGTTGGGGAGGCCATGCGCAAACCACCGCTAATAGCTCCACGGATGGGGCTGCTCAGTCACTGAAGAAATTGTTTGATGGGAAGTTTTATATGGGGACGGCCATGAATCGCCGTCAAATTAGCGGGGAAAATCAAGCGGAGGTAGCGCTGATTAAAACGCAGTTTAATTCCATCACCCCGGAAAATGTGATGAAAAGCGAACGCCTGCAGCCCCGAGAGGGGGAGTTTACCTTTGATCTGGCAGATGCTTTTGTAGCATTTGGAGAAGCGAATGACATGCACATTATAGGACATACCTTGATCTGGCATTCTCAGGCCCCTCGCTGGTTTTTTACCGATAAACAGGGCAATGATGTTTCCCCGGAAGTTTTAAAACAACGGATGGAAAGTCACATAAAAACCGTGGTGGGCAGGTACAAAGGGCGAGTTCATGGCTGGGATGTGGTCAATGAAGCCATTCTTGACGATGGATCCTACCGGGAAAGCAAGTTTTACGAGATTCTGGGCGAGGAATTTATTCAACTGGCCTTTCAGTATGCCCATGAGGCCGATCCGGAGGCGGCATTGTACTACAATGATTATTCCATGGCCAATGCCGGTAAAAGGGGAGGAGTGGTCAAAATGGTAAAGGCTTTACAGGAGAATGGATTAAGAATTGATGGCATTGGCATGCAGGGGCATGTGGGGATGCATCACCCATCTCTGGATGAGTTTGAAAAAAGCATTACCACTTTTGCCGATCTTGGTGGGGTAACGGTAATGGTGACAGAACTGGATCTGAGTGTGTTGCCTTCCCCTGGGAATGAGGGAGGAGCTGAAATTTCCGATACCAGAGCCTATCAGGAAAAGTTCAATCCTTATACTAACGGGTTGCCGGATGAGGTAAATGCCGCTTTCACCGAACGCTACCTGGATTTTTTCAAAATGTTTCTGAAACATGGCGACAAAATCAGCCGGGTAACCACCTGGGGTGCAGCTGATGCCCAGTCCTGGAAAAACAATTGGCCCGTCCGGGGTAGAACGGATTATCCACTGCTTTTTGACAGGGAGTATCAGGCGAAGCCTATCGTGCATGCATTAATTGAACTCATGAATAATCAGTAAATCCATGAAGAAAAATCCATTCCAAATTAACCGACTGATACTACTACCCTTAATACTGAGTGCCGCTTTTTACTTTTCGGCCGTCTCCGTTTGGGGCCAAGAGCAAGGTAAGGGATCCTTTAGCAATCCAATTTTCCCCGGTTTTTTTCCAGACCCGGGTATTTACGCGGTGGGGGAAGATTTTTATTTGGTCAATTCCACTTTTTCCTTTTTCCCCGGAGTACCGGTATTCCACAGTAAAGATTTGGTGCATTGGAGACAGCTAGGACATATCCTGGACCGACCCGAGCAGATGGATGTAGAAGGATTGGGCATTTCCGAGGGAATATTTGCCCCCACCATCCAATACCATGATGGGGTGTTTTACATGCTGACCACCCTGGTAGGTAAAGGGGGTAATTTTGTGGTAACAGCCACCGACCCTGAGGGACCCTGGAGCAAGCCCATCTGGTTGCCTGCTGTCCGGGGCATAGATCCTTCTTTGTTCTTTGACGATGACGGCAATTCATACATTATTTACAATGGTGACGCCCCGAATAACCGCCCCCTTTACAGTGGCCATAGGACCATCCGGATCATTGGGTTTGACCTTGAAACCCAGAAAACGGTGGGGGAGGACCGGGTACTCGTGAACGGCGGTGTGAATATAGATGAAAAACCCGTATGGATAGAAGGTCCCCATATCTTTAAGACCAGGGGCTACTATTACCTTTGCGCAGCAGAAGGAGGGACCAGCGTCAACCACTCCCAGGTAATTTTCAGAACCAGGGACCTCAATGAAGACTTTGTTCCATACGAGGACAATCCCATATTGACCCAGCGACATTTGGACCCGAACCGGCCCAATCCCATCTCAGCTACGGGTCATGCCAACCTGATAGAAACTAAAAATGGCGAGTGGTGGGCCGTATTTCTCGCCACCAGACCCTATGATACCGAGGATCATTATAATATTGGAAGGGAAACTTTTTTAGCTCCGGTGAAATGGACCGATGACGACTGGCCCATCATTAATCCTGATTACGAAGAAGTGCAATACCAATACCCCAGGCCTGATTTGCCGGCACATACCTTTGAAGACCATTTTCCGCTCTCCGGAAATTTTACCATTTCCGATGATTTCGATAAGGAAAAACTGGCGGATTACTGGTTTTTCATCCGTGTGCCAACGAGCAAATGGCATCGGATTGAGGACAAAAAGCTCACCTTTCAAGTAAGGCCGGAAACGGTTTTTGGAACCTCCAATCCCAGTTTTATAGGCAGAAGGCAGCAACATAATAAAGGGCAGGCCAAGCTGGAAATGTCCTTTAATGCCCGGAATCCAAAGGAGAAAGCAGGGTTATTGCTTTTCCAAAACGAGACCCATCACTTGTTCCTCTGTGTAAGCCAAAATGAAGCTGGCAATGCAGTGGTGCAAGTACTGAAAGCAAACGGAGAGAAGGAATACGAGATCATGGCAGCGCAGGAATTGGATGGGGCGCAGGATCAGGTAACCTTGAAAGTAGATTTTGACATGCCAGCATACCGATTTGCTATCAAGCAAAACGAAGATTGGCTGCCCTTGTATGATTTCAAAGAAGGAGAATACCTCAGTACCCGTGTAGCCGGCGGATTTGTAGGAGTGACCATGGGCCCTTACGCCAGTTCCTCGGGAAACACTTCCTCCAATACCGCTTCGTTTTACAATTTTACCTATACGGGAGAAGATTAGGCAAACGTTTTTCAACCACCCCCCGGCCCCCTCCTAAAACAAGAGGGGGGGAATAGATTGTAAAAGCTATAGATATTTTGATATAACAATTTAATTTTTAGTAACTTGAAGTTGTTGACTAAAAAGTTATCTTCAAAATTATAAGTAAACAATTTCAGCAATAATGGGACAGCTGAACAATAAAAAAACGCTTAAAGAAATTCGGAGAACTTTGCGCAATAGTCCTACCAAGGCCGAATTTGACCTTTGGCAACAGCTAAAAGGCCGGCAACTGAAAGGTAAAAAGTTTAGGCGGCAGCACAGTTTCGGAGATTTTATCTTGGACTTTTATTGTCCGGAAGCAAAACTGGCCATTGGGCTGGATGGAGCACCGCATTACACCGAGGAAGGGCGGTTGTCTGATAGGGAAAGGGATGCGATTCTGGAATCATATGGAATTAAAGTACTGCGCTTTTCGAATAGTAAGCTGAAGGAAGATCCCTCCAAAATTTTGAAGGTAATCGAAACATTTTTAGAAAAGTAAATGCATTCTGTTGGTGACCCAAGCCCCTCCTGGAAACAGGAGGGGGAGACAGGGCATTGTGAAAATTCATTATTGCCCGGCTACCGGCACGGTAAACAAAATATCATCCCAGCTAAAGGCAATGGTAGCACCATTTTCGGAGGAGCGGATGTCTATGGTAAAGGTTTCTACTACGGTATTGGTTTTTTGTACAGGGGCCTGGACTTTCACTACATCCCGTTCGTAATCCGGTTCCGCTGCACCAAAGAATACGCCGGTTTCGCTGTTAAGAATCACTTCAAAGGTATCTGCACCTGGCATGGCATACATGCGGTAGGAGCCTGCGGCTACCGGTTCACCGCCAAAGGTAACATCCTTGTTGAATGTAATTTCTGTGGGAGCATTGGCTCCCAGCCGCCAATATTGTCCATAGGGCTGCAGGGCACCTGCACTTTCTTCACCAAAGATGAGCCGGTCTTTCTTGGATGGCTGGCTGTAATCGATGCTGATTTCCAGACCGCGCTCGCTATAGGAAGCTATGGCCGGAGGACTTACCGGCGTGGCGATAAATAAGCCGTAGACCACCCAGATAATAAAAATCAGCAGGATGACACCGGTGCCAATAAGGATATTCTTTTTCATGGTTTTGCAATTAATACCTTTTCAAGGTACAAAATTAATCGAAAATTCAGGCTAAGATCAGCATGATCCTACAGATTTGGTCTTATCGTGGTCTATGGTTTTTTGTGCAGGTATAAAATTGGGCACTGACTAATTCAACTAATGGGCTTACCCATCCCGAGGGGTACCGGCCTTCTCATCGGGGAGAAAACACCTGACCAAAGTAGTAGATGAGTTTCGGCTAATTCCTCCGATTCTCCTGGTCTTCCGGGCAAATGTTATGATTAAACTATTTTTTGATATTTTCTTTTTGCTCGGCAATACTGATATTTTCTATCCCCTTGAGTAAAGCATCGGGAGTAAAAGAAACACTGTCTATGCCCTGGGCTACAAGAAATCCTGCGAATTCGGGATAGTCACTTGGGGCCTGACCGCAGAGGCCAATTTTTACTCCGGATTTTTTGGCGGTCTGAATCACATCGGACAACATTTTTTTTACCGCCTCGTTATTTTCATCAAACAGGTCACTGATGATGGCAGAGTCCCTGTCAATTCCAAGGACAAGTTGTGTCAGGTCATTAGAACCTATGGAAAAGCCATCAAATATTTCTGCAAATTCTTTAGCCAGAATCACATTACTGGGAATTTCGGCCATAACATATACTTCCAGCCCATTTTTCCCCCTTACCAGACCAAAATCCTTCATGGTTTCCAAAACCAGTCGGCCTTCTCCCACAGTCCGGCAAAAAGGTATCATGACCTTGATATTGGTCAATCCCATTTCGTCCCGGACCAGCCGTATCGCTTCACACTCTAATCCAAATCCTTCCCGGTACCGCTCATTGTAATAGCGTGAAGCACCCCTGAAACCCAGCATAGGATTTTCTTCCTTTGGCTCAAAAATTTTACCACCAATCAGTTGGGCATACTCATTGCTTTTAAAGTCACTCATCCTGACAATTACTTCCTTGGGATAAAAAGCTGCCCCGACCATCGCCAGTGATTCTGAAAGCTTTTCCACAAAATAAGTTTTCTTGTTGGCGTAGTGGTGGGTAATGGCTTCAATGGCTTTTTTGTCATTGCTATCACTGATTTCATGGTATTTGACCAAAGCCATGGGATGGATCCTTATGGCATTGGTGATGATGAATTCCATACGTAGCAGGCCAACGCCCTGATTGGGATAAAAAGACAACTCAAACGCTTTCTGGGGGTCAGCCAGTATGAACATGGGCCTGGTACGGGTTTCCGGCACTTTACTGATGTTGATTTCCTTTTCTTCCCATTCCAGCTTTCCTTCATAAACCATGCCTTCATCCCCTTCAATACAGGAAGCCGTGATGACTTGACCATCATGTAGTTTTTCAGTGGCATCGGAAGTTCCCACCACGGCATGGATGCCCAGTTCCCTGGCGACAATAGATGCATGGCTGGTCCTTCCTCCTTTATTGGTAATGATACATACCGCCTTGCGAAGCATGGCATTCCAATCCGGATTGGTGATGTCTGCGACAATGATATCTCCTTTTTGCACTTTTCCAGCATCAGCCAGGGATTGGACGATACAGGCCCTGCCACTGGCGATGGATCTCCCTACCGCTTTTCCCTTGCAGATGGGTGTTGCTTTTGTTTTTAAGGTATATTCTTTAATAGAAAGGGCATCTCGCTTCCCATGCACCGTCTCCGGACGTGCCTGAACGATAAATAGTTCTCCGCTCAGTCCATCTTTGGCCCATTCAATATCCATGGCCATTTGATAATGTTTTTCTATACCAAAGGACCATTCCGCCAGTGTCTGTACGTCCTGGTCTGAAAGACAAAAAACGGATCTTTCTGTGGGACTGGTGGTTACATTGATGATGGGTTTTTCGGATCCTACTGCATATACCATCTTGTTCTCCTTTTCTCCCAACTTCCGGTAGATGATGCTTTTTTTCTGGTTTTCCAGGGATGGTTTAAAAACAAAAAATTCATCAGGATTTACGGCTCCCTGCACCACGTTTTCTCCCAATCCCCAGGCAGCAGTGATGTAAATTACGTTTTGAAATCCCGTCTCCGGGTCAATGGTAAAAATTACTCCCGCACTGCCTTTATCTGAGCGAACCATGTGCTGAACCCCCACAGATAGGGCCACGTCCATATGGTCAAAACCATTGTCTATCCTGTATTTGATTGCCCGGTCATTGAAAAGGGAAATGTAACAGCGGTGAACCGCTTTCAGCAGGTTGTCCAGGCCGACAATATTCAGAAAACTATCATGCTGCCCGGCAAAACTTGCCGTGGGCAAATCTTCGGCTGTGGCGCTGCTTCTTACTGCTACTGAAATTTCATTGCCAGACCGAAGGGCCTCGAAAGAAGCGGCGATATCCTTTTCAATTTCTTTTGGTATTTTCCCTGAGGACAGGATCTCGCGGCAATTGGCACCAATGGTTGACAGGTTGTCCAGCGTTTCATTATCCAATGTTGCCAATTCCGCTTCCAACTTTTCCTTAAGTTGATTCTCTTTGATAAAGGTTCGGTATGCTGCAGCTGTAACCGCAAATCCGTCTGGTATTTTAATGCCCAGGGGAGCAAGTGTTGCCAGCATTTCACCGAGAGAAGCATTTTTTCCCCCTACCAGGGGGAGGTCTTTATTTTTGATGGCTGAAAAGGGAATACAATTTGTTGGCATAGTAGGGGCTGAATGTAAATGAAAAGGTAAGTTAAAGGATAAAATACAAATTATTAATGATAAAAGTCATTGAAACTGATGATATTTGTTTGGCATCGCTTCAAAAGTAAAAATTTAGGAGAAATTGAAAAATTAATATTAATTTGGGGACGTAGCCTGTATAGCCTCTCATATGAAGTGCGCCGTATTCTACCTGGGCCAACCCCATCTCAATAACCATACCATGCCAAAAAAACCATGCCTCCCATAGCCTTTCAAATTCTTCAATGTACGGATGCCGCAGCCATCAGGGAGATCGAGCATGTTCAGACCTTATGGAGTGGTTATGGCTCCATTAAACGCTATAAATTGGAAGGAGGGAAGTATCCGTCGGTTATCGTCAAGCACATACAATTACCTGAGTCCGGTAAACACCCCCGAGGTTGGAATACCGATTTATCCCATCAGCGAAAAATCAAATCCTATGCCGTGGAAAGCTACTGGTACGAGCATTATGCCCGGCTAACGGGAGCAGCGTATAAAGTACCTCAATTATTACATACAGAAGCAAAAGGAAGCATGCGACTCTTGATTATGGAAGACCTCAATACCTTAGGTTTTCCCAAACGGCTGACGCCTGATACGGTCTCCTTGGCAGCTGCCAAAAACTGTCTGACCTGGCTGGTCCGTTTCCATGCCAGATTCATGCAGGTACCGCCCAAAGGCCTTTGGGAAATGGGAACCTATTGGCACCTGGAAACCCGTCCCGATGAGTTGGCGAAAATGAATCATTTACCCCTGCAGCAGGCAGCTTCGGCTATCGATCAAAGGCTCAATGAAGCTGCTTTTCAGACCCTGGTACATGGCGATGCCAAGTTGGCCAATTTCTGTTTCGGCCCGGAAGACCAGGTGGCAGCGGTGGATTTTCAATATGTTGGAAAAGGCTGTGGCATCAAAGATGTTGCCTATTTTATCAGCAGTTGTTTTGCCGAAGAAGCCTGCGAAGCCTATGAAGATGAGTTGCTTGGACATTATTTTAAAGTACTTGAAATGGACATGGATAAGTATATTGATTTTCAGTTGGTTAAGCAGGAGTGGACCGAGCTTTACAAATTTGCCTGGGCCGATTTGTACCGCTTCCTGGATGGCTGGAGTGCCGGTCACTGGAAGCTGCATGGGTATAGCGAGC
>Ga0008836_100431_pt1 | contig 27959 bp, 26 predicted proteins | sample HotLakConsUCCR28_FD_62214 | JGI IMG/M metagenome (GOLD analysis project Ga0008836, IMG submission 62214) | Hypersaline microbial mat communities from Hot Lake, Washington, USA - Hot Lake Consortium UCC-R28 (Hybrid Assembly) ... | reverse complement strand
AAACGAGTTACCTGGCCAATAATCCTGTCGTTGCGGCGGCGATCGGACCGAATGGGTTCGCGAGTGGGTTCGACCATTATCAACAGTTTGGTCGGTTCGAAGGGCGCGCAGTTTTCTAAGCGCTCAATCCTCTCAGTCCCGGTTAATGGGCGGCGGTGCGATCGCCTTGACCGCCAACTTACGCCCCGCCAGACTTTCTCCAAGGTCTGGCGGGGCAGTTGCCGCAACAGGGCTAGTCTAAATCTCCTTTGGCAAACCGCCGACGGTACTAAAAAGACGATCTATCAAGGGCATACAGGCTGATTGCATGTACCCAGCCTGTATGCCCCCGAGGGTCAGAGCGGCGATCGCCGCTGCCAGCGCAAAAGCTTGAGGAGCGCCAGACTGCTTGGGGTCTTAACCACAAAAATAACCGCCCTGGAAAACCAAGGCGGTTATCAAAAATGACTGAAATTAAGAGTGCTTTGTCAAGTCTAAATTTTAGGGTTATAGAGACCCTCAAAGACCCTTCGACCAGCTCAGGCTGATCAGGAACATATGCACCACAAGCATGACTGCGCCCGCATCAACTCCATTATTAGCTAGGGGCGGAATCCCTTGGAGCAAGAGGATCTAGCCGCTAAATGATGACAGCCCCTAGCAATCGTCAGACCGCTATCGCTGACCGCCACCATTTGCCCCAGGCAAAATCGGCTGCTCAACAGCCTGCCGGAAGCCCTGAACGTCGTCAGTAAAGTCGATAGGCAGCACCGCCACCACGTTTTCGTGAGGCCGAGGAATAATTACCCAGGTTTCTAAGACGCCACCGGGAGAATTTTCAGCGGCAGCGACCCCCGCTTCCATAGCGGCTTTGACCTCAGAAATATCGCCACGGATGTTGATGCAAAACCGAGCACTACCCGCTCGAATGTAGTTCACTAAGGTTACTCGCCCTGCTTTGACCATTGCATCCGCTGCCGCCAAAACAGGCGGAAAGCCTTTTGTCTCAAGGGAGCCAACTGCCTGAGGCATTGCCTTTCTCCTAAAAAATTAAGCCTGTACTAAAAAACCATTGTACGAGCCTTACGGACTCTAGCACGATCGCAAGGGAGGCTTTTTCCCACACTGATACATTCTTAACCTTTATCAAGGCTCGATTATGGAATTAAAATCCGGGAAAACGATTGCCCCGAATCTCCTCAATCCAAAACTCTTCAGACGCTTCAGTAAAGTCAATTGGCAATACGGCCTCCAGATTTTCGGGAGGGTTAGGCACGATATAGTGTGTTGTAACGCACCCCTCGTTAGGTAAATTACTGCCCGCGATGAGCCCTGCCTCTACGGCACGATTCACCTCGGACACGGGACCACGGATACAGACAAACTGCCGTCCGCTATCGGCTTGTTCATACTTCACAATTGTGACTCGGCCTGCCTTGACCATGGCATCTGCCACTGCCAACATAGCTGGAAATCCATAAGTTTCGATCACACCAACAGCAAACGGCATAGACCTACCTGTTCACCCAAAACGTTAATCAAGCCAATAGTCCCCAAAACAAGCCCGAAGATTTTGGCTTTAAGATCATACCTTGATTGAGCTAGGCTCAGCGATCGCTGCAATGATTCGTTCACACCCCGAATCGGGACGCGCCCAATCGTAGTGGCAGGTTTTGGGATCACCCCAGCATAAGCGCAGGTAGAGTTCTGAGCGGGTGGCATCCACTTCGGCCCATTCGACTTCCTCAATCCAGCGATTGATGGTGGACAGTTCGAGCGGCAGGGGGGGCGCGCCCGATCGCCAGAGCCGCAGATCTTGAATGGAGGAGCGCCAAAACTCAATCACCCCGGCTTTGGCCGCTTTGAGCCTGTCCTTATCGGCCTCGGTGGCGATCAGTTGGGGGTGCAATTCAGGAAATTGGTGCGATCGCCCCTGAAACCGACAGGTATGCCAGACCAGACCAGAAACGTTGTGCTCCCGCTGGTAATGATGAATCTGGTCGCGAAAGTCTTGCACCGCAAAGACTTTACTCAGCTTTTCCGTGCCGATCGCCTTGGCGACAACTGGATTGAGCCGCTGGTCTGAAGACAAAACGACCCGCTCTCCGCGCCAAGCTGCCCGTAATTCCTGATCGAGAAAGTCGAGAAGTTCTGCAGTGGTGTAGGCCATGGGCACTGAGACTCAATTTCTTTCAATCTTATCAAGCCCTTTTTGATCGGGCAGGGAAGTTTAGGGATTTTCTAGGCGCTTTGTCAGCAATTCATAAATGCCCGCCGCATCCACACTGTTGACAATATCGACCACAGGTTGGTCCGGTTTGGCTAAACTCACCACCGTTTGCCCCAGCGTCAGCGGACTGCTCAACTCGACCTGCACCTGCCCCGGATAGGTGGTGAACAAGTCAGGGCGCAGCAGATAGGCAATCACGCAGGGGTCATGGAGTGGTGCGCCCCCGGTGCCGAGTTTTTCCGCATCGGCTTTGCCGTAGTGGCTGAGCACCGCAGCGGCAATCTCACTGACGGGATTGCCGATCTGGCGAAGGGCGTCTAATCGCGCTGGGGTCGTCAGCACCTGGTGGGTAATGTCCAGACTGAGAAACGTGAGGGGAATGCCTGCGTCAAAAACCACCTGGGCCGCATGGGGATCCACATAGATGTTGAATTCGGCGACGGGAGTAATATTGCCGTGGGTGATGCCGCCCCCCATCATGACGATGCGATCGATTCCCTGAATGATGTCTGGCGCTTGCACCAGCGCGACGGCAAGATTGGTTAAAGGTCCCAGCGTGGCGAGGGTGAGCGGTTCTTCGGTCGATCGCAGGGTGTCGATCAAAAAGCTGACGGCGTGGATAGCTTGCAGCGGCAGGTGGGGCGAGGGCAGGGTAGCCCCTGCTAATCCCGTTTTGCCGTGGATGTCTGCGGCGGTGATCAGCGATCGCACTAGGGGGCGCGGACACCCCGCATAAATCGGCACATCATCTCGGCCTAATAGTTCACAAATCTGCCGGGCGTTGCGCTGGGTGAGGGCCAGGGGCACATTGCCCGCTACGACGGTAATCGCCTGCACGGCCAATTCCGGCGATCGCAGAGCCAGCATCAAGGCAATGGCATCATCCACACCGGGATCACAGTCGATGATGATGGGTTTTACCGCCATGAAACCGACCTCATAGAGAGACAATCGTGCGCTAGCGTGATAGATGGTGCTAGGGCCAGCATAACGGCTTTTGGTGAGGGATGAAGGGTATGAGCAACGGTAAGACAACACGGGTGATCGCAAGCTTTTTGGTCCTGGGACTGCTGACCAGTTGCGCGGGCAGTTCCGTGGGAGACAGCGTGCAGCAATCGCTGGAAGCTGATCCCCAATTGGAGGAATCGCCCCCCTTTGCCGCCAATGAATCTGGCGAGATGCCCGATGCGGATGTCAACGCCGACACCAGGGCAACAGACACCCCAGCCAGCGATATCAGCGATCGCCGTGATCCCGAATTTATTGGTCCCGAGCGCCCCGAAACGACTCGCTCCAGTCGCCACAATGCCACTCGCGATCGGGCTGATCAAGCCACGACCGTGCCGCTGACGGGTGTGCCGACTGATCTGCAGACCTACATTCGCGATTTGCAAGCCTTGAACTTGTTGGAGTTGGGCGAAACCACCCCCGACGGGGAGCGATCGACCAGTGATTCCGAGAAGTCACCGTTTACCCAAACCATTACCCGCCGAGAGTATGCCCGCTGGCTGTTTGACAGTCACAACACAATCTATGCCGATGAGCCGAGCAAGCGCTTGCGAGCGGGCAACCCCAGTGACGAACCAGCGTTTCAGGATGTGTCGCCGACGACTCCCGGTTTTGCTGAGATTCAAGGATTAGCAGAGGCGGGGCTCATTCCCAGTGCGTTTACCGGCAACAGCGCCGATGTCAACTTTCGCCCTGATGCGCCACTGACACGGGAGGACCTGATTTTGTGGAAGGTGCCCCTCGACACGCGGGCGGCGCTGCCCACCACCACCCCTGAGGCCGTTCAGACTTCCTGGGGCTTTCAAGACACCGATAACGTCGATCCCCTGGCCTTGAGGGCGATCGCGGCAGATTACCAACTCGGGGACTTCGCCAATTTTCGTCGCGCCTTTGGTTACACCACCCTATTTCGTCCGGATAAGACGGTGTCGCGGGCAGAGGCAGCGGCGGTGTTGTGGCGCTTTGGGACGCAAACTGACGGCGTGACAGCGGCTGAGGGGCAAGCCGATTAGGGCCAGCAGTCCCTTTGAAACTTTTGCAGGTCGGGATGGGGGACAGGGCTAGGGTTTGGGCACAAGATTTGGGGATTCTGGGATCAGATGTCAGGTTGAGGCAGTCCTTGGGCCTGAGGGCGATCGCGGAAGATGGGTGCCGAGTAGTTCGCGGCAGCCGTCCCGTCATCTTGGGGTGGCCTCACCTTAAGCTCTGAGCTGGGCAGCCAACGTTTTTGCTCATCAGTAGTCCATCTAGACTGCACCCTAATCACGACCGATCCCGTGGCGGGGTCAATAACCCTTCAAAATCTGCTAAGGTGTACGCTCTTGGGTTGTGACTGAGACCAATGCATCGCCGCTTTCGGTTTGAGCGTGATCCCAAAGATAATCCATACCCCCTTGCCGATGTTGAAAGCCGTGAGCTATCACATAGCTTGAACAGAATAGGACAAGCCTTTCGTTACCCATTGATATTGGATGCCGTTGCATGTATCAGGGCCATTACAGTCTCGCTTTGCTAAGCATTGATTTACTTGATTTATGATTCCATCCTTAGAGTCTGTTTGCCGTCCTTGAATCCAATCCACTACCAAAACAGTAAAACTTCGGGTTTAGCCATTTCTTCCTAAACGCAGTTTTTTCAAAAATCAGTAGTTGTTCCCAATTTTGAGGCCCAGCGATCGCAGCGATCGCCGTTCTGGGCAGTCTGGTTTACAGCATTGATTGGGCGCAATCTTTGAACACAATTTTCCAGTTCGGCTACGATTTACGCTCGATCGCGAGCAGGAGTGAGAGCCTTATGATCGGAGAAAGTAATCGCGGACGTTTGGTGCTTCAGGCCATTGTTTTTTGGGTCATCGCCCCTGCGATCGCCCTGTCGCTGTTAATGTAGGCCACAAGTCTCCCGCTAGATGTGTCACTCAGAACAGTCAGGATGGCCATCCAACCAGAGCGCATTGGCCGTATTGATATCAGAGCAGCATTTAAAACCCCTACAGGATTAGCAGCATTGGGGGGACAGGGTGGCCCAATCAACTAGCACAAAATCAACTACAAGATTTGAGTTCAATCAATCGCTGCCGCACTGCCCACTCCGTTTGAGGTTTTAGCCGATTTCAACACGGGGTCGGTAGGTGCTTCCAAGGCCTCAGCCGGTTCCGAGGGGGGAGCGGTGGGTGTTTCTAGCCCTGGCTGCAGCCGAGATTTCGCCTTGGTCAGTTCTTCATCAAAGGCTTGCGAGGCGCGTTGGAGTTCGGCATCCAGGGCTTGAGCCGCTTCCTCGTTGGCAGCTTCTAGCTTTTTCTGGATGCTCTCTTTTTCCGCCTGGAGCTGTTTTGCCATTTCATCACTCGCCATCTCAGGGCTGTCTGTGACAACTGGAGTGCCGTCCGCAGTGGCACCTTGCACTTCCTGGGTAACCTCTGGGGCTGTTTCTGCAACTTTTTCAGATGCTGAGGCGGCGGCATCGCTCAGGTCTTCGAGGGCGTCTTCTACAGCCTCGACACTGGGGGCGTCAAGCAATTCGAGAGCGGTGTCGGTGGACGGGGCGGGGCGGTTAACTTGCGACGGTTGTTCCAGGCGATCGGTCACGGATTCCAACTGGGGCAGGTCTTCGGGGCTGACGCTGCTACAAGCGGCAGTGCTGAGCCACAGACCGGCAGCGACGATCGCCGCCAACCCCGGTCGCGTCCATCGAGCCAATAAAGTCTTCAACATAGGTTCCCTTGAATAATCAGCATGGGTGTCTTCGTTCCCCCGCTAGTGTCTCAAGGGAGACCGAGTCTGGCAACACTGATTTGGTTAAGGAAACCGATTTTTTGGGGATCGCTGTCACCGCTGCGGCCTTAGGAATGAGGATCAAATAACCTCCAAATTATTTAGGGCAGGCATCTTGCCTGCCTTGGGACAGCCGAGACGGCTATCCCAACTTATTCAATTCTCATTTCTTAGGGAGGCGATCGCCGCAATTGTCCCGCCTCCACACAACGCTCCCTCAGCCAGCCATTCACCCCACGGCCCTACTCCGACCAATCCCCCGAAGCAACTGTGAGTGCTGCACCGCTCGTTTCGAGGACCACTATGGGCAATGCCGCCTCGGTTTCGAGTCGCTCAAATTGGATGAACCGCAGACCAGTGGTCGTGGGTTCGACCGTGATTTGATAGCGATCGCCCGTCCAGACGAAATCGACCACTTGATAGCCAATGAGCCACATTTCAGCAAGTTCACCCGCGTTAATCGCGGTGGGGCGATCGCCCTCATAACAGGCCCCCATGGCCTCGATCCCCGTCCAGACGCCACTCAGATCAATGGGTTCGGTGCGGGCACTCAAACCATAGGTAGTAAAGGTAATCAGCGATTCGTTCCAGAATTGGTCAAACAATTCCTGCAGCGGTGCCGTCTCCAGGTCTGCACCATAGCGAGGGTTTTCCATCAGGGCCGTGGTTTGTTCTGCCAAGCTCAAGCGCTCCCAGTCGGCAATTTCGCCGCAGACCTCATAACTCACCCCCACCGGGGGATAGTCGGCGATCGCCGTGTCCGTAGCCGCGATTTGCTTGATGGGGATCACGTCGTCACTGGCAAACTGAGTCGCGGCCAGGGGCGGTACCTGAGGACAGCCGCTCAGCCCCACGGTGCTCAATACCCCGAGTGATAGTCCCACTGTTGACCATGAAATCTTGCTCTGCATCCGATGGATCCTCTATCTGCGGCAACCCGATGACCAATCAACTTTCGCCAGATCGTCACCCCTCTCCGTAAAACCCGCGAAAGTCGAGGTTGCCTAAATTACCCTGCCCGAGCGGGGGTCGCGATCGCTGCTCGCATCACACATATCCAGAAGCGAGCGACTGCCGACCTAAACGGGATAGCCACCTCGGTAGGGACAGCCCACAACCGCGATCGGCGAGTTCGTGACTGATCCCAATCTGAAGGATGTACCAATCCGGCAGTTATCCCCTGAGCACCGAGGTCAGGCATCTGTGCCCTCACAGAAAGCCCCACTACAAGAGTGTTTAACGTTTTGATCGCGGTGCTGACGATTTGAGGGGGCGGCGGCGATGACCGATGCACTCTACAAAAATCAGAGAGATATTTGCCGTCAGCAGGCGTACCTGTCAGAATCGATGGCTGTTTGCTCGCTTGATGAGGGGGCAAGCAACCATGGAGTCACTAACGCACTTGGCAGCGTCGACAAATCCGTCAAAACTAGCGCAGGCAATTGAGTATTTAGACAACTCGAATATGTATTACTTCTAGCACAGGTCGCCATCCGGAAGGTGGGATGTTTTAGGAAACTTGAGATGGTTTTTGACGACCGGGATAGTTGCAGCGATCCCTCTAGCTTTCGGCCTGGTAGTGGGCAAGTCGCTCCGCCAGGGCCTCGGGCAGTGCCTGGCTGAGTGGGTGGGCTGCGCAGCCCAGATCAGTCCGGTGAGCCGCTAGATAACGACCGGTCTGAGCGTGCCACCAAACGGCGGCGATCGCGGCATTCAACACACAGTCGGCGGCCCCCTCGGCGGGATGGCAGAGTTGGGCGGCGAGTCCGGCCAGGAGTCCCGTCAAGACATCACCACTGCCGCCTCGGGCCAGGGCCGGGGTACTTTCCGGATTGATCCACAGTTGGCCGTCGGGGTGGGCGATCGCGCTCATGGCCCCTTTCAAAAGGATGGTGCATTGGGTCGCTTGGGCGGCTTGTTGAGCGGCCAAGCTCGGCGTCGCCGCCGCGGCTAACGGCTCCGGGAAGAGGCGACGAAATTCGCCAGGATGGGGCGTTAAGACGGTACTGGCGGCCCGACCTTGCAACTGCGCGATGGGATCATCCTGGGCCAAAATATTCAACCCATCGGCGTCGAGCACCAGGGGCCGATCGCACTGCATGACCGCCTGCACGATGGGCGCGGCGGCGGGCGTAAGGCCGGGGCCACAGGCGACCACATCATAGCGCGACCACTCCACCAGCTCAGGGATCGCCGCGATCGCGCCGCTCGGGGTTTCCTCAGCGCCCATCACCAAAGCTTCGGGCAGTTGGCTGAGCACCATCAATCGCAGGCTCTCCGGCACCACGACGGTTAACATGCCGACCCCACTGGCGATCGCCCCATGACCACACAGCAACGCTGCCCCCCCGTATTGGCGCGACCCCGCAATCAGCAAAACATGTCCGGCTTTGTATTTGTGGGCGATGGGGGAGCGGGGCAAGGGCAGACGAGCGATCGCGGCCTCAGGGGTAATGCACCGCGTCACTATATTTTCGGATAGCACCGACTGGACGGCAGCCGGCGGCACATCAAAGGGGATCAAATGCAGTTGGCCGACCCAGGGTTGAGCCTGATCTTGCAGCAGCCCCAGCTTCCAGAGCCCCAGACAGAGGGTATGGTCGGCGCGAATCGCGGTACCCAGCACTGCCCCCGTGTCGGTTGCCAAGCCCGAGGGCAGATCAATACTGACGACGGGAATGGAGGTCGCGTTGATGGCTTTGATCCCTTCGGCAAGGTCACCGGTGAGTGGGCGGGTCAAGCCAACACCAAACCCGCCATCTACGATCAGGTCACAAAAATTGAGGTCAGAGCTGATTGCCGTCGTGCGAATGTTGAGATATTCCAAATAAGCTTTATGTTGCGCGGTGAGATTTTTAATCCGGCTAAAGGGACACCACAGCAATATCTGATAGCCCCGGTGGTGCAGTTCCCGTGCCACTATCAACGCATCGCCCCCGTTGTGCCCAGGCCCCACCAACACCCCCACCACCGGAGCGCGATCGCAGGGAAACCGCTGCTCAATCCACTCAGCAATTTTGCCTGCCACCTTTTCCATCAGGGCTGCCACCGGCATACCCGCCGCAAACATAGCGGACTCGATGGCCTGCATCTGTTTAGCCGTCGTCACAATCTGCTCAACGGTGGGCAGGCGGCGGGCATAGGCGCGATTCATCAGTTTTCGTCGAGGGTAAGGGGTCATCGGGTTGGGAAATGGCATCGTCATCGCTCGGCCACGTCATCGCCGGAGTCCGCGTCACCATTACCCTAAAGCTTCAGCATAAGCTCCTCCGTTTGCACCCTGCAAAGGTTCTACCGGAGGTTCTTTCCAGTAGAGCTTATAAGTAGTTGGACATAAATAAACGTTGTTGTAGGGGGCTGTTAGGCAAAGCCGTAACGCACCATTCCAGAAAGGTTTTATGCGTTACGCTGGCGCTAACACATCCGACGAATCATTAAGCCCATCGACTTAGGAATCAGGATTTTATAAAATCCAAGTTTTGTCGGGCAGGCATCTGGCCTGCTCTTGGACAGCCGAGACGGCTGTCCACACTTAATTAAATTCCCATTCCTTAGCCATCAAGCATAGAGATCAAGATCGACCGACCGCTCCCGCATGGCTGCCACCGTGACTTAGTCTCCCAATGGGCTCAGGCGGATGGCCTACGGCAACGCCAGCCCGTCAAGGGGTTATTCGAAATGCACCCGAGCACTGGGGAACCCGGCGTTGCGGAGATAGTCATTCCATTCTTGAGCCAGCCCGCGATCGCTATAGGGGCCAACGGCGATGTGGGGGCCTCGGGGAGCCGTACGAGTGCGCACCAGGCTGCTCGGTGCCCCCAAAGTCACGACCCGATTGGCAATATTTTGGAGCTGCAGCATATTGGCCGGAATCACCACGTAATAACCCGACGGCAGACTTTCATTCATGGCTGCCGGAGATGACACGGGCGGCGGGGCCACGTTGCCAGAGGGCGGGGCCGCATTATTCGGGAAGGCCGTCGGGGCGGGTGGAAAAGCTGCCCCAGTCGCCGGATTGCCAGAGGGGAACGGGGGAGCCTGACCAAACTCGATCGCCGAGGGAGCGGCAGCTACCGTCCCCGTAGGGAAGAACTGATCCCCCTGAGCACTGGGCTGCCCAGGGGCCGGAAAGGTGAGGGCGTAATCGGTCGGCGGTGTTACCGGAATGGGCGCACCGGCATAGTCGGTGGTTTGCACCTCGGCTCCAATCCCTAAGCCCGCCAACTCATTGGCGCGAAGTTGAGCATTTTGCTGAGAGTTGAAGCGTCCCGCTTGAATCATGGAACGACCGCCTACGTAGTTCACAAAGGCACCGGGTTCGATTTGGCGCACTTGCTGCAACAGCAACTCGCTATTGCCGTTAACTAAAACGAGATACTGCTCTCCGGAGGCCGGGGCAACGCCATCACTGGCCGGTAACGGCGGCAGGGGGGTCGGTAGCGCTTGGGCGATCGCGGTTTTGGACTCAGACCCCGTCGTCAAGGTCGACGCCGCGCTGGGAAGCGCGATCGCGACCGTCAGACAACAGCCAGCGACCAGGGCTAGGCGCAGCCGGGCCGCGATCGCAGTCAGGCCAGTTTTCTGAGGGGCCTCAGAGGGTAAATTCAGCAACCGAGTGGAATGTGATTTCATAAGCTGTCATCAGCGAGAAGCTGAGGGCGAGAGGGCAATGTCACAGTGAATCTATGAGCTGACCTCGGCCTTCCTACGAACAGTCGAGGCGAATGCTAGCTTAGGATAGTGATATTCACTGAAAAATTCCAGACTTTTTTGAAGATGAGCAAAATTGTTGTGGGCCTCTCTGGTGGGGTCGATAGTTCTGTGGCTGCCGCAACGTTGCATCATCAAGGCCATGAGGTCATTGGTTTAACCCTTTGGTTAATGAAGGGGAAAGGGCAATGTTGTTCAGAAGGGATGGTGGATGCGGCGCGACTCTGCGAAGAGTTAGGGGTGCCCCATCATATTGTCGATAGTCGCGACACCTTTCAGGCCCACATTGTGGATTACCTGGTGGCGGGCTATCAAGCGGGGGTGACCCCGCTGCCCTGTTCGCAGTGCAACCGCACGGTCAAGTTTGGGCCGATGCTGGCCTACGCGCGGGCAGAGTTGGGAGCGACGGCGATCGCCACCGGCCACTATGCTCGCGTACGGTTCAATCCCGACACCCAGCGCTATGAGCTGCTGCGGGCGGTTGATCGCAACAAAGACCAGTCCTACTTTCTCTATGATCTGACCCAGGAAATGTTGGGATCACTGCATTTCCCCCTGGGCGAGCAAACCAAGGCCGAAACCCGGCAAATGGCCGAAAAGTTTGGTCTGCACACCGCCGCGAAGCCCGAAAGTCAGGATCTCTGCCTGATCGAGCACCACGGCTCGATGGGCAACTTCTTAGAAAAATATCTCGCCCCCAAACCAGGGAATATCGTCGACACCCAGGGGCGCATTGTGGGTCGCCACACCGGCATCCACAACTACACCATTGGGCAGCGCAAAGGCTTGGGCATTGCCGCTGCGCAGCCGTTGTATGTGGTGGCGCTGGATGTGGGCCGCAATCAGGTGATTGTGGGCGATCGCGCCAGTGTGCATTACCCAGAATGTACCGTTCACCGCGTAAACTGGGTATCGGCAGCGCCCCCCGCAGAGCCGATGACGGTCCATATTCAGATCCGTTATCGGTCAGGGGCGGTGCCCGCCACCCTTTTCCCCCTGGCGGCGGCCGATGCGGCGTTGACGCGGGTCAAGGTCGTGTTTGAGGAGCCTCAGTTTGGGGTGACCCCCGGTCAGGCTGCCGTCTGGTATGACGGCGATCGCGTCCTCGGCGGCGGCATTATCGAACCGCTACCGGTCCACGCGCGCGTGGCGGCGGCGCTGGCTCAAGCCAGCTCCCCCCAGTAAGGAATGGGAATTTAATTAAGTGTGGACAGCCGTCTCGGCTGTCCAAGAGCAGGCCAGATGCCTGCCCGACAAAACTTAGATTTTATAAAATCCTGATTCCTAACCCACCGTTCATCCAGGCTTCACAGTTAGAGCGTAGGATTGCTGATGACAGAGGGCATACTGGGCACGTCTGTTTAGCAGTTTGAGAGAGGTTCGTACTTTGACTTTATCCCCCGACCTTAACGCAGCCCATGGTGGCCCCCTAGTGCATCGCATTGCCACCCCCGAACAGCACGAGATATTTCTCGAAGCGGGCGCAACGATGCCCCGCGTCACCCTTGATGACCGAGCAGTTTCCGACCTGGTGATGATTGCGATTGGTGGCTTCAGTCCCCTGAGCGGATTTCTCGGTCGGGCTGACTATGACACCGTCGTGACCGATATGCGTCTGGCGAACGGCTTGCCCTGGGCGATCCCCGTCACGTTGTCGGTGGCGGCGGCGATCGCCGAGCCCCTCAAGGAAGGCACCCAGATTCGGCTGGATGATGCGGCGGGGCGCTTTGTCGGGGTGCTAGAGCTGACAGAAAAATATCATTACGACAAACAAAAAGAAGCCATCCACGTCTATCGCACCGATGACGAAAAGCATCCCGGCGTAAAAGTCGTTTACGACCAGGGTGATATCAATCTGGCCGGCCCCGTATGGCTGCTAGAGCGTGATCCCCATCCTCTCTTCCCGAAATATCAAATTGATCCCGCCGTTTCGCGGGTCATGTTTGCCGAGCGTGGCTGGCAAACTGTCGTCGGCTTCCAAACCCGCAACCCCATTCATCGCGCCCACGAGTACATTCAGAAATGCGCCCTGGAGATCGTCGATGGCCTGTTTTTGCATCCCTTGGTAGGCGCAACCAAATCCGACGATATTCCAGCCGATGTGCGGATGCGCTGCTACGAGATCATGATGCAGCATTATTTTCCGCAAAATCGCGTGATTTTAGCGATTAATCCCTCGGCAATGCGGTACGCTGGCCCTAGAGAAGCCATCTTCCATGCTCTGGTTCGTAAAAACTACGGCTGCACCCACTTTATTGTCGGTCGCGACCACGCGGGGGTGGGCGACTACTATGGCACCTATGACGCTCAGCACATTTTTGATGAATTTGAGCCGGGCGAATTGGGAATCACTCCTTTGAAGTTTGAGCATGCGTTCTATTGCACTCGAACCAGCACCATGGCTACGACGAAGACGAGTCCAAGCTCACCGGAAGAGCGGATTCACCTGTCGGGCACTAAAGTTCGCGAAATGTTGCGGCGGGGAGAACTGCCCCCCCCCGAGTTTTCTCGGCCTGAGGTGGCGGCTGAATTGGCTCGGGCCATGCGAGCCACTCAAGCAGTCTAGAAAAGGAAGCATCCCGCTGTGACGCTGGGACGACGAGATTTTTTGCAGCGTTTAAGCGCCGTTCTCGCCGCGCTTGGCGTCACGGACGGTTGGCTAGTGGGCCAGACTACGGCTTATCAGCAAGCTTTGGCTGACGGCAATCGCTGTCTGGCGCTGCTGGTCGGCATCAATGACTATCCCACCAGCACCTGGCAAACGCCCCCCACCGTTGAAAAAGGCTCTTTTTTAAAGGGGGCGCTGACCGACATTGAGCTGCAGCGAGAGCTCCTGATTAATCGGTTCAACGTCGTGCCGCAGGATATTGTCACCCTGGCAAATGCCGATGCGACGGTCAACCGCATTTTGGAAACCGTGCAGGGGCATCTGGTGGCTCAGGCCAAGCCGGGGGATACGGTGGTGTTTCACTTTAGTGGCTTGGGCAGTCAGGTACACCTGATCGACAGTGCTCCGGGCCTGTCGCTGCCGACCTTGATTGCTGCTGATAGTCATCTGCCGAATGATGAAGTGCCCGTGCTGCAAGACTTGTTTGAAGAGAGTCTGGCCCAACTGCTGGGAAGCCTGCGGGGAGTCAAAGTGTTGACGGTGATCGACGCGAGCACAGCGCCTTATCCGACGGTACGCCGGGGCAATTTTCGGGTGCGATCGCGCCCCACGGTGCCCACTGGCATTTGGCCAGCGCCCTTTGATCCCCAGCTACGAGAGCCGGCGAAATCCTGGCAAAAATTAGCGACGGACTGGCCGGGGCTACTGCTGCAACCCCAAATGGCCGACGCGATCGCTCTGGAAGGCACCTGGTCGGGCTTTAGTGCCGGACTCTTTACCTATGCTCTGACCCAACAAATCTGGACGACCCTGCCCTCCCAACGGCAGCAGTGGTTCATTCACCGCATTGATCGCAAGCTCTCGGCCTGGACGGGATCAGACCAGGCCACGCAACTGCTCGGCCAACAATTAAGTCAGCGCCAGGGCTTGCCCTTGATGACCGGACGCCTGCCCCAGCCAGCGGCAGATGGTGTTGTCAACACCGTCGACACCGTTAACCGCAGTGCGATCGTCTGGCTCGGCGGTCTCCCCTCGGCGCTGCTGCCCTACTGCGAATTAGGGATGCGGCTCCAGCCTTTGCCCACCCTGCCGGGGCTGGCCTCCATGCCCGAGGGTATTCTGGTGATCAAAACGCTGGAAGGCTTGCGCGCCAAGGCTACCCTCACCAATCCCAAAGGGCTGCCCGTCGGCGCTCCTGTGATTGAAATTGAGCGCCGCTTTCCCAAAGAAATTGCCCTCACCATCGCCCTCGACCCGGCCTTAGAGCGCATTGAGCGGGTCGATGCTACCAGTGCCCTGTCTAGCATGTCTTTCATCACGACCACGGCACCGGGTGAAAAATCGGCAGATTGTTTATTTGGCAAAAGTAGCTCTATCCTCAATCAGGCTCACCGGTCAACCGCCACTCCAGCCCCCGCCGACGCGGCCTCCCCGGAGCCTGATACCCTGCCCCCCGGCTATGGTTTGTTTACTCCCGATGGCTCGTTGATTTCGGGCACCACCGCCGAAACTGAGGAAGCCGTCAAAACTGCCGTTACTCGCCTGACCGGCAAATTGCGCAGTCTCCTGGCGGTCAAAATGCTGCGGTTGACCGCGAATCCGATCGCGTCACGGCTGCCAGTACGGCTGCTGTTGGAAACTCAAGCGCCCAATCAACAGCTCCTGTTGCTAGAGGAAACCCTGCGATCGCGGCAACTGAGCGGCACTGATCTCACCCAATCCGAACGGCTCACCTTTGGCACCCTGAATCGCGATCGCCCCGACCAGTATCAAATTCGGCTGATGAACTCTGGTGTAACCGACCTGCATTACTTACTGGTCAGCGTGATCGAAAAGAGCCGCCTGTCGGTATACTGCCCCCCCCTGAATATGTCCGAGGGCAATGATTTGACCAGCCAGGCCATCGCGACCGACAGCGTGCTCCCCGGTGGCACCGCGATCCAGTATCCCAAAATGCCGGATAGTACCTTCGCGCTACAGCCCTTGCAAACCACTGAGGTGTTTGCGATCACGACTACCCAGCCCCTGCTCAAAACCTGGAAAGCCATTCGCACGCCTGAATTTCGCTATCAGGGCGATCGCTGGGCCACGGTACCCGAGCCGCTAGCCATGACGCAGGCCTTGCTGCGGGATCTCAGTCAGGCCAGTGCCGCTTTTGTCGAAGATGCCGAAACGATTCCCGACCATGTTTTGGCGCTGCGGTCAGAGGCCTGGGCCACCCTGGCGCTGTAAACTGTCTGGCGATCGCGGGGAACACGGGTCAATTTATGATGAAACCATGCAACAACTGACAATCACCCGGCCCGACGATTGGCACCTGCATCTCCGGGATGGGGCCGCGCTCAAAGCGGTTTTGCCCTACACGGTGCGCCAGTTTGCCCGCGCCATCGTCATGCCCAATCTAAAGCCCCCCGTGCGTTCCGTAGCGGAGGCCGCCGCCTACCGCGATCGCATCCTCGCCGCGATACCCGTGGGTCAGCGATTTGAACCCTTGATGACGCTCTATCTCACCGACAACACCCCCCCCGAAGAAATTATCGCGGCCCAAGCGGCGAAGTTTATCAAAGCGGTCAAGTATTACCCCGCTGGAGCCACCACTAACTCCGACTCCGGAGTGACCGATATCCAGAAATGCGATCGCGTCTTTGACGCGATGCAACAGGTCGACATGCCACTCCTCCTGCACGGAGAAGTGACCGCTGCTGACGTAGATATGTTCGATCGCGAACAAGTATTTATTGAAAAACACTTGATCCCCCTCAAGCAGCGCTTTCCCCACCTGCGTGTGGTGCTTGAGCACGTGACCACCGCCGACGCTGTGGATTTCGTCATAGCGACTCACAACGTCGCCGCCACCATTACGCCCCAACACCTTTTGTTTAGCCGCAACATCCTTTTTCAAGGGGGGCTGCGGCCCCATTATTATTGCCTCCCTATTTTGAAGCGAGAAACCCATCGTCAGGCCCTGTTAAAAGCCGCGACCTCCGGCGATCCGAAGTTCTTTCTAGGGACCGATAGCGCCCCCCATCCCCGTGACGGCAAGGAAAGTGCCTGTGGCTGTGCCGGTTGTTTTTCGGCGCTGCACGCGATCGAGTTGTATGCCGAAGCGTTTGAGAGCGTCGATGCGCTGGACAAACTGGAAGCTTTTGCCAGCTTTTATGGACCCGACTTTTATCGGCTCCCACGCAACCCCGAAAGCATTACCCTCACGAAAACCACTTGGCGCATTCCCGATGAAGTGCCCTTTGACAAATCTGGACTCGTGCCTTTACGGGCGGGCGAAGAAATGACATGGCAAATGACATCATGATCACCCGGCAATCTTTGTGAAGCGATCCCACCCAACTGAGCTAAAAGGTCAGAGGGCTGTGTCATCGTTGCTAGAGGATATCCAAGCTCATCGAGATTGCAAGGGGCGCACGGCGGTGCGCCCCTAATGGCAACATAAAAGCGCCTTTACAGGATTGTCTTTGCGGTTATGTAACCACCCTGCCTCAGCGCACTCATTGGTACAGCGAAATTCAGCATACGGACTTGAGCCTAGATCAAAGACTCACTTCAGCAATTCGAGTGGTCTTAAGCAAACGGCAATTTGCCACATTCTCCGTTCAGAAACGTTTTCAATTAATCTCGCTTCGTAGCATAGAATATTCTCGAATGTGAAAGCGATTACAGTTTCCTCCTTACTTTCAGACGCCTATTAGTTGGGCAAGCCCTCAATCCTAAACGCTTGTAACATAAGCTTTTTGGCGATCGCGTAAAAAATCAAAAAATAATGTTGTGATTCGCAAAGCTTTATCACGGTGTAACAAGCAAGTAGTAATACCTATGGGATGACTGTTATTTAATGAGAATAGCTCGTATTAGCTAACGGTCTCAGGTCTGTTACTCGGAACAATTACTCTGTGATCCGTGATTTCTCTCCGTTCCGTGTTCCTTTCAGGTTGCCGCAAGCGCCTATCGTCTGGTCTTCCTTGAACTTGAGTGGGCGACTTTGAACGCCGTGCATCCCGATTGCCAGACCCTATTTCTGATGACCTGAATATCCGTAAACCACCTCATTCCTCCCGTTCGCTATTTGGAGACTCCGATGGAACCCATCGCTAATGCCTTTCCCGATGATCAACGCTGGCCCATCACCTTTGTGGGGGGCTCGGCTGACCTGGAGGAGACCCCCCTTGCCCCTCCTAAAGACACCGCTGCCCAGCCTGGCGTGTGTTTGCCGTTAGCGATGACAGCGATCGGCGATCGCGTCTGGGTAGTGGAAATCAAAGGGGGGCATCGCATGGTCCGCCGTCTTACCGACCTGGGCATCGTGCAAGGCAAGGAAATTACTGTGGTCAACCGCACCGAGAGTGGTTCCGTCATCGTGGGACTGCAAGGTTGCCGCATTGGTATCGGCGCAGGTATGGCGCACCGGGTCATAGTGACGACGGTGCGCCAGGAGGTATCTCGTTCAGCCGCGGCTGAAAAGTCAACACCCAACGCAACAGGAAACCCTGACATGACCACCAGCACTTTGACTTTAGGCACCTTAGAGGTCGGCCAATCCGGTCGCATCTTAGGCTACGAACCCGGTGGCCGCGCCTATCGCGGCAAATTATTGTCAATGGGTTTAACCCCAGGCACCCACTTCACCGTCACTCGCCAAGCCCCCCTGGGCGACCCCGTCGAGATTGAAGTACGGGGCTATAAGCTCAGCCTCCGGAAAGGCGAGGCGGCAGCATTGCAAGTGGAAAGAGTAGCTGGGTAGCTGGGTAGCTGGGTAGCTGGGTAGAGCCGGTAAGTTGCTGCACATACTCGATACTTTACCGACCTTACCCACCTCACCCACCCTCACACCCCGCCACTCTCACACCCTGCCACCCTCCCACTCCCACCCATACGGAGAACACTCATGACTAATCACACCATCGCCCTCCTGGGCAACCCAAACTGCGGCAAGACGACGCTATTCAATGCCTTGACGGGCGCGAATCAGCGGGTTGGTAACTGGCCTGGGGTCACTGTCGATCGCAAGGAAGGTCGCTATCGCTTTGGCGACAAGACCATCACCGTGGTGGACTTGCCCGGTATCTATGCCATTGATTCTGAAGAGGAAGGTAGCGTGGACGAAGCGATCGCCCGTGACTATCTTTTGACGGGCGAAGCGCAGGTCGTCGTAGACATCGTGGATGCTTCGAACCTAGAGCGCAACCTTTACCTGACCACGCAAATTATCGAGATGGGTTTGCCGCTGGTGGTGGCCCTCAACATGACAGATGTCGCGGAAGAGCACGGTACCCGCGTCAATCCCAAACTGCTGTCAGAGCGGCTGGGCTGTCCGGTGGTGCCGATGGTGGCCGCCCGCGAACAGGGGATTGACGACCTGCGCCTGTGCCTGGATGAGTTTGTGGTCGCGCCCCAAGCGCCCCAAGCGCAGGTGGTTTATCCCAATGTGATTGAGGAAGCGCTCTCGGTGCTGACCCCGGCATTGGCGACGACCCGTCCGACCGCCCGCGATGGTCGAAGACCGGTCCCTAGAGACCATCGCTGGACGGCTCTCAAGCTGCTGGAATATGACGACAGCCATGTAGACCATCTCCCAGCCGACGTGGTGCGCCAGGTCTCAGAGCAGCGGCACCGCATTCACCAGGTGTTGGGAGAAGACATCGACATCGCCGTGGCCGACAGTCGCTACGGCTATGCCCACCGTTTGGTGAACGACATCGCCACCCGTCCCCGTGAAGTGGCGCTTACCCAGTCGGACAAAATTGATCAAATTGTCCTCAACCGCTGGCTGGGTATTCCCATTTTTCTGAGCGTGATGTATCTGCTGTTTATGTTCGCCATAAATGTCGGCGGCGCTTTTATCGACTTTTTCGATATTCTGTTCGGCACCATTTTTGTGGATGGTCTGGGCCACGTGCTCTCCGCCATTGGCTTGCCGGATCTCGTGACGGTCGTGCTGGCGGGGGGCATGGGGGGCGGTATTCAAACCGTCGCCACCTTCATCCCGGTCATCGCCTGTCTGTTCCTGTTCATGGCGTTTTTGGAAGACAGCGGCTACATGGCCCGCGCCGCCTTTGTGATGGATCGCTTCATGCGCTTTGTCGGCCTGCCAGGAAAATCCTTCGTCCCCATGCTGGTGGGCTTTGGCTGTAACGTCCCGGCGATTATGGCAACTCGGACGCTAGAAAGTCGGCGCGATCGCATCCTCACCATTCTCATGAATCCGTTCATGTCCTGCGGTGCCCGGTTGCCCGTGTACGCCCTGTTCGCCGCCGCCTTCTTCCCCCGCGCCGGACAGAACATCGTGTTCTTGCTGTACCTGATTGGCATGGGCATGGCGATCGTCACGGGGCTGATCATGAAGCACACCCTGCTCAAAGGCGAAGCTGCCCCCTTCGTCATGGAACTGCCCACCTACCATGTGCCCACCCTCAAAGGCGTCCTGCTGCGCACCTGGGAACGACTGAAAGCGTTCATCCTGCGAGCGGGTAAAGTGATCATTGTCATGGTGATGGTGCTCAGCCTGCTCAACTCCATCGGTACGGACGGCTCCATCGGCAACGAAGACAGCGACAACTCCATTCTCAGCGCCATGAGTCAAAGCATCACGCCCGTGTTTGCCCCGATGGGCGTTTCTCAAGACAACTGGCCCGCTACCGTCGGCATTTTCACCGGCGTCTTTGCGAAGGAAGCGGTGGTTGGTACCCTGGATTCCCTGTATGGCGCATTGGGCAACGACGCCGCGATCGCCGCAGGCGAAGAAGTGGCAGCAGAGGACTTTGATTTCTTCGGCAATATTGGTGCAGCCTTTGCCACCATTCCCGCCAACCTGGCTGATCTCGGTGGCACCCTGCTCGACCCCCTCGGTCTCGCCGTCGGTGATGTCAGCGATTTGGAAACCGCCGCCGAAGAGCAAGCCGTGACTTACACCACCTTTGGTCAAATGGCCCTACGCTTTGATGGTCGCGTCGCCGCCTTTGCTTACCTGCTGTTTGTGCTGATGTACTTCCCCTGCGTCGCCGCCATGGGTGCGGTCTACCGCGAAACCAACGCGGGCTGGACCGCCTTCGTCGGTCTCTGGACTACAGGTTTGGCCTATTGGAGCGCCGTCATGTTCTACCAGGTCATGACCTTCTCTGCCCACCCCGGCAGTTCGACCGCCTGGATCGTCGGCTTGCTGTTAGTGGCCGTGGGGGCGATCGCCGCCATGCGCTACTCTCGACCGGCTAGAAAACGGCGATCGCTGCTGTTGGAAGGACAGTAAGGAGTGGATGGGTCGATGGGTGAATGAGGAGGAGAGTAGGTATTTGGGTATTGGGTACTAGGTTCAAGTTGTGCTCAGAACCCAGTATCTAGAACCTACTCCCTACCCACTCCCCTACTCCCCCACTCCCCCACTCACTCCACTCCCCCACTCCCCCACTCCCCCACTCCCCCACTCACTCCACTCCCCCACTCCCTACCCACTCCCCCACTCCCCCACTCCCTACCCATGCTTCGAGACGTTCAGACTTACATTGCTAATCACGGCGTTGTCTCCATGGCGGACTTGTCTCTCCATTTCCACACCAACGCTAGTGCCCTCCAGCCCATGCTGACCAAACTCGATCGCAAAGGGCGGATTCGCAAGTTACCCATGCCCACCAAATGTAGCGACTGTACTTGCTGTGATCACAGTGATTTGGTTTGTTACGAATGGATTGGGACTTAGCGACACGATCAGCAACGCAATGGAACGGAGACATTCAGAGCTTATAGCTCAATATCCCGATTTGCGATCGGCGATTCAGGATATCTGCCTTACCTGGTGCGATGCGCATGGCTATAGTGACCCGTTTTGCCGCAATGGTGAATGGTGGGCGTTTCCGCCCCAGAGCGTGATGCCCGTCAGGATCAAAACTGTCATGGGGATGGCGTGCCAGTATCCAGTCAAAATCGGTCCAGTTAGACTGACCATTTATCCTGACGGTTCTTTAGCCAGTGCGTTCTAGCGCTTGTCCAAAAAACCTGAAAACACGTTTGGCCAACGATTACTTCAAAAAATTCTTCCCATGAAACGTCATCAGAAAATATGAGGCACCGATATGGGGGTTGCAAAAGCCACACCGATTGCCTCAGTTTGGGCGGTGCCGGAGGTGCCGTTAGCTGCGGCTAACGCGGGAATCGAGGAGGAGTGCCCGGCTTGCTTTTTGAGCTGCACGATCGCCTGCCGAGTGACCGCCGCGATCGCGATATTCACGACCAAGGCACTGGCTCCCCGCAACCGCAGTTGAGTCGTTACCAGCAACCCCGTTAGCACCGGGAGCATGGCCGCAATTTCGCCGTACTCTTCCAGCAGATTGCCCAATTGAGAGGTCGTTTCGTTAGCGATCGTGGTTTGCACCTGGCCGGTTGAAGCTGTGCTGGCGTTGCTGAATAGCGGTATGATTTTGCAAAAATTTGAACGAGGTTCCAATACCTAGAGAGATTGGTTCATACCTGGAATCAGCAACGCCGCTGTGCTCATTCCCGATCCTTGTTGAACGTCTTGCAGAGCTGGCCTTTGCCAGAGTTTTATTATCCTTACTAAAGGTTTTCGTTGCGGATGAGTCTTATCTAAATTTTAAGGATTCAGGCCAGACTTAAATAATGCTAAATCGGTTGTATTTCCATCGCTGTTTGAGGCCATGAACCCGATCGCTCTGAAAGCAGCCCATCATTTTTACCCGCCAGCCGCTCAGCTGAAGATTCATATACCTTAATAAGCCTGCAGTTATCTTGAGTGATGAACCCATGCGAGAAACTTTAATCGCTGCGCTGACTGAAGCCCTTCAAGACGAGTACAAAGCGCGCGCTACCTATCAGGCTATCTGCGATCGCTTCGGCTCCGTGCGCCCGTTCGTCAATATTCTGGAGTCGGAAAAACGCCACATTCAGGCGCTGTCAACCCTATTTGCCCGTTACCAAATCGCGGTGCCCGAAGATTACTGGCCCGCTCATGTCCAGGTACCGGCGTCCTTGCCGCAAGCTTGCAAGGAGGGGGTGCAGGGCGAGATTGAAAATGGCGCAATGTATGAGCGGCGGCTCGCCATGACTGTCAGCTATCCAGACGTGTAGCGGGTATTTCGCCAACTGCAACGCGCCTCCTAAGAAAATCATCTGCCCGCTTTTCGACGCTGTGCGGCGAGAGGTGATCGAGCTTGTTTGCAAGCGGGCGATGGGAGCGATCGCTCATGTTCAGCTCCGACTGCAATGGCGGTCCTGAACGCCAGACCGGTTGATAACCAAGCGGGGACACCGTTTCAACAACTCGCAATTATGAGCGCCCAAGGCCGCGACGCCATCGTCGGGGTAGAAACAGTCTGCGGCCTTAGCGAGCCGAATGGGAGGGGCGACGGCTGGGGGCACGGATTTCAACCAGGATCAGTCAATTCGGGTTGAGTATCAATCGGCAGCTTGGCAATCAAGACATTCATCATCCTAATCAAAAACCAAGAACAATTCTCAAAAAGGCATGGTGTCCCCAGGAACGTGTTTTTGGTGGGCACCATTCATCTTGCCACCCCACTCATGTCAGGGCTGCATAAAGGTATCGGGCAAAATTCACTTAATCTTATTGAAAATTGATTGCATTAATCTCTGGGATCGGATACCTTAGTGACATAAATAGTCAATAGCAGAGTTTCTCTACAGTCTTCGTCACATGGGTTTCATGGCTGTAACTGTCTTCAATCAAGCGTTTTAGTAAATTGTTATTCGCTTCTTCGTTATCGGTAGTTTGAATGGTATTCCTGAGAAATATCTTCAATAGCTGTCTTCAAATTGCCTGATGCCACTCTATGGGCTAATCCAATGACTACTCTAAACTCAAGTGACTCTCCGCCAACGACCCTGCACCCCAGCACGATTCTAGAGGTCGATCGCATTGCCCAGTGGGATATCTGTCTCCGCCTGCGGGAGTTATCAATTCCCTGCCAATGCCAGTGTGGTGAGCCGCTGCAAGTACAAATCGAGAATGCGATCGCTGCCATCCAAACATGGTGTGTGGTGCAGGCTTGTACCGCATCTCAGCGATCGCACGTCGAACGTCTGGAAAGGTGCTGGTGTTTAAGCCATTAAGCTACCAGCCCTCACTTCTACCAGCTCAGCTTCAAACTGTCGCGGGTGAGGAAATGCTCCAGGTGATAGGCTCTCTCCTCAGTCTTGAGCAAAATTGTTTCGTAAAGGTAGCGAGTCGCGCGATCGCCTAAACTCTCTGCCTGACCCGCTTGACGCCGAATCATCTCGATAATCGATTGCTCAGCCTGTAAATTCTGCTCAATCATCAAGCGGCACCGCAAAACATCATCCGATGCTGGTTTGAAGCAGGAAAGTTCAGCTAATTTGCCAAACGTTGAAGCGGGAACTCCCCCAAGTCCATGGAGTCGCTCACCCACATCATGGGCATGTTTCTGGACTGCTTCATAGCTTTCAAGAAAATAGTCGTGCAGCATGTGATATTCGGAACCCTCGACCACAAAGTGATGGGTTTGGTACTGCAAATAAAGCGCTATGAAACTGGCATAGGTGATTCCTAGACCATCCACTATCGGCTCTGTAACCGTTTTTTCTAACAAGATTGAATTGTCAGCGGTCTTACCAAAAACTTGTAAAAGCGTTTCGGTGACAGGCATTGGGGCTTCCTCACTAGGAATAACTGAAACCACTCAAGTATTGGGCAGCTCGTTTTAACGGGTAGTACCTATTCATACTTTTTAGGTCGTCTTTTTGATACGTGAACTACACAATCCCAAGGTTCTTGAAATTTTTCGTGATTTATTAGAAACGGTTTTCAATAGCTCTCCTCAATGCTTAAACCATTTCACGTGTGAGCCCCCTACTCTACCCTTTTAAGGGTCTGCTATCATGACACTTCCAAGCCCTCAAAGCAATGCGGTTGGGCACCCAGACTTACTTAGATCAATCCTGAATCAAGAAGGGCGTAGATTAACCAGTCAACGAAAGAAAATCCTGACTTTATTTGAAGATTCTGCTTCCAAAAAGCATCTGTGTGCTGAAGAGATCCGACAACAATTAATACAGCAGGGCGAGAAGGTGAGCTTTTCTACCATCTATAGGACTCTGCACGTCATGATTGAGATGGGGCTTGTACAAGAAGTCGGCCCGGTTGAAGGCAGACGGTATTACGAACTCAGTAATCCATTCTCAAAAGCGCATCATCATTTGGTCTGTGTGCAGTGCGGAGCGATTCAGGAATTTGATGACAATCAAGTGATCGTTGCAGCCCAAAAAGAAACCAAAAATCGAGGTTTTTTACTATCAAACTGTCAATTTACAGTATTTGGAACTTGTCCCAAGTGTCAAATGAGATGAGCTTTCGTTTTAGCGAGAATTGCACGTAATCATTATGCTTTTTTTACTATCAGCAAGGTACGGGGAGGCAATGCAAATTGGGCGTCTCCTGTCCACTGACCCGAAGACTTGTTGAATTTGATCAGTTTGCCTGCCTCTTCGAGCTGGTTGAGAGCCCGAGTTACCGTGACTCGACTGGTGCCCAAAATTTCGGCGAGTTGCTGGTGAGTCAGCAAGGGGTCGAGCAGTTGCCCTTGAGGCACGGGCTGGCCAAACCGCTGGGCGAGCCAATGCAGCAATTGCATCAGACTTTCTAGTACCGAAGGCTGGTGAATAATTCTCAGCAAGTCTTCCTGGTGCCACAGGTGTCTGAGTAAAAGGGTTTGCCAATCGCGACTGTGGTGGCCTAAGGGGGTGGCGATCGCCTTCACCTTCGTCAAACTCTCGACTTGGCAAGGATGCTGGCGGGTCAACGGTTGCCCGACAATATCTCCTCGACCCCAAATGCCTAAAGTGGTGACGTGACCACTATCCGTGACCACTATCATTCCAAGTCACCACTCGAACGACGCCTTGTTCAATCTGCCAAATGCGATCGCGCTCAAACTGCTTGTGAATATTGCTTGATGCCTGAAGCGGCAAATCGCTGGACGGACCATTTTCAACTTGACGCTGGGGAAGTGTTGCCTTTGACAGCGATCGGTAGAGTCACGGTGCGGTTGTTGCAGCTCAATCGTTCGGAAAGATTGGCAGAAGGCCGTTTGCTCTTTGCCGCCAAGCTGCTAAGTTCCTTAATGAAAATCGCCCTCACCCCTATCGCGTTGGCGCTATTTCGATCAGTGGGTAGGGGAGATCGTACTAATCACTGTTTAAATGCTCAAGCCGAACTTTAATGTTCTCAAGCATTTCCGAAATCTCATAAGCATACTCAATAATGATTTCGCAAATATTCAAGAGCAATTCAGCATCTTCTTCGGCGATTTCTTTGGGATCTGCATGAGCAGCTATATTTCTAAAACTTTTCAGAGAACGAGCCATTTCTAAAATCGGCTTTGATATAATCCCGCGAGATTCCAAATTTATAAGCATAGCCCCTAAATTTCCGTCTTCTGCGTTGAAGTCCTTACATATAAATTCAAGAGTTCTACCGACAAATACAGCACATGCAAGCGGCTCAACACTTAACAGTTTTGCTGCTCTATTAAAAGAGAGAAAAACTTGATCCGGAACATTTTCAAGGCGTCTTTTCCTGGTGGGAAAAAGCTTTTCACTTTGAACACCATACCTAACTGTTTCAAAACTGCCATCTTCATTAGGTACATCCCACTCGTTCTCTGCGCAATGTTTATCAACAGTAACAGTAGGTTGGTGACAAATAGAGCATATGTAAACTCTGTATCGATGCTCATTAGATTGGTAATAGTCAGCTGTCACCCTAACTGAAAAAGAGTACTTCCTATCACAAATTACAGACATAAAGGATTTATTTCCGCAATGATCGCAACAAATCGGCTCTTTTGTCTGTTCATAATTTAATTGAGATCGTATTGGCATTGTAATTAATTCAATTGGCAACTATTTTCTGTGTAGCTATACAGCGTTCTCCTACTTGGTGAGGTACACCTCTTCACCTATCTGTAAGGGTTTGATGTCATTATTTGTACTCCACTAGACTGGGAACCGCTGTATTATCGATTGATAGCCGAAAAAACTCATATTAGGTTACAATTTTAATTGCAAAATTCATTCCTAATTTTAACTTCTCAGGAAGCCACTGAAAATCAAAGTTAGCATAGTGGTTGCCATAAGTAGCTTGGGGTAAGAAGTGCGATCGCAAATCACCGTAGGCTGGGTTGAGTCAGCGAAACCCAGCATTCTTAATCAAGCAGGAATATAGGTGAGGAATTGGCAACCCAAGGCAGAGAAGTCGCTTTCGGGTAAGTTCAGTTGAATTTGAATCATGGGTAGCACCGAAACAGGAGCTGTCGTCAATCACAATGGTAATCGGGCTACGCGGATATCTTCTGCCGCGATCGCCCCCTCGTCAACAAATCAACAAATACGGTTGTACGGGGCGATCGCGAGAGCCGTAGGGTGCATTCAGCGAAGCTAATGCACCGCTAACCCGGATTTAGGTGCATCGCTGCGCGGATGCACCCTACAGGGAACGACATTGGTGAAAGGCGGCGATCGCCCCTCCGTCAACAAATCAATAAATACAGTTGTACGGGGCGATCGCTGGATGAATTAGCACTAGCGACGACGACACCCCGCGATCTCCTACCTACAGTCAAGCTAAACACAGTACGCTAGGGTTAGCGGGTTGAGGAGCAACCATCATGGAAACAGCCAAGCTACTAACGGACGAAAACGGGCAGATCGTGGTGTTGCCTGCGGCCTTTCACCTCAACGGCACCGAGGTTTACATCAAAAGAGTCGGGAATGCGATCGTCCTGTTCAACAAAGATAATCCTTGGCAGACCCTCATCGAAAGCCTGGAGCAGTTTTCCGATGACTTTATGGAAACTCGCGAACAACCGCCCCTCAGCGATCGCGAGAGCCCGTTTGAATGAAGTATTTGCTGGATACCAACATCTGCATCTACATCATCAAGCGCCAGCCACCGGCAGTGATTGCTCGCTTCAAATCACTGCCGCCCACAGAGGTTGCCGTTTCTGCCATCACGGTTGCCGAGTTAGAGTACGGTGCTTACAAAAGTCGGCAAGTGGCTAAAAACCGGGCTGCTCTACAGAAATTTTTGTTGCCCTCGAAATTGTGGGCTTCACCGCAGAAGCCACTGCTATTTATGGACAATTAAGAGCCGCTCTTGCTAAGGAATCAGGATTTTATAAAATCCAAGTTTTGTCGGGCAGGCATCTTGCCTGCACTTGGACAGCCGAGACGGCTGTCCACACTTAATTAAATTCCCATTCCTAAGCGAGGTTGCATCATCGGCGCAATGGATATGTTGATTGCCGCTCAAGCGATCGCTCAAGCACTCATACTCGTCACCAACAACACCGATGAGTTTTGCAGGATTGCTGAGCTAAAGCTGGAAAATTGGGTTACTCGATAACGCCCGATTCCTATTCAAACAGCCTCCCGACTTCCGTCAACAAATCAATAAATACGGTTGTACGGCAAGAGCGCTTCTTGTACTATCTTTTGCACGGGGAATGGTTCTAGGCGGGGAAGAGAGAGGGTGGAGCCTCTCAAATCCCCTGAACATCCCGACTTAGCGATGGTAAGACGAGATATCTGGGATCATTTTATGATCTAGCTTCTTCGTTGCGCCTCATTTGGGAAACGCTAGACACGTTCCCCGTTTTCC